>PVBE011547822.1_pt1 | contig 16027 bp, 13 predicted proteins | sample 1631181 | NCBI WGS metagenome assembly PVBE01 (sample SAMN08397723, study PRJNA350692) | Marine metagenome, whole genome shotgun sequencing project. | isolation source: water | place: Pacific Ocean | collected 2012-04
AGTGGGCCGTGCCGAGTTGCTCGAGATGTCGAAGGCGCTGACGCAAACCGTCCTGGCTCGGCACAAGCGCCGACTGGGCCGCAAAGCCAAGAAGACGAAAATCATCCTCGACTTCGATCCTACGGACGACCTCACTCACGGACAACAGGAGTTCAGCTTCTTCCACGGCTACTACGACGCGTACTGCTACCTACCGCTGGTTGGAACGATTCAGTTCGGAAAAGAGAAGAAGCAGCACCGATTGCAGGGAACCGGGCCGCTCCGCCACCAGGGCTCGTCCGACCGCAAAGTCGCCGCCCTCGAGGCGCTCGGGCTCGGGCTCGGCGGACGCAACGGCTGCCAGACCGATGGCGCATAGCAGTGCGAGGAGCCGACTACTGGGCCAATCGGCTTCGAGAGACAGCCGAATCTTCACGACGCATCTCCCAGCGGCGCCGGATTCCCTTCGAAGGGCTCGTCGAGCTGAGCTCCGGGTGGAACGGGCGAGAGATATCCGACCACCAGGAGCAGAGCCCCAACGGCCAGGAAGGTCCCGATCTGAGCAACCGTGCTCAGCTGCTCGAGATCGACCGTAAACAGCTTGGCGACGACCACCGCCAGCAGCCCGGCACAGCCGATCCACAGCGGTCGCCAGGCTTGCCGGCTCGAGATCAACATGCCGATCAACCCGACCAGCGTCCAGACGATCGAGACGGCGACCTGCAGCGCAACCGAGTCCCAGAGTGCCTCCGCTGTGAAGGCGACGCCGGTCCACTGATGCGCCGCTCGGGCCATCAGGCCATTGAGGCCGGCGAAGGCGAGCGCGACGAGCACGAGGGTTCCAGCCCTCCGCACTGCCGGCCGCTGCGCCTCGCTCATCCCTGCTTCGACCGGCCTCCAGTAATTCAAGACCGCCACGGCGAGCAGGCCAAGCGTCACGTCGATCGGATTCAGCAAGGGCATATGCGGAATCGGTGCGGCGTCACCGCGAGCGCCAAATTGCATCCCGAGCGCCGTCAGCAGACAGGCCACGGCGATCGGCCCGAGCCCGACCCGGAGCAACTGATCCGGATCTCGATCGAAGGGCGAAAGGCCCTGCTCCTGCGCAAACCGGCAGCCGAGCAACACGGCGGCGAGGCTCGCGCCGAACGCCGCGACTCGCCAATCGTTTGCAAGCGAAAGGCCCGCACCGGCCAGACCGGCCGCCGCACACGCCGCGAAGCCGGCGAGCAGCCAGAGGCTGCCAGCCCGGAACGCGAGCAGCCAGCTGGGATGGAGGCCGTTCAATCGCTGCCAGAGGAAGACCAAGGCCGCGAAGACGACTGGCCAGGCGAACCATCCGCCATGGGCCAGCAGATGAGGCACGACACCCTGCGCGACGAGCAGAAGAAGGCCGGCGGCCGGAAGCCCGGCGAGGGCCATCACACGACCCGGCTCCCAGCGCGAGCGCGCAGCGCCGAGCTCGAGGGCGAACACAGTGACGGCGATCCAGACGAGGATGGCGCTCGTCTGATTGTCCCCCGAGACGAACTGTTCGATCTCGGCCAGGGCGCCACCCGTCCACCAGACCAGGCCCCAGACGCCGAGACCCTGGGCGAGGGTCGTCTCGAGCGGCCGCAACGAGCTGCGCTTCGCATAGGCCTACTGCGCAATGAAGACGCCTGCCAAGGCCAGTGACAGACACGAAAGCGCGCGACCGTTGGCGATCGCTACGAAGCCGCTCGAGTCGATGTGGTCGATCAGATTGGAAGCCCCGAACGCCAGGGCGGCCAGGGACTGCAGCGCGACACCGACGAAGCGCGGGAATGCGCGGGATTGGCGGGCACCGATCCAATACAGGCCGGCACCCTCGAGCGCCCAGGCCACCGAGGTCGTGAGCGCCTCGTCGAAGGCGAAGGGGATGGCCATGGTGGCAAAGCCGACGGCGATCGCGATCAGGGCCTCGGCCAGCGGCCGCACTTCGCGGGGCGCCGAGCGCCACAGCAATGCCGCCACCGCAGCATAGAAGAGGCCGAAGCCGGCAGCGGAGAGCGCCAGGCCGAGTTCCATGTCTCGCACCAACGCGGCCTGCAGCAGGATCGAGACGAAGGGCGTCCCGAACACCAGAGTGCCGTCGACGACGCCACGCAGATGCGGCGGGCGGCGCCAGGCGTGGAGCACGGCGACGGCTGTAAAGAGCCCCAGGAAGGCCAGCACGAAGGGCTCGGTCGTCGCGAACAGCTCGGCGTCGTAGCGCAGGACACCCCAGGTCGTCGCGACGCCGTAGGTGCCCACAAAGGCGACGAGGCCCGGGATGCGCCAGCTTTGTCGCCAGGCCACGGCAGCGATCGAGAGGTTGAGCAGCAGGTAGTAGCTGAACAACGCAACGTGGTTGCCCTCGCCGGTGCTCGCCAGAACCGGCGCCAGGAAGCCCCCAAGGCTACCGATCACCAGCAGGGCTTCGGAACGCTGCAAGACCGAGAGCAGCGCGGTCGCGGTCGCGAGTCCCAGAAACAGACCGAAGGCCAGACTCGCGGGAACCAGGACGTAGACCTTGAAGGCGAAGAAGGTCACCAGATACAGCGCGGCCAGGCCCCCACCCTGAAGGCTCAAGCCAAAACCGGGTCGCAGCGTGCGTTGTCGAAAGCCCAGGGCGACCAACGCGAGTCCGACGAGCGCGGCCGCGGCCAGCCTGGCTTCGACCGGCAATAGCGCGTTTTGCGCAGCGTATCTGGCCAGCAGTGTGAGGCCGACCAGCAACACCAGCAGACCGGCGCGGACGACGGTGTTGCCGCCGAGGAAGATCGAACGCAGCGCGGCGATCGCGCGCTGAAAGGGGGCCGGTCCGGAGCGCTGCGGGGGCGGACGCATCGCCGACGGCGCGGGCACGCTCGAGCCACCCGCGCGACTCGCAAATGCGACCGACACGGCATCCTCGAGCGAATCGTCACCCGCCTGCCGGGCAGGCCGGGCGCTGGACACATCCTGCGGCTGAGCTCGCCCGGGCGCGTCCTCTCCCTGCTGATCCGAAACGCTGTCGACTATCGGCGCGGTGTCGGCTTCGTGCGTCGCTCGGCCGGCTGCCGGTGTGGCCTCCGTCTCGTGCAAGCGACGTTCGAGATCGGCCAGCTGCGCTTCGAACTCCGACAGCGACTGCCCAAGCGCCCCCAATTCGGCCCGTGTCGATCTCCAGCTCGCGAAGAGTAGGCCGAGACCGGCGCCGGAAAGCGCACCCCAGACGCCCGCGCCGACGCCGGCACCCACGATGAGCCCGACCACCCCGGAGAGCAGTGCGCTTGTCGCGGCTCTCGTCTCGCCGTCTGCTTGCTGGCCAGTCCCTAGCATCGTCAAACTCCTCCGACCCCGAGAGCGGGGCCTGAATCGCACTCGTCACGACCCGCGATCCACAACTCACGACTCACGACTCACGACTCACGACTCACGACTCAGAGAGCAAGTCGCGGGCCAGCTTCTCGAAAGAACAAAAAGCGTTTCGGATTCCACCAGTTAGGGCCTGAGAACCGAATGGCTTCGGCACCCATCGAGGACCCGCTTGTACACTGGATGACTGGTCCAATGCACTGGATGTGCAGATCTGGAAACGTCCGCCATGCCGGCGCTGCCGGCGGGCTCTGGGGTGGGCGTCGTGGATCCCCAGCAGGATTGCGGGAAGCGAAGCAGCCCCTGAGCCGGGCCGCGAGTCTCGGGCTCGAAGCGATCGGTGGCCCGGCCAGCCCGACGAGGTCGCTCAGGGCGCTGCGAAGTAGCGCTCGAAGACCTCTTCGAGCGGGCCTTCCAGCCTGCCTCGCAGGGGCTTCAGCGCCCGCGGCAGAGTGACCTCGAGCGAGACGAAGTGCTCGTCGTAGCCGACGCGCGCCTCGGCGCCGCGTAGCTCACAGACGGCCGTATTGCCCTGCCAGCACCACGAGCCCCCCAGTCGGTCGACCACCTTTTGGGCGAGCTTCTCGATCGTCGCCTGGACCTGCTCGAGACTCAGTTGGTGACTTCGCCTGATCGAGATATCCGCCAATTGCTTTCTCCGCTTCATTCTCCGCGAGCGGTGTCACCGCGAACTCGATCGGGCGCCGGCTCAGGTCGCTGGATCGAGGAAATCCTTGAAGCCGTAGCGCTTACTGGGTCCCATGTGAATCTGCTCCATTACCCCCACGCCCTCTTCGTCTCCAATGCGGGCGCGCACCACCTGTTGGATGTGCTGGTTCGGCAGCTCCATGTTGTCGCAGTCCTCGATCTTCCAGGACTCGCCGCCCAGCGCCAGCTCGCCCTTCCACCTCCCGTGGCCCCATTCGGGATGGGAGTAGCCGATGCCTTTCATGCGGTAGACGAGCAGCGCCTCGAGGTCGATCTGCGTCCGCCCACCCTCGAGACCCTGCAGCGTCACCTGTGCGCGACGGGCGCGACGTGTCCCCGGATAGAACTCGAGGATTTCGTGCTCGACGCCCGCCAGCTCCTCCATCCTGGGATCCTCGACGCCCGGAATATCGTCGGGATTCTCGTAGCTCGGCATGATCATGCCATCCCAATGCCAGCAGACTCCGTGCTGGTTCTCGAACAGCCCGGCGTGGGTGCAACGATTCTTCCAGTGGATCGGGAACCAGAGAAAGTTGATCGAGGGCAGACCCAGCGGCGGTGCGCCGGGGGGCGCTGGATCGCCGACGGGTCGGATGCCCCAGGAACGGTCTTTGGTTCCGTAGACCCGGGCTGGATCGATGCGCACCGTCTTCCCCGCATAGCGAATTTCACCCTGCCAACGTCCGAACTGGTTGAAGCGCGTGGCTTCCATGTGGACACTCGCGCGGCCCGGTGTACGCGTCGAACGCTGGTGACCTTCGGCGAAGCTCGCGGTCCGGGGAATCCAGAGCAGATCTGCCGAGATCCCGGTTTCGTTGTCGTCGAGAGTCACGCGCAGCGACTTCATGGGCTCGATGATTTCGATCTCGAAAGGGCCCACGACGAGCTCACTGCGTTCCTCCGGTGCACGCCGCGAGGCGTGGAACGAGTGCTGCTCGCCCTCGTGCACGATGCTGAGACCGCAATCCAGAATCCCGAGATTCGGATACACCGCCGCACCGATTCCGAAATAGAACTCGGCGTCCTCCTGATATCCGTTGAACCAATAGCGGTCATAGGCGTGGCGATCCGTCGTGGCCACGACCGCCAGGGGTTCACTCGTCTGATGGATCGGGTAGTCATCGAATTTTGTCAGCATCTGGGTCCTCTCGGCTGGCCCTCTTCGGTTCGGTCGGTTTCGCAAGACTCCGACCCGATCAGGGTGCGTCGCTATAAGACTACCCCGCTCGGGTCGACTCGGGCCACGCCCCACGCGGCTCCGAATTGCGCTGCGCTGAGATAGACTCCGAGCCATGGCGCGCCGCTGGTCCTGGGAGAAATGCTCGAACAAGGAACTCCTGGCGTGGCGGCTCTGCGATCTCGACCTTCGACTTGAGGGCAGCTGGCTCGAGGAGCCGATCGAGCGTCTCTACGGCGAAATCGCAGGGCGCAGCCTGCGCCTGCGTCCACATTGTTGGCTCTCGGAGGAGTGGTTCTCGCCGGCTGGCATTCCCGGTATCGCGATCCCCTTCTACCTGGCCCATCCGCGCCTCAGACGGCTCGAACGATCTCAGTTCCTCGAGGTCGAGGGCGGCTCGCCGGCCAGATGCCTCCAACTGCTGCGTCACGAAACGGGCCATGCACTCCAGCACGCCTTCCGATTACATCGGCGAAAGAAGTGGCGCGAGATCTTCGGCTCCTCTGCAGAGCCCTACCCCGACTCCTATCGCCCCAACCCGGGCAGCAGGCACTATGTCGTCCACCTGCCCCGATGGTATGCCCAGAGCCATCCGGACGAAGACTTTGCCGAGACCTTCTCGGTCTGGCTGACTCCGGGTTCCGCCTGGAGAAAGCGCTACCAGGGCTGGCCCGCTCTGCGCAAGCTCCTGTATGTCGACGAGCTGATGAACGAGCTCTCAGGGAAGGCGCCGCCCGTGCGAACCCGAGCCAAGCCCGACCCGCTGCATCGCATCAAGACCACGCTGAGCGAGCACTACCAGACCAGGCGCGAGCGATACCGACTACCCACCACGCGCGCCTACGACACCGATCTGTTGCGATTCTTCGACTCCGAGCAGCGGGGTCCCGGCCGAGGCGAATCTGCAGCGGCCTTCGTGCGCCGACACCGCGTTGCGATCCGGCGTCGGGTCGCGCGCGCGACCGGCAGACACGAACTCGTACTCGACGCCGTCCTGGGAGAAATGATCGAACGGTCTCGCGAGCTCCGGCTGCGCGCCGTCGGCCCCAGGCAGCAGCTGGCCTCCGACTTTGCCATTCTCCTGGCTGCGCGGAGCGCCGAGTTCGTCTCCCGTAGACGAGATTGGCACGCCCTATGAGCAGCAAAGCAAAGTCGACAACCGGGTCAAAGCCCAGGTCGAAGCCAATTCCCAAATCCAAGTCGGCGAAGCGAGCCAGCGCGCGCAAGAAGCTGCGCGTGCTCCTGTTGATGCACGAGGACCTCGTGCCCCCCGCCGATCCCTCCACTCTCTCGGAATCGGAGTTCCACCGCGTCAAGACCGAATGCGACATCCTGGCCGCACTCGCGAAACTGGGCCACGACGCGCACCTGCTCGGAGTGCGCGACGCGGTGACCCCGATTCGGCACGCCATCGGGGAATGGGAACCCGACATCGTCTTCAATCTGCTCGACGAGTTTCAGGGTGAAGCGATCTACGATCAGCATGTCGTCGCCTACCTCGAACTGCTGCGCGTTCCCTATACCGGGAACAATCCCCGCGGCCTGGTGTTGGCCCGCGACAAGGCGCTCTCGAAGAAGCTTGCGATGTATCACAGGATTCGGGTTCCGCGATTCTTCGTCGGACGTTCGGGACGACGCGTGCGACGGCCGAAGCGCATCGGCTTCCCATTGATCGTGAAATCCCTGCTCGAGGAGGCCTCGATGGGGATCTCGAAGGCGTCGATCGTCCGGGATGACGACGCTCTCGCGACGCGCGTCCAGTTCATGCACGACCGGATCGGAACCGACGCGATCGTCGAAGAGTTCATTTCGGGCCGTGAACTCTACGTCGGGGTCCTCGGCAACGATCGGCTCGTCGCGTTGCCTCCGCGGGAGCTGATCGTCGACCACACCCTGCCCGGCGAAGAGCTGATCGCGACCGAGAGCCTCAAGCACAACGTCCATTACCAGAAAAAGCACGGCGTCCGCATCGCGACGGCAACGAACTTGCCGGGCGGCGTCGCTCAGGCCCTCGAACGCAGCAGCAAACGCATCTACCGGATGCTCTCTCTCGAGGGCTACGCGCGCATCGACTACCGCCTCTCCGACGAAGGCAAGCTCTATTTTCTCGAAGCCAACCCGAACCCCGAGCTGGCGAACTACGAAGAATTCGCCTCCGCAGCGGCCAAATCCGGCATTTCCTACGAAAATCTGATTCAGCGCATTCTGAACCTGGGGCTACGGCGCTAGCAGCCCGTTGAAGAACCCCCGCTGTCGCCAGGCACGCGTCTTTCGCACGATCTCTGCGTTGCGAAAGCTTGCCCTAGCCGGCTAGGGCTGCGCTTCCGCGCCTTGATCTCGCACGAAATCCACGCACCTGGCTCCGCGCGAGTTCTTCAACGGGCTGCTAGCCGTCAGTGCCCGGACTCCGCGGTGGGGTGGAGGTGAGGGTGAAGGTGCCTACTCGATGATCTCGGCGCGCCTCAGGTAGTCGATCTTCGGGAAGCGCGTCTTCAAGTAGACATTGCCCTTGTTCTGGACCCGTTTCTGATTGGGTCCCGTGCCTCGAGGCGCGCCTTCACCGGTCTTGTGGATCGCGTCGACGACATCCATTCCCTCGACGATCCGCCCGAAGGGCGCGAACCCCATGTCGTCGAGCCTCGAGTTGTCGTCGTTCAGGTTGATGAAGAGCTGTGTCGTTCGCGAGTTCGGGCGAGCAGTCTTGGCGTACGTGATCGTTCCGCGAAGGTTCGACTGGACGACCGGATCGTCCGGGATCGTAGCGGTGGACCACACGCGCGAGACCTGCGGCTTCCCGTGGATCCCGAACTGCGCCATGAAATTCTTCATCACGCGAAAGAAACCGATGTCCTCGAAGAAGCCGATGTCGACGAGATTGTAGAAGCGGTCCGCGCCGTTCGGCGCCCAGGCCCGAGTCACCTCGATCACGATCTCCCCTTGCGTGGTCTCGAAGCGGACACGGAATTGCTCGGGCGCCTGTTTGTCTGCTTTTGCGGGTACCCGGAGGGCTGGGTGGGGCAACGCCATTGCCTTTGCGGGGCCGGTGTCGACCGCGGCTTCGGCGGCGGCGCCAGCTTCGGCGGCCGGCCTCTCGCCGGCCGCGAAGACGGCCTGACCCGACAAGCAGTAGGCGAGGAGCAGCGAGAAGAGAAGAGGGCAGATGCGGCCCATCGGTGTGTCGACTCCTGATGCCGAGGATTGGTCGGTGGATGCGGCGGGCGGGTGGATGGTCTCCCCTCCAGCCGGGGGATGCAAGTCTCGCCAGCGGGGCGCATCTCGTCTGGACCGGGATCGCCGTTCCCCGATCACAACAGCTACCCACGTTCGGGTACAGGAAGAGGCCCCACGGAGGGCGGCGCGTTGCTCGATCGAGAATCTGATTCAGCGCATTCTGAACCCGAGACTACGGCGCTAATCAGACTCCCGGCCCGGTCCGCCTCGGCGTGTGGCGAGTCCATCCAAGCTGACGGCGTTATTCTGGCTCCAGTAGTCCCGCAGGCCCGCCTCTCCCGTTTTTTCAGCCCATTTCGTCAGCGCCGAGCGATCCTCGCGATAGTCGAAAAACGGCACCGCGTAGCCGCACGAGGTTTGCACGAGCTCGACCTCGACCGAGTAGTACTGGCGCGCGCCCAGCGGCGCTGGAATCTGCCGCGTGCACGCGGCCCATTCGGAATCCTCTGGATAGATCGCCCGGGCCGTCCCGTAGACCCGCAGGATCAGCGGGGGTCCTTCCAGGGCACACCACATCAGCGTGATCCGGTTGCGATCGAGCAGATGGGCCGCCGTCTCGTTTCCACTCCCCGTCAGGTTCAGCCAGAGAAGCTTCTTCGGAGCGAGCACAGCGAGGCTGGGACCTCCTTTGGGCGAGAGATTGACGCGACCCTCCCCCGCCGCCGTGGCCACGAAGAAGATCTTCTGGCGCGCGATGAAGCCCTGGTGTTCCTCGCCCAGGCAATCGAATTCTTTCGACATCAGTGATCCTTCGCTGCGAGCACTCCCGAGCGGGGGGCTAGCGGACGCGCTGCCCGGGCTTGGCTCCGGAGTCGGGCGATAGCAGGAAGAGTTCGTCGTCCCCGGGCCCTGCGGCCAGCACCATTGCCTCGCTGGTGCCGAACTTCATCTTGCGTGGGGCGAGGTTCGCCACCACCACAGTCAGACGGCCGACGAGGGACTCTGGATCGTAGGCCTTCTTGATGCCCGCGAACACGGTACACAACTCATCCCCGCCCAGCGAGAGCTCGAGCTCGAGAAGCTTGTTCGCCTTGGGCACGGACTTCGCAGACAGGATCTCCGCAACCCGCAGATCGATCTTGTTGAAATCCTCGATCGTACACTGCGCTTCGAGGGGCTCGCCCCCGAGCACCGGGACCGAGGACGGGGCTCCGGCCGATGTCTGTGTTGCTGCGTCCGCTGCCTCGCGACTCGCCTCCGTCATCGCCACCAACTTTTCAGTGTCGACTCGCTCCATCAGATGCTCGAACTTCGCGACTCGCGCGTTCACGACCGGCTTGCTCGCATCTTCCCATCGCGTCGCTTCGCGAATCGATAGCAGTCGCGCCGACTCCTCGGCAAAGCGCGGCAGTACGGGTGTCAGATAGACCGTGATCTGACGAAACAGATTCAGCGCGATCGCGCAGACCTCGAGCAGCTCGGCCTGGCGCTCGGGATCCTTCTTCAGGTTCCAGGGTTCGGCCGCCTCGACGAATTCGTTGGCGCGATCCGCCAGGGCCATGACGGCGCGCATGGCCCGGCTGGTGTCCCTCGCTTCGTAGGCCTCGGCGATCGTCTGCCCCGCCGCCACCCCCGCTTCGAAGAGTCCCTCGTCCCGATGGGCCGGGTACACCGCAGGCAGCTCTCGGTCCTTCACGAAGCGAGCCGTCCGGCTCGCGAGGTTCACCACCTTGCCGACCAGATCCGAGTTCACCTTCTGGGCGAACTCCTCGAGATTGAGATCCAGATCGTCGACCCGACTCGAGAGCTTGCTCGCGTAGTAGTAGCGAAGGTATTCGGGGTTCAGATGATCGAGATAGGTGCGCGCGAGAATGAATGTCCCTTTGCGCTTGCTCATCTTCTCGCCGTTCACGGTCAGGAAGCCGTGGACGTGAATCGTCGTCGGAAGCTCGAATCCACCGGTCTGGAGCATCGCGGGCCAGAAGAGCGTATGGAAGTACGCGATGTCCTTGCCGATGAAATGATGGATCTCGCAATCGGGATTCCGCCACCAGCGATCGAGCGACTCGCCCGTCGCATCGCACCACTCCTTGGTGCTCGCGATGTAGCCCACCGGTGCATCGAGCCAGACGTAGAAATAATGGCCCGGCGCATCGGGAATCTCGAATCCGAAATAGGGAGCCGGACGAGAGATATCCCAATCGCGCAGGGTTTCCGAGAGAAAGGTGCCCCGAAGCCAGTTGGCCGTCTCCGGTGGCATACGACCCGGAGCCTGAGTCCATTCGTCTAGGAACTCCTGGAACTCGCCGAGCTTCACGAAGAGATGCGGATGCGTACGCTCTTCGGGCACGGCGCCGCTGATCGCGCTGCGTGGTCCGATCAGCTCGCTGGGCTCGTAGGTCGCGCCGCAAACCTCGCAGTTGTCACCGTATTGATCCGCCGCCTTGCAACGCGGACAAGCGCCGCGCACGAAACGATCGGCCAGAAAGATCGCGGCCTCGGGATCGTAGAGCTGCGTGACCTCGCGCTCCTCGATCGAATCGTTCGCACGCAGTGCCGCCCAGATCTCGCCCACCAGCGCTTCGTTGGCCGCGCTATGCGTGCTGCCGAAATGATCGTACTCGATGCCGAACTCGGTGAAGTCCGCCAGATGCGCCGCGTGCATCTCATCGAGAAGTTCCTCGGGCTCGCGCCCTTCCTGCTCGGCGCGCAGCATCGTGGCCGTGCCGTGGGTATCGTCGCCGCAGAAATAACGACACTCGTGACCGCGCAACTTCTGGAATCGCACCCAGAAGTCGGTCTGCAGATACTCGACGAGATGGCCCAGATGAATGCCGGCATTCACATAGGGCAGTCCACTCGTCACCAGGATCTGGCGTCGCTGCATCCGGGTCCCTCCGCTCCGCGCGCTCGCGCGGACCCCCCACATCGCTCACCGAGCTGTCGGCGGTGCGAGCGCGGGAGAATAGACGATCGACGGATTTCGCCCGCCGCCGCCGATCCGATCGCAGAATCGCCGAAGTGTGGTGAATTGCCCCGCTCGATCTAGGCGATTTTCTCGCGGGATCCTACCATGGCCCTAGATTCACCTCCTGGGGAGGATAGAATCATGCCCGAACAGGTCTGCCTTCGGGGACCCGAAACCGGCTCGTCGTGCCGCCGGGCCTGACTGAGGCAGAATGACACAAAGAATGACCCAAGACACAAAGAGAAAGGGAGTCTGCCCATGGATCTCATCACCTCCGCCAACGGCATCGAAGTCCTGCTGCGCTGGCTTCACGTGCTCGCCGGCGTGACGTGGATCGGCGTTCTCTACTACTTCAACTTCCTTCAGACACCCTTTTTCGGCAGCGAGCTCGGCGGCACGGCCAAGGGCGCGATGACCCGCGGTCTGGTCCCGAATGCACTCTGGTGGTTTCGATGGGGCGCGATGTTCACGTTCCTCTCGGGCTGGTTGATCGTCTTCCTCCGGCTGGGACACCTCGGCATCCCGCTGGGCGACGGCTACATGACCAAGATCCTGACCGGGGGCCTGATGGGCACGCTGATGTGGGCCAACGTCTGGTTCGTGATCTGGCCGGCTCAACAGGTCGTGATCAGGAATGCGGAGCAGATCGCAGCGGGTGGCGAGCCGATCCCCGAGGCGGCGGCACGCGGCGGCAAGGCCGGCATGGCTTCGCGAACCAACACCCTCTTCTCGATCCCAATGCTCTTCTTCATGATCGCGGCCGCCAACCTGCCTGGCTTCTTGTCGGGTACCAATGACGTGCTCTACTGGCTCGTCGCCGGGGCCATCATCATCGCGGTCGAGGTGAACGGTCTGATCGGCCCGGGCGCCGCGACCCAGAAGCCGCTCACCTCTGTCTCGGGCACGATCCACGGGGGCCTGGCCCTGTGGCTGGTGCTCTATCTCGCCGGAGCCCTGCTCAATAGCTGAGGGATGGCGAGAGACGGGGCACGAGCCCTGCACGCCCCGCCAGCCGGCGGCCGGCCCGTTGCGTTTCCTCACGGAAACGGACGGGCCGGTCTCGTTTCAGAAGCGGGTGTGCAGCCGCACCAGGCCCGTGCCTGACCGCGCCAGCGCACTCCCGCCAGCAGCGCCAGCGGGGTTGGGCCTCACCGACCGGCGGCGCGTGCATCACGACCCAGAGGGTTTGGGACGGGCTCTTGGAACGATCCCAGATAAGCCGCCAATTCCGCGAGTCTCGGCTCGAGATGGGGCAGCGGGATCATCACCCGAGTGTCGCGTTTGGGTACGTAGCCTTCCGGATAGACGTTGCGCAGAACACGTGCCTCGAGCAGATCCAGGGACGAGCCGGCGACCGACGGCCCGAGGGCGCCATCAAGAGCCGGGTCCACATTGTGACAGGCGATGCAGTTGCCGTTGTAGACCCCGCGACCGGCTTTGATGAGCTCCGCCTCACTGCGGGCCTGTATCGCCGGGTTCGGCCCCGAGCTCTCTGCGGGGGGCTCGGGAACGGATGTCGGCGCGGAAGCCGCTTGCGGGGGCGGCGATGACGGTCGGGACTGGCTGCCACCGCTCGGTGCCGAGGCGTCCGAGCATCCGACTCCGAAGCCGATTGCAATGGCCAGGACCGACCCGACTCCGTACTGAAAATTGGCCACCCACCGCTCCTTCACGTGTAATCGCGGCGGAGCATATCCAGGCTCCGGCTCGATGACAAAGCCGCCGACGGCGCGCTCCGTAGCGCCCAGCGCCAGGCTGTACCCTCGAACGCCGCAGCGGCGTAGAAGACTCCAGACGGACCCGATTGCGGGACCCACCACGAATGCGGCGCGGATCGAAGCCAGTCGACTTCCGACCTCCGTTCATGCCGCGCTGAGGAGCAATTCCCCATGCGCTCGTACCGCGACGGCGGCCGCCGACCTTCCCCGCGATCGCTTGCCCTGGCGGGACCCGATCGCCCGCGACCGCGGCCGAAGCTTCGGATCCGCATCGCTCAGCTAGCACTGATCATCGTGCTGACCACGATGGCTGCCTCCGCGATGGCTCGGGAGGGCCCCATCGACCTCGAGCTCTATGCTCGGCTGCTCGAGTCGCACACACGATCCGTCGACGACATCGCGGGGGTCCGCGTCGACTATCGCGGGCTCGCGAAGTCACCGGAATGGAAGACCCTGGTCCGCCAGGCCTCGAGCGCACGCCCGAGCCGACTGAATCGCCAGGGGCAGATCGCGTATTGGATCAACGCCTACAACATCCTCAGCATCGACCTGGTGGCGAAGCACCATCCCGTGTCGAGCATCAAGGACATCGGCTCCTTCTTCTCGCCCGTCTGGGGTCTCGAAGTCGCAAGGGTCGAGGGCCAGTCCATCTCCCTCGGCCAGATCGAAAATGAGATCCTGCGGCCGATGGGCGATCCGCGCGTTCACTCGGCCATCGTCTGCGCTTCGCTCTCCTGCCCACCGCTCGCGCGCACGCCCTTCCGGCCCGATGCGCTCGATGCGGACCTCGAAGCCGCAATGCGCCTCTGGCTCGAGAGCCCTCACAAAGGCATCCGAATCGATCGCAGCGCACGACGCATCACGATCTCGAAGATCTTCGATTGGTTCGAAGATGATTTTGACGCCGGCGGTGGTGTCATCGACACGATCGAGCGCTACGTCGCCAGCGATGACGCGCATTGGCTCGAGGGCGAGGGCAAGAAGGTCTCGATCCGCTATTTCGACTACGACTGGTCGCTCAACGACTGGCAGCGCTGAGAGCACCACAATGACGACAATAACGACAGTGACGACAATGAGTGCAATGAGTGCGGATCAGATCGCCGCCGCCGGATTGGCGAGCGCGATCAGCCCGTGCTCGAAGGCACCCGTCGCTCGACAGGTCAGCCCACCACTGCGAGCGTCGCGGCCCGGCTTAGCGTACTGAAGCGAATCGACTCCGTGCGTGGACCAAAGAACCGGGGCGCCGAGGGCACCCGCTCCGGATCCAGGGGAACGGACGTCGCGCTGTCCGATATTTCGATCCCGACGCGATAGCGCGCATTGACCGTCACCCGAGTTCGGCTCTTGCCTTCGGGCTGGAAATAGACGCTCGCCCGTGCTTCGAGTTCGACGCGACGCTTCACCTCGCTCAACCGATAGCCGTTCTCCAGGACATCGGACTTGCGATGCAGACTCGACTCGACGACCTCGTATTCGAAACGTTCTTCATACTCGTCGACGGAAAGAGTCCGCAGGGTCCGACCGCAATCGACATAGCGACCGGGTTGGTTCGCGGTCGTGGCGAGATCACTCGAGAGGTCGAGCTGGACCTCCACGAATCGAGAGGCTTTTTCGAGCGTGGCCACCCGAAATCCGCTCTCCGAGAGGCGACGGATCAGCGCGTCCCAGGTCGCCTCGAAGGGAAGGGCGACCACGGTTTCGATGACGACGCTGTGCTCTACCGGTGCTTCGTAGGCCACCGTCGATTCCAGCATGCGCGGCTCGGATCCGCAGCCGCCAAGCGACAGGATGAGCGTGCCGACGATTCCCGGCGCGGCGCTCGCAAGCACTCGAGACACACGGCTTCTCTGGGCCAAGGCGAATCCTCGCTCGCCCCCCGGAGCGGGGCCGTGCCCATGATTCCACGAACCGCGCTCACTTGCTAACGCCGCCGGGCGAGCCAGCGCTCGAAGAGCGCTTTGACCCTCGGCGTGAGCCGGGTTCGCGTATAGGCCCCGGACGCGCGTTTGATCGCCTCTCCCTGGGTGGGATAGGGGAAGATGATGTTCGAAAAGGCGCCGAGGCCGAGCTTGTGCTGGATTGCGATCGTGAATTGAGTGACCAGATCGCCCGCATGGGCCGCCACGACCGTTGCCCCGACGATCTCGTCGCTGCCCTTCTTGACATGGACCTTGACGAGACCCTGCTCTTGTCCGTCGGTCACGGCACGGTTGGCCTCGGCGATCGAGACCTGATAGGTGTCGATCTCGATCCCAGCCTGCTTCGCATCTCGTTCATACATTCCGACATGGGCGATCTCCGGATCGGTATACGTACACCACGGCATGACCAGGTCGGAGAGCTTCTTCTTTCCGATGGGCCCGACTGAAAAGAGCGCATTCTGCACGACGATCTTCGCGGCCGCGTCGGCGGCGTGAGTAAACTTCCATTTCATGCAGACGTCGCCCACGGCCCAGATCCGTCGGTTGGTCGTACGCAGCGTGTCGTCGACCCGAACCCCTTCCCGGGCATCGAAGGCGACCCGAACCGTCTCGAGACCCATGTTCTCGACGTTGGGGGCGCGGCCAGCGCCGATCAGGATCTCGTCGACCACGAGCTCGCGCTCGCCCTTCTCGGGACACGACAGCGCGATGATCTTCTCTGGACCACGGCGCTCGACGCGCTGGATCTCGCAGCCGAAGTCCATCTGGACGCCATCGCCAAGCAGCGATTCCTGGACGATGCGAGCGGCATCGGGATCCTCGCGTATGAGGATCTGATCCATCAGCTCGAGGATCTGGACCTCCGAGCCGAGACGACGAAAGGCCTGCGCGAGCTCGCAGCCGATCGGGCCCGCGCCGATCACGGCCAGCCGACGCGGACGCTCGGTCAGCTCGAAGACGGTCTCGTTGTCGAGATAGCCGGCCTCGGCGAGTCCCGGGGTCGGCGGCGCGACGGCCCGCG
>PVBE012504655.1_pt1 | contig 16026 bp, 17 predicted proteins | sample 1631181 | NCBI WGS metagenome assembly PVBE01 (sample SAMN08397723, study PRJNA350692) | Marine metagenome, whole genome shotgun sequencing project. | isolation source: water | place: Pacific Ocean | collected 2012-04
CGTGCGGGAGCTGTTGAAAGACCCGCGCGATGGTGAATCGATCAGGCTGGCGCTGTTGTCGGCGCACTATCGCCAGCCACTCGACTTCACCCGCGACGGCATGGCGCACGCCCGGCAGAGCCTCGACCGCTGGCATCGTGCCATCGGCGAGACTGAAGCCGCTAGCGAACCGCCGGAAAGCGTCATGGCGGCCTTGGAGGACGACCTCAACACGCCGCAAGCGATCGTCGAAATGCACAAGCTCGCGGATGCTGCATTCGCTGGCGACCAGGCGGCGGCGGCAAATCTAAAGGCTGCCGGCCAAGTGGTGGGGTTGCTTTCACACACCTATTCACAGTGGGCTCAACGCAAATCGGTTGTGGTTAGACTTGAAGGCGTCGCGGCACATGGGTCGGTGGGCAACCTAGAAGTTGTGATCGCGCCAGATACAGAGGAAATCGATCAGCGTATTATTGAGCGGGCAGAAGCCCGAAAAAACAAAGACTTCGAAGCCTCGGATAAGATCCGAGACGAGCTTGGCGCCCAGGGCGTGATCCTGGAGGACAAGCCCGACGGCACGACCGAATGGCGCCGCGCGTGATGGAATCTTCGTCGTCATTCCCGCGAACGCGGGAATCCAGGTGGCCGGCGGCTGCTGGATTCCGGATCGCCGCTGGCGCGCCGTCCGGAATGACGAGGCTGGGGCGGTAGATGGGGATGATCGTGCCTAGGGAACGGATCTATCTTTTCGACACTACGTTGCGAGACGGCGCGCAGACCTCGGGCGTCAACTTCTCGGTCGAGGACAAGAAGTTGATCGCCGAGGCCCTGGACCGGCTCGGCATCGACTATGTCGAGGGCGGCTGGCCCGGCGCCAATCCGACCGACAGCGCCTTCTTCGAGGCGGCGCCCGAACTGAAGCACGCCAAGCTGACCGCCTTCGGCATGACCCGCCGGCCGGGTCGCAGTGCGGCCAACGACCCGGGCTTTCAGGCGGTCCTCGGCGCCGAGACGCCGGTCGTCTGCTTCGTCGGCAAGACCTGGGATTTCCACGTCGATGCGGCCTTGGAGATCCCGCGGCCCGAGAACGTCGAGGTCATCGCCGACAGCACCCGCGCCATCGTCGAGCGCGGCCGGGAGGCGATGTTCGACGCCGAGCACTTCTTCGACGGCTACAAGGCGAACCCGGACTACGCCCTCGATTGCGTTCGCGCGGCACTCGAGGCCGGGGCCCGCTGGATCGTGCTTTGCGATACCAACGGCGGCACCCTGCCGGACGAGGTGGGGCGGATCGTCGCCGAAGTGGCGACGCTGGTGCCGCCGGCGCAACTCGGCATTCACACCCACGACGACACCGGCAACGCCGTCGCCAACAGCCTGATCGCGGTGCAGGCGGGCGCCCGCATGGTGCAGGGCACGCTGAACGGCCTCGGCGAGCGCTGCGGCAACGCCGACCTGGTGGCGCTGATCCCGAGCCTGATGTTGAAGCCGCAATTCGCCGAGCGCTTCGATTGCGGCCTGGATGCCGAACAACTGCGCCACCTGACCGCGACTTCGCACCTGCTGGACGAGCTGTTGAACCGGGCGCCGGACCGGCACGCGCCCTATGTCGGCGCCAGTGCCTTCGCGCATAAGGGCGGCCTGCACGTCTCGGCGGTGTTGAAGGACCCGACGACCTACGAACATGTGGTGCCGGAGACGGTGGGCAACGCGCGCACGGTGCTGGTCTCGGACCAGTCGGGGCGTTCCAACATCCTGGCCCGCCTGGCCGAGGTCGGGATCGAGATCGCCCCTAAAGACCCGCGCGTCGAGCGGCTGTTGTCGGAGGTTAAGCAGCGCGAATTCGAGGGCTATGCCTACGACGGTGCCGAGGCCAGCTTCGAGCTGATGGCGAGACGTGTCCTCGGCCAGGTGCCGGACTATTTCGAGGTCGGGGGCTTCCGCGTCATGGTCGAGCGCCGCCACAATGCCTTGGGCGATCTCATCACCGTCTCCGAGGCCACGGTCAAGCTCGCCATCGACGGCCGCCAAGTGATGTCGGTGGCGGAGGGCAACGGCCCGGTGAACGCCCTCGACAACGCCATCCGCAAGGATTTCGGCGCCTATGCCCGCTATCTCGCCGACCTCAGGCTGGTCGACTACAAGGTTCGGATCCTGGACGGCGGCACCGAGGCGGTGACCCGGGTCCTGATCGAAAGCGCCGATGGCGGCGGCGAGCGCTGGTTCACGGTCGGCGTCTCGCCCAACATCGTCGACGCCTCGGCTCGGGCGCTTTTCGATTCCATCGTCTACAAGCTCTACCGTGAAGGGGCAGCGGCGGGGGCCACGATACTTCGTCCGCCGAGCGCCGACTGAAGCGCGAACGGGCGTGGCGGGGACGAATTCCAGGGCCGAGGCGATCCGGGGCGGCCCCGCCGTGATCCTGGTGCGCCCGCAATTGGCTGAGAACATCGGTGCCGCGGCGCGGGCGATGCTAAATTTCGGGCTGACCGAGATGCGCCTGGTGGCGCCGCGCGACGGCTGGCCGAACGAGGCCGCCCGCGCCATGGCGAGCGGTGCCGATGCCGTGCTCGACGCCGCCCGCCTGTTCCCGAGCACCGACGCCGCGATCGCCGATCTCAGGCTCGTGTTCGCCGCCACCGCGCGGCCGCGCGACATGGAGAAGCCGGTGCTGACCCCACGGCATGCGGCGGCGGAACTGCGCGCGTCGCTCGGCCGGGGCGAGGCGGCCGGTATGCTGTTCGGCGCCGAGCGCGCCGGCCTCGACAACGAGGACGTGAGCCGGGCCCAGGCCGTCATAGAGGTCCCGGCCAATCCGGCCTTCGCTTCTCTCAATCTGGCGCAAGCGGTGCTGCTGCTCGGCTACGAGTGGTTCCAGCAAGGACCCGACGCGGTTCCGGCTGAGGGCACGACGCCGCCCGCGACCCTGGCGGAGTTCGACAATTTCTTCGGCCGTCTGCAACAGGCCATCGACGAAGCGGGATTCCTGAAACCTCCGGAAAAGGGCCCCTCGATGCTGCGCAACATCCGCAACATGCTGACCCGGGCCCGCTTCACCGAGCAGGAGCTGCGCACCCTGCACGGCATCCTGAGCGCCCTGCGACGAGGGAATCGGGATTGACGAATCCCGCCTTGGAAGTGCCGAACCTTGACATCATCGTCTTTGTCGTCTCTACTTTGTATCTACACTTTGGAGAAATTGGGATCACTGATGCGATCGAATGTCTCGAAATGGGGCAATAGCCTCGCCCTCAGATTGCCGGCAAGAATGGCCGAGGACGCCGGTCTCGAGGAGGGTAGCGCAGTCGATATCTCTATCGAGGCCGAGTCGCTGGTCGTCAGGCCGGCCCGACCGAAGTATCGCCTCGACGAGCTGCTCGCCGAGTTCCGATCCGAGCACCGTCACGGCGAGACGGATTGGGGCGCGCCGGCGGGTAAGGAAATTCCGTGAATGACACTCCCTTACCAGCCGGATAGGGGACATTTCGTATTCCTGGATTTCAGCCCTCAAGCGGGGACGGAGCAGGCTGGACGAAGACCCGCGCTCGTGCTGTCGCCGCTCTCGTACAACATTGCGGCTGGTTTGGCGCTGGCCTGTCCCGTGACCAATCAGGCCAAGGGCGGGTCGTTCGAGGTGCCGGTCCCACCAGGAGCCGGAGTGACCGGGGTGGTGCTTTCCGATCAACTTCGTAGCATCGATTGGATCGTGCGCCGGGCTGAATTTCGATCGGAAGCACCGCAACCGTTGGTCGACGAGGTGTTGGCCAGAATTGAAGCGATTTTGTTCGGCTGAGCCGAACGCGAAGCCGAGAGGGTAGGATCGTGCGCCTTCTTGTTTGACAGGGCAGGGGCGAGGCGGTATGACGGCGCCTCCGGCGCGGCTTCGGCTTCGAAGCGGCGGCCTTTTCCTTGGTTCACCTCGGCGAAAACCGCGAGAGACAAGCGTTCATGACAAAGCGTGTGAGTTCCAAATACAAGCTCAATCGCCGCCTCGGCGAGAACCTCTGGGGTCGGCCGAAGAGCCCGGTGAACCGGCGCGACTATCCGCCGGGGCAGCACGGCCAGAGGCGCCGGCGCAAGGCTTCTGATTTCGGTGTGCAGCTGGCCGCCAAGCAGAAACTTCGCGGCTACTACGGCAACATCACCGAGAAGCAGTTCCGCCGCACCTACGGCGAAGCGGTGAAGGGCCGGGGCGATACCTCGGAGAACCTGATCGGGTTGTTGGAACGCCGCCTCGACGCCGTCGTCTACCGGATGAAGTTCGTGCCGACGGTGTTCGCCGCCCGGCAGTTCGTCAACCATGGCCACGTCCAGGTCAACGGCCAGCGGGTCACCATCCCGAGTTATCGGGTCCGCGAGGGCGACATCATCGAAGTGCGCGAGAAATCGCGCCAGATCGTGATGTTGCTGGAGGCGATCGAGAGCCCCGAGCGCGACGTGCCCGACTATGTCGACGTCGACTACAAGCAGATGCGCGGCACCTTCCTCCGCCAGCCCAAGCTCGCCGAGGTACCTTACCCGGTGCAGATGGAGCCCAACCTCGTCATCGAGTTCTATTCGCGCTGACCGTTTCGCCCCGGGCGAAGACGAAAGAGGGCCGGCCGGCATTTAGCTGGGCGGCCTTTTTGCTGCGCGGACTGGCGGTGTATCATCCCTGCCGACGGAAACGGTCTGGGGAGAATTCGGTGCTGCGGCGATGGGTGGCCTCGCTGGCGCTTTCGTTGCTTTGCCTTGCCGGTCTCTCGTCGGATGGCTGGACGGCGGCAGCCATGCTCGGCGACTACCACGCCTTGATCATCGGCAACAACGACTATCGCCATCTGCCGAAGCTGGAGACCGCGGTCAACGACGCCACCGCGCTGGCCGCGCTGCTGGAGAAGGACTACGGCTTCGCCGTCAAGCGGCTGTTGAATGCCGACAAGCGAGAGATCCTGCGCGCGATCAACGAATACCGGGCCGCGCTCGAGCCCGAGGACAGCTTGTTGATCTTCTACGCCGGCCACGGCTGGATCGATCGCGCGACCAATACCGGCTTTTGGCAGCCGGTGGACGCGGAGGCCGAGGACGACCTCAACTGGATCGCCAACGAAGAGCTGACGCGGCGCTTGAACGGGATGGCGGCGCGCCATGTCATGGTGATCGCGGACAGTTGCTATTCCGGCACCCTGTTGCGTGGTGGCTCGGGATCCGCGCCATCGGGTGCCGCGCGGGAGGCATGGCTCAGACGGGTCGGGGCGAAACGGTCCAGGACCGCGATCGTCTCCGGCGGGCTGGAGCCGGTCGAGGACTCCGGCCGCGACGGTCATTCCGTATTCTCCAACGCGCTGTTGGACGCCCTCGGTGAGAACACGGGCATCCTCGACGGCCAGACGCTCTTTCAGCGGATCAGCCGGCCCGTGGCATTGAACGCGGACCAGACGCCGCAATTCTCCGACATCCGCCGCGCCGGCCACGAGGGCGGCGCCTTCCTGTTTCAGCCAACGCGGCTGGCGCCGGCGCCGCCGGCAACGCCTGCCGGCAAACGGTCCGACGAGGTGGTGTTCTGGGAAAGCATCAAGGACGGCGCCTCGGCGGTGGAGTTCGAGGCTTATATCGACCGATTCCCCGACGGTGCTTTCGTGGCGCTGGCGCGAAGCCGGCTCGCGAAGTTGACGGACAAAACAGTCCGAGCGGTGCCGCCGAGCCGGGCCGAGGCAAAGCCGCGTGCCGCCCGGCCCGGCCACAAGGAATGCGAATATTGCCCGGCCATGATCGTCGTGCCGCCGGGCGCCTTCACCATGGGCTCGGCGCACCGGGGCGAGGGGCCGGCGCACCGGGTCGTGATTGCGGAGCCGTTCGCTGTGGCGCGCCTCGAAACCTCGTTCGGGGAATGGGATCTCTGCGTCGCGGCCGGCCACTGCAGCCACCGTCCCGACGACGAAGGCTGGGGCCACGACGACCGCCCGGTCGTTCACGTCAACCGCGCGGATGCCGTCGAATATGTCGCCTGGCTCGCCACCCTGACCGGGCGCGACTATCGATTGTTGAGCGAGGCGGAGTGGGAATACGCCGCCCGTGCCGGTACCACCACCAAGAGATATTGGGGCGAGGAGATCGGCGAGGGGCGGGCGAACTGCTGGCACTGCGGCGGCGAGGGGAAGCGAACGGTGCCGGTGGGAAGCTATCCGCCGAACGGTTTCGCCCTGCACGACATGCTGGGCAACGTCCACGAGTGGGTCGCCGATTGCCGTAGCCCGGATTACCAGGGCGCGCCGGCGGACGGCGGCGCCCGGCGAGATGGCGACTGCAAGGCGGGACTGACGCGGGGTGGCTCGTGGAGCACGGCCTCGCAGGCCGTCACCGTCACGATGCGTAACTGGGTGGGGGCGGGGCTCCGCAACAAGTATACCGGCTTTCGGGTCGCGCGCTCGCTCGGGCCCGGCGATCTGAAAGAGTGGCTGGCATTCGCCGAAAGCGGCGATCCCGTCGCCCAGACTTATCTCGGTGCGATCTATCTCGGCGGCTTCGGCGGCAGTGACCCCGATTTCGACCAGGCGCGAGCCTGGTTCCTGAAAGCAGCCGAGCAAGGCCACGCCGAAGCCCAGTTCGAGCTCGGCCGCTTGCTTCGCGCCGACGATGGCGAGGCCGGGCTCGGCTGGCTGAGGCGCGCCGCCGAGGCGGGCCATGCCCCCGCGCAACGCGAGCTGGGATCGGCCCTGGCCGAGGGCGAGGCACCCGACCTCGTCGAGGCCTATATGTGGGTCGATCTGGTGGTGAGCCTGAACTAGGACGACGAGACCACCACCGCCGCGAAAGCCGACCGTGCCGCGCTCGCCGGCGAGATGACCACACGGGACATCATGGAAGGCCAGAAGCGATCCCGCGAGTGGCTCGGTCTCAAAAAAAGAAACCCGTAACGTAGCTGGCCGTTCGCTTCGAGATGTGGCGAATTCGTGGCAAAATCCGAAACGGCTTATTCGTAGAATAGGCCATCATAGAGAAATGCTTTCGAAATCCGTGTGCAGTCGGCTTCACCGACACCAATGTGCCGCATTTGCGGAAGCCATCCAGTGCGAACCGTTTCAATTATGTCGTCGAAAATTCGCTCGGCTTCTTCCCGGTCGAGGTAAAAGCGGCCATGACCGGCGACGATATTGGCGCGATTGGCGTACCTGCCGTTGGCGCCACATTCCATGGCGAGGTCGCGCTGGCTCGTCGCCGAAACCGGCGCGGGCGTCAAGTCGTAGGCCGGGCTCAACCGCCAATTCCGGTCCTTGGTGATGATCGCGTGATTCCTCGGGTGGTCATCCAAATTGGATACGGCGGCATTGAAGCAGATGCGCTTGTACAGCTCCGTCAGATCCGCGTTGGGATCGCCGCTGCTCCGGCGAATTTCGTCGGCAAGGAGGAGGTAAGACCAGTTTGCACGGTCCGTCGCGCTGTCGTCCGCGCGCAACAGGGTCAGGGCACTGACCATGCGATGGCGGCGGAAGCCGTCCGCCCTGTGGTCCCGGTCAAAACGCCGCACGAGCAGCACGTTCCGTTCGGCGACCGTGACAATCCGGCTGTCCGCCACGTCCAGCCCGCAGCTTCCGGCGAGCCGCAACAGGGCGTGTTCGACCTTTGGATGGTTCCATCGGTCTTCGGATTGGCTGAACTTTGCGATCCACAGCGCGCCGCCATCTTCAATCACGGCCTTGGGGCGTGCGCCGCCCATCGACGACCCGCGAAACAGAAGCTCATCCGCTTGCCGGGCAACCTCGTCTTCAGGCTCGCCGCCATCTCGAATGATCGCATCGGCGGCGGCCTGGAGTTGTTCGAGTTGCAGGGTCCGATTGAATTCTTTGCTGGGTGTGGGCGGCTCGACATTCAGGCCAAAGCCCAGTGCTCCGGCCCGATCTTCCGCTGATTCCAAGAGATAGTCGAACTCTTCGAGTTGTGTATGGCCGGAACGCTTCTGGATAATTCGCCGTCCCCACGAATCCGGCATGGCATCGCGGATGGCACCGAAGAATCCGCCCAAAGTCGCCGTTTCGAATGGACGGTCGGAGAGCTTGAGTTCAACGGGGTCGATTTCCACGCCGTCGGGCCGGGCCAGGTACTTCCTGCCGTAGACGAAACGGCCAACCGCTTGTCCATCGGCTGTCGGTGTCAGCGTAAACCGTCCCGCCGTTACGAGGGCCACCTCGCCGGGCAGTATGATATAGACATAGCATGTGCGCTCAGAAGTCATTGTCCAGCGCTCTGCTTCGATCCGCTCGTTTGGGGGAGCGCGACAGCTCGAGAAGCTTTCCCTCGCTGTCCCGATCGGGATCGGCGAGCTTCGCCAGGTCCTCGAGAAGGTCGAGCGCCCATAGTGCCCCGATATAGACGGCGATGGACGTGCTCGCTTTGCCTTTTTCCGCGTCGGCGAGGGCAAAGCGGGAGGTGCCGATACGTTCCGCCAAATCTTGCAGCCGCAGCCTGCGGCGCAGTCTGGCGGTCCGAATATTGGTTCCCAAACGCCGCAAGGCTTTTTCGACGGCGGCGGGCGGGTCTTTTGCGATTCTGCTCAGGCGCGGCATGTTAGATAAAGCCTACTCAATTCTTATTTTTGTTCCTTTTATCCAACATACCGAATTATTTCATGGCTGTCAATTTCCTGGCAAGAATATGTTACATATAAGCCATGCAAATCGTTTTTGTGTTGTCTTTATCTAACATATCAAAGCTTGGCCGTTGCAAGCAGCAATTTGCTGAATATCCGAATCGTATGGCTTCGCGCGGCCGTGGCATTGGCACGCAAGCTGGTCCGGCGCGGCACTAGGGCATGCCGGGGCGTCGCGGCTCGTTTTCCGCTCCGGCTTGGTCTAGCATGGCCGCCGAGTGGTCGATCGCGGCGGAAGTTAGGAGGATGTGAGATGTCGGAAGGGAAGTATGTCAGCCTCGACGGTGAGTTGGTGGCGAAGGAGGAGGCCAAGATCAGTGTCTTCTCGCCCGCCGTCCGCTTCGGCGCCCATGTCTTCGAAGGGATCAGGGGTTACTGGAACGCCGAGCATGAGGAGCTTTACGTCTTTCGCCTGGCCGAGCATCTGGAGCGGATGCGCCACGGCATGAAGATAATGCGCTACGACCGCATCCCCTCGGTGGAGGAGTTGCACGCGACGGTGCTCGGCTGCCTCCGCGCCAACCAACATCAGGGCGACATCGGCATCCGGCTCTCGGCCTATGTGGTCGGTGACGGTTTCATCGACGCCGCCGGCCCGATCTCGATCATGTGCGCCAGCGAGCCCGGCTCGAAGAAGACGCTGGCCGAGAAGAAGCTCCGCACCATGGTGACCTCGTGGGCGCGGATCAGCGACAACGCCATGCCGGGCCGGTTGAAATGCGCCGCCAACTATCAAAACGGCCGTCTCGGCCTGATGCAGGCGCGCGACGCCGGCTTCGACGAGGCGATCTTCCTGACGCCGGAGGGCAAGGTGGCGGAGGGGGCGGGGGCCTGCATCTTCATGGTTCGCGGCGGCAAGCCGGCGACGCCGCCGATCACCGCCGGCATCCTGGAAAGCGTCACCCGCGATACCATGCTGGAGATCTTCGCCGACAAGATCGGCAAGCCGGCGGACGAGCGCGCGATCGACCGGACCGAGCTTTACATGGCCGAGGAGCTGTTCTTTTGCGGCTCCGCCTACGAGGTACACCCGATCGTCGATGTCGACGGCATCGAAATCGCCGACGGCGAGATCGGCCCGGCTACCGCCGCCGTCTGGGGCCACTACGAGGCCCTGGTCCGCGGCCAGGTGCCCGACCATCCCGAATGGCGAACGCCCGTCTACGGCAGCCAGAAAGTGGGTGCCGCCGCCGCCGAATAGCGCCCGGGGCCGCGTCTTGTCGTTCGGCCGGCGACGCGCGATCAAGGGGCTCTTGTCGCTAGGCCTCGGCCTGGCATTGCTCGGCTGCGAAACGCCGCCGGCCCCTATCGCGCCCGGCGGCGAAGATACTGTCCCGATCTACGTCACCTCCAACGGCTGGCACACGGGCATCGTCGTGGCGCGAGCCAACCTTCCTGCCGGCGCCGTGCCCGAGGCCGTGGATTTTCCCGATGCGCGGTACCTCGGCTTCGGTTGGGGCGATGCCGAGTATTATCCGGCCCGGCGGCCGAGCTTCACCATGGCGCTCGGCGCGGCACTGAAACCGACACCGGCGGTGCTGCATCTGGCCGGCCTGTCGGCGCATCCCAGAGACGTTTTTCCGAGCGCCGAGGTGGTAGTGCTGGCGCTATCGCGTCAAGGCTTCGGAAAACTGGTCGACTATCTCGACGCCAGTTTCGCCCGTGCCGGCGCCCGGCGCGTCGCGGCGAGCGGACCCGGCCTCTACCCCTTTAGCCGCTTCTACCCGGCCACCGGCGAGTTCCATTTGTTCAACACCTGCAACACCTGGACGGCGCGGGGCCTTCGGGCCGCCGGCCTGCCCATCGATATCGCCCGCGCCACCAGTGCGGAAGACGTCATGACGCAGCTCCGCGACTAGGGCGTCAGCCGCCGGCGCGGTACCTCCGGCAAGGTCGGGTTGGATAATGGCCTAACCGACGATGTCGAGGTCCGAGAAAAAATAGCCGATCTCGAAGGCGGCGGTTTCGGGTGCGTCGGAGCCGTGCGCCGAGTTGGCCTCGATCGATTCCGCGAAGTCGGCGCGGATGGTGCCGGCGGCGGCGTCGGCCGGGTTGGTGGCGCCCATCACCTCGCGGTTGCGGGCGATCGCCCCCTCGCCCTCCAGCACCTGCACCACGACGGGGCCGGAGCTCATGAAGTCGCATAGGGAATCGAAAAACAGCCGCTCCCGGTGCACGTGATAGAAGCCTTCCGCCTGGGCTCGGCTCAGTTGGATACGCCGCTGCGCCACGACGCGGAGCCCCGCGTCCTCCAGGCGTTGGACGATCGCGCCCGTCAGGTTCCGCCGGGTGGCGTCGGGCTTGATGATCGATAAGGTGCGCTCGATCGCCATGTTCGCTGTCACTCCTGTTATGTCGTCTTCGTCTGCGGTGCAAAAAAAAGCCGCGCGGGTTATATCGGCTTCGCCCCTAGCCCGCAACCATGATAGAAGGCCCGGCCATGTTGAGAGTGGAAGATCTCCTCTATCGGATCGCCGGGCGCCCCATCTTCGAGGGGGCTTCCGTGCATGTGCCCGCCGGCCACAAGGTCGGCGTGGTGGGTCGCAATGGCGCCGGTAAGACGACGTTGCTGCGGTTGATCGCGGGCGAGGCGCTGCTGGATGGCGGCGATGTGAGGTTGCGGCCGGGTGCCAGGCTGGGCGTGCTGCCGCAGGAGGCGCCGGGCGGCCGGCGGAGCCTGTTGGAGACGGTGTTGGCGGCGGACGGCGAGCGCGCCCGGCTGCTGCTCGAGGCCGAGACCGCGAGCGCGCCCCAGGCGATCGCCGAGGTGCACGAGCGGCTGGTCGATATCGGGGCGCACACGGCGCCCTCGCGCGCGGCCCGGATTCTGGCCGGCCTCGGTTTCGAAGAGGCCGCGCAGGCGCGCTCGCTCGGCGATTTCTCGGGCGGCTGGCGGATGCGGGTCGCCCTGGCCGCCGTGCTGTTCCTGGAGCCGGACCTCTTGCTGCTCGACGAGCCGACCAACTATCTCGACCTCGAGGGCGCGATCTGGCTAGAGGGCTTTCTCGCCTCTTATCCGAAGACGCTGCTGATCGTCAGCCATGATCGCGATTTCCTGAACAAGGTCGCGGGCTCGATCCTGCATGTCGAGGACCGTGGCCTGAAGCTCTATCGGGGCAACTACGACGCCTTCGAGCAGAACCGGCGCGAGCGGCTGGCGCAGGAGGAGAAGATGCGCCGGAACCAGGAGGTGCAGCGCCGCCACATGCAGGCCTTCGTCGACCGCTTCCGCTATCAGGCGAACAAGGCGCGCCAGGCCCAGAGCCGCCTGAAGGCGCTGCAGCGGATGGCGCCGATCGCGGCCGTGATGGCCGGCTGGACGCCTGAGCTCCGCTTTCCCGAGCCGGCGCCCTTGCCGCCGCCGATCGTCGCCATGGCGGGTGCCGCGGTTGGCTACGAGCCGGGCTTGCCGGTACTCTCCCGTCTCGATCTTCGCATCGACATGGACGACAGAATCGCGCTGCTGGGGCGGAACGGCAACGGCAAGTCGACCTTCGCCAAACTGCTGGCGGGCGAATTGTCGGCGATGGCGGGCGAGGTGACGCGGGCGGGCAAGTTGAAGGTGGGCTATTTCGCGCAGCACCAGATCGAGGCGCTCCATCCCGACTGGAGCGCCTATCGGCACATGGCGGAAGCGCTGCCCGGCCTCAAGGGCTCGGAGATCCGGGCCCGGATCGGCGCTTATGGTTTCTCGGGCGAGGCCGCCGAGGTCGCGGCCGAGGATCTTTCGGGCGGCGAGAAGGCGCGCCTGGTGCTGGCCCTGATCTCGGTCGAGGCACCGGGCCTGCTGGTTCTCGACGAGCCGACCAATCATCTCGACGTCGACATGCGCGAGGCCTTGGTACAGGCCTTGAACGCCTATTCGGGCGGCGTCGTGCTGATCAGCCACGACCGCCACCTGATCGCCTTGATCGCCGACCGGCTTTGGTTGGTCGCGGAAGGCCGGGTGCTGCCCTTCGAGGGCGATCTCGACGATTACCGCCGGCTGGTCCTGGCGGAAGCCCGTTCGGGCGGTGGCGGGCGCGGCAAGGATGCGCGGGCCGCATCCTCGCCCGATCGTCGCCGGGCCGGGGCCGAGGGACGCCGGCGGATCGCCCCCTTGCGCCGCCAGGCCCGCGAGGCCGAGGCCCTGGTCGATCGCCTGGGCCGGGAACAGGCGGCGTTGGAGGCAGAGCTCGCCAGCCCTGAGACCTATGCCGGCGACAGCGACCGGGTGGTGGCGCTGAACCGGCGCCGGGCCGAGATCGAGCGCGAGACCGCCAGTGCCGAGGCAACCTGGCTGGAGGCGGTCGAGGGCTTGGAAACCGCCACCGCGATCCAGGAGGAGGTGCCATGAAGGTTCGATTCTTAGGCTCGGGCGACGCTTTCGGTTCGGGCGGGCGGTTCAACACCTGCTTTCTGGTCGAGGCCGAGGGCGGCAATTTTCTGATCGATTGCGGCGCCACCTCGATGGTGGCGATCCGCCGTTTCGCCGTCGAGCCGAACGATATCGCGACGATCTTCCCCAGCCATCTGCACGGCGACCATTTCGGCGGCGTGCCGTTCCTGATCCTCGATGCCCAGCTGCACAGCCGGCGGACGGTGCCGCTCACCGTGGTCGGCCCGCCCGGCACCGAGGAACGGCTCGGCCAGGCGATGGAGGTGCTGTTCCCGGGCTCGACCGGGGTTCGGCGCAAGTTCGAGACCCGGATCGTCGAATACCAGCCGGGGGAACCGATGGAGGTCAACGGGACCGCCGTCACCGCCCACGAGGTGCCGCACCTAAGCGGCGCCCCCTCCTGCGCGCTTCGCCTCACGCGTGGCGCCAAGACCGTCGCCTATTCCGGCGACGGCGAATGGAGCCCGGCCCTGATCGAGGTCGGCCGGGGCGCGGACCTGCTGATCGCCGAGGCCCTGGTGCCGGCGCGGCCGACCAAGTTCCACCTCGACTATGCCACCCTGGCGGCGCACCTGGACGAGATCGCCGCCAAGCGCGTGATCCTGACCCACATGGGGCCCGAGATGCTGCGCCACCGCGACGAGGTTCCCCTCGACTGCGCCCGCGACGGCCTGGTGGTGGAGGTCTGAGACGGGGGTCGGTTTGGCCCCTTCAGGGCCGATCCCTGGCGGCATGGATCACGGTGATGACCCGCAAGCGGCCGGCGACGACCGTATAGACAACGATGTAAGGCGTGCCGGCGACGACCAGCTCGCGAGTATCGGGCCGTTTGCCCGCCCGACCCATGGCCGGAAAATCCCGAAGGCCCTCGACGGCGCTTCGTATCGATCGCGCGACTCCTTCGGCGGCCGTTGGATTATGCCGCGCAATATAGTCTCGGATGTTTCTCAGATCGCGTAAGGCTGTCGCGGTCCATTGGACCGTCATGTCGGCGGGTCGAGCTCGTCGGGCTTGCCCCAGCTTTCGAGCCACGCCACGACGCGTTCATGCTCGATCATTCGACCTGCCTTCAGATCCTCCAAACCCGCGTCGATTTGAGCCAACTGCCAAGCCTGGACCTCGAGATAGTTTTCCAACGCTTGCTCGAGGAGCCAGGATTTCGGCCGATCCGTGGCTTCGGCCAGGCTTTGGAGCTGCGCCGCCTTCTCCGGCGATACCCGAAAGGACAGCGATACCGACGATGCCATGATGTTCTCCCGCATGCATGCAATGGGTTCACTGTATACACAGAATGCAAGTTGGACAAAACCAAATCGACGTCGAGTCGGCTAACGATTTGGCTGTTCTCATGGAATTCATACCCCTTGCGCCGGTCGACGGGGCGGGCAAAGCTGTGATCGCCTCGAGGACACGCAGGGAGAAACCGGATGAGCCCTCCGGCATCTGCGATCGACGAATCAGACGTCACCGCCTATGCCCGCGACGGCGTCGTCTGCCTGCGCGGTGCCTTCGATGTCGAATGGATCGAGCTGCTGCGGGAAGCGGTAGCGAAGGACAAGGCCCGGCCCGGGCCGATGGTCCGCCATAACACGCCGGAGGGGGGGGCGGGCGAGTTCTTCGTCGATTTCCAGCTCTGGCGGCGCTGGCCCGAGTGCCGACGTTTCGTCGAGGAGAGCCCGGCGGCGGCAATAGCGGCCCGGCTGATGGGAGCCCGGCGGGTGGTCTTCTATCACGACCATCTGTTGGTCAAGGAGCCGGCGACGGACCTCGCCACCCCCTGGCACCATGACCAGCCCTACTATCCGATCGACGGCGAGATGGTGGCCTCGATCTGGCTGCCGCTCGATCCCGTGGACCGGGCGACGACGCTGGAGTTCGTCGCCGGCTCGCACCGCTGGGGGCGCTGGTTTCGGCCGCGCTATTTCAACGCCGACGGCAGCGCGCTTCGCCAGCCGGAAGACGGCTTCGAGGAGGCACCCGATATCGAGGCCGAGCGCGATGCGCATCAAATTCTCGGCTGGGCGTTGGAGCCGGGAGATTGCCTTTTCTTCCACGCCCTGGCCCTGCACGGCGCCGCCGGCAATGCGTCGCCGACGCGGCGCCGGCGCGCCTGGGCGACCCGTTGGCTCGGCGAGGATGCCCGCTATGCGGCACGGGCCGGCCGGGTCTCGCCGCCGCTCGAGGGGCATGGGCTGGCGCCGGGCGACGAGATGGCCTGCGAGATGTTTCCGGTGGTTTGGGAGAGGGCAGGGGACGCGCGATGAAGCTCTATACCTACCACTGATCGTCGGCCGCCTACCGGGTCCGGATCGCCCTTGGTCTGAAGGGTTTGGCGCGCGAGGACGTGGCGCTGCATTTGCCGGCCCGGGCCCAGCAGGGCGAGGCCTATCTGGCGCTGAACCCGCAAGGCCTGGTGCCGACGCTGATCGACGGCGACGTCGCGATCGGCCAGTCGATGGCGATTCTGGAATATCTGGAGGAGGTCCATCCCGAGCCGCCACTGCTGCCGGCGGACGCGGCCGGCCGGGCCCGGGTGCGCCAGCTCGCCCAGATCGTCGCCTGCGAGATCCACCCGCTCAACAACCTGAAAGTACGCCGCTACCTGAAGCATCAGTTGCGGATCGACGATACGGCCCATACCGGCTGGTACCATCACTGGGTGGCCGAAGGCCTGGCCGCGATCGAGGCGATGCTGGTGGAAGGCAGTGCGACGAGACGCTTCTGTCATGGCGACCGGCCGAGCTTCGCCGATCTCTGTCTGGTGCCGCAGCTCTACAACGCCAAGCTGCACGAAATCGACCTCGCCCCCTATCCGACCGTCCGCCGGATCGACGAGACTTGCCTGGCGCTGGCCGCCTTCGCCGAGGCGGCGCCCGAATTGCAGCCGGACGCCGAATAGAGCCGCTCTAGAGCGTTTATCGATCACACGGAAACGTATCCTGCGTTTCTCAGATAGTTTTGACATTCCTTTGGTTCGATGCTGTCGAGGATTTTCCCGATTTCGTTCCATAGCTCCGGGATCGTCCGCTTGGCGGCCTTTCGC
>PVBE011066067.1_pt1 | contig 16025 bp, 13 predicted proteins | sample 1631181 | NCBI WGS metagenome assembly PVBE01 (sample SAMN08397723, study PRJNA350692) | Marine metagenome, whole genome shotgun sequencing project. | isolation source: water | place: Pacific Ocean | collected 2012-04
TATCCCAAAAAGCGCAAGTCTGAATAATCGGAATCTGAAAATTTATTTTTCTTGATTGAACACCAATCAGGTGCTACTTTCATTGCACGTCAGTGAAATGTTACCGAATTTGAATTTGCAGGACCGGCATACGCTACGTTGCTGGATTACATCGAAGATCCCGACGGAACGATTGTGGCCGCGTTTCACCTTTCCCCGGAGCGGGGTCTTCCGGATGTTCTGGTTCCTGAGCCCGCTACCCTGACCCTGCTGCTTTTGGGCGGTGCGGTGGTTGTCGCCAAGCGACGCAGATGGGCCTGATTATCGTTTGGTTCCTTCGGTCTACAGGCTTAAGGGCCAAGCGGACAACTTGAAAGCGTATGTTCCTACCGCGGCGGGTGCGATGCGTATACTCGCGCCACGCCGTTTTCTTGCGCCGATCATCCCGTTCCGAGCCGCCTGGGAGCGCCAATCACGGGAAATCCCTTCCGTTTTCGCTCGAAAGTCAGTACATGTATGCGGTAACGAAAGGAACGATTCGATGGCGATAACAACATCAGAGGTGCGGTTCTTCAGCGAGGCTCTGGCTGGCGATTCGATGCTCACAGTGCTCATGCCCGACGATTGCCACAAGCCTCTCGGCGTGCTCTACCTGCTGCACGGAATGGGCGACGATCACACCACCTGGTCTTCTCGAGTGGACATCGCCGGGGCGATGATGCTGGCCCATGCTGAATTCATGATCGTTGTGCCGGACGGAGCCGGCAGCTACTTCTGCAACATTCCCGGACCAGACGGCGGACGATACGAAGACCTGATCGTTCGCGACGTGATCGGCTATATCGACGCCAACTACAACACCGTAGCCGAGCGTCGCGGCCGGGTTGTCGGCGGTCTGTCAATGGGCGGATACGGATCACTCATGCTGGCGATGCGGCATCCGGAGTTGTTCTGCGGAGTATCTTCGCATTCCGGAGCCCTGTACTTCGGACACGAACCCCACCCGTTCGGCAAACCGTATCCGACTGATCTGATGCAGCTCTTGAAAGACCATAGCCCGGATGTCGATTACGACGTGTTCTCGCTGGCGACTAAGCTGGCCGCCTCGCAAGATCATTCCTTCGGCGCAATGCGGATCGACTGCGGTATGGACGACTACCAGAACGACACGAACCGCCGCCTCCACGCACACCTGAACTCACTGGGAGTACCGAACACATACGAAGAATTCCCCGGCGGGCACACGTGGGATTACTGGCGGGCGAACTTCGACAAGACGTTGAACTTCACGCTCGATATGTTCAGGGAGCTCTGATCGTCATCCCGCCTCTTGATCGGAGTGTCGGCTGTTACTCGGCGGCGGCTTGTTGGGGGATGCTGTCCAGTTGGAGGACTTTGCCCATTCTGCGCCAGCGGTGGTAGCGATCTTCGACGAGTTTTTCGATTGGAGTGCGCTTCAGGCGCCTCAGCGTGCTTACGAAGTAGCGTTCGAGATTGTACGCCGCCTCGTCCGGATCGCGATGCGCCCCGCCCAGCGGTTCTTCGATGATGTCGTCGATCAGGTCGTGCTTCTTCATGCTTTGGGCGGTTACCTGCATGGCCTCTGCCGCCTCCGCTGCTTTTTCGCCCGTTCGCCACAGGATCGCGGCGCAGCCTTCGGGGCTGATCACCGAGTACCAGGCGAACTGCATCATGCCCATGTTGTCGCCGACACCGATTCCGATCGCTCCGCCGGAGGCGCCCTCGCCGATCACCGCGACCGCAATCGGCGTGGCCAGCCGCGACATCTCCAGCATGTTGATCGCGATGGCCTGGGCCACCCCGCGCTCTTCGGAGCCCACGCCGGGATACGCCCCGGGCGTGTCGACCAGGCAGACGACCGGAAGCGAGAACTTCTCGGCCATCTTCATCATCCGCATCGCCTTGCGATATCCTTCCGGATGACACATACCGAAATTGCACTCCAGCCGCTCTTTGGTGTCGCGGCCCTTGTGCTGTGCGATGACCATGACTTTCTCGGTCCCGATCGATCCCAGCCCGCATCTTATCGCTCGATCGTCGCGGAAATGCCGGTCCCCGTGCAGCTCGACGAAGTTTTTTACGATCTTGTCGATGTAGTCGCCGGCCAGCGGGCGTTTGGGATGTCTGGCGACCTGAACGGTCTCCCAAGCGGTCAGGTTTGCGTAGGTTTTTGTCAGCAGCGAGATGTACTCTTCGCGAAGGTTGCGGATTTCGGATGAGTAGTCCCGCCCGCTGGCGTTCTGGGCCTCGATTAGCTCCTCAACGTGCCGCTGCAGGGCTACTATCTCCCGTTCGAACGGAAGGACGAAGTTGGCGTCGGAGTTATTGTTGTTCTTGGCCATAGCGTAGAATTAAGCTACTTCGCGCCGCCGGTCGATATCGCTCCGGCGCTGAGTAAATACCAACAAAGGACGCACGCAGCGTCCTTTGCGGAGTCATTTCCATCTTCGGATAATACCTTGATATCCGCCGGCGGGCAAGGAAATTCCGCTGCAGCAAGAGGCTGTGAGCGTGTCGCATCGTTTAGCGCTAATCAGAATACTCGTCCGAAGTTGCGTTCCTGGGCGATCGCTTTTCCGCCGGGCATGTCGATTCGCGGAAGGGCGGTCAGGGCGGCTTGGGCCTGCTTGAGGATATCCAGGAGTTTGCGGTACGTCGGGTCGTTTCGGTTGCGGAAGTATGCTGTTTTGTCATTGGCCCGCCCGCCGGCCTTCTGCGACAGGAGGTCCAGTAACACGGGGCTCGCTTCGGGGTTGGTAAGGTTGATGCTCCCGCGCTGGCCGAACCGGTTCGATCCGCCGGTGTTGATTCCGGCGATGCGACCTTTGCTCTGTAGCGCCAGTTCGTTGTACTGCTTGACCCATGGGAAGTACTCGGTGAGTTTGTGGCCGTGGTGCTGAGGCGAGAAGACCGGGCCCTTACCGGGCAACGTGCGTGCGTATGCGTCGCGTCCGCCGATGGTGTGCGGGCGGGTCATCTCCCACGTGTCGTAATAGGGCGCGTTGGCGTCTATCCAGGCGTAGATGCATTGTCGGCTCTGTTCATCGACCTTCACCTTATGCTTACCGTGGTGCGACTCCAACAGCTCGGTCAGTTTGCTTACCCACGACCCGGTCGCCATCGCCGGGAACACGCCGTTCGGACCCTTGTTGATGTAGTAGTACTGCACGTGCCCGCCGTGGGTCAGCGATTCGTAGCTCATCGAGAAGAAACGGGTCTTGTCGTCGGTAAGGTCCAGGCCGTTTTTGGCCTTGCCGCCGGCGTGGCATTTTACGCAGTACTTGTCGAGTATCGGTTGGACCTGCGTCACGTAGTTCACCGGTCCGGCGCCCCACGGCGGGGGCGTGAGGTTGTCGGGCGGCTGCTTCATGCGCGCCGCTCTCTGGGCTCGGAGTTTCGGCGGCGCCAGGCGGTTCTCGTGGCAGCCCACACAGGCGCTTGTCTCGCCGGTCGTGATCTGCACCACTGAGCCCATGCGTTGGATCTCAGTTCCGCGTGCGTCCAGCGCTATGAAGTACAGTTCTCTGTTTGACGGCGCCTTGAAGTACGCCGACCCGTTTTCGTCGACCGGGACTGTCCCGTGGTTGTGCTTGACGTAGTAGGATCCCTTCCCGATCAGCGGGTAGTGGTCGTTGAACCTGAATCCTTCGGTGTTGTACTTCTTGGGGCTTTGCGACATTATCCGCAATCGCTTGACTGTCCCGCGTTTTACCCCCTTTTCCAGCAGGCCCTGGTACACGTCCTGGACGAGGAATGTTCCTGTTCTGGCCTCTTGCGGACAGTCGCCCGGGATAACCGGCGGTTTCTTCCGCGGCGCCAGCGGTACGGGGCTGAAGCAGGCGTCGACGAATCTGGCTTTTGGTTGTTTGCTTTTGGCGGCGTAGAGCAGTGCAGTCTGTCCGGTTGCGTGGTCAAGCACCCACAGTGCGTGGCGGCGCCTGGTCGGTCCGGCGTAAGACACAAGCGAGTATTTGCTCGAGAACGGGAACGGGTCGGCGAACGCGCCGCCGTATCCGCCGTCGGCGGCTCCGGAGCCCACGCCGGACTTCCTCCAGTTCTTACCGCTGGCCAGGTCCTTCTGCACGGGCGTAACGTGGGTGATCTTCCACATGCTCTCGAGCGTTTCGAGCCCCTTTCGCCGATCGACAATCGCCAGGTCGCCCATAGGCGGGCGATGGTGCCCGGTCCACACGACGATTGCGGTTTTGGCGCCCGGAATTTCTCTCGCGCCGCAAACGATGTTCGGCACGCGGAAGGTGTTTCCGTGATAGAGCTTGAGTTGTCGCCCGTTGGGGTTCACCGTCCAGAGCCCGCCCCAGCCGAAGATGTTCTTGTCCTGGTACTCCCATCGAGTACACAGGATCGAACCGTCCTCCAGGACCGCCGGGGTCAGCGTGCAGAGGGTTGTCCAGTCGATGCGGCGCATGTCCGATCCGTCGGCTTTGATCGCGTACAGGGCGCACGCCAGGTAGTTCTGGCAGAGCGAATACGACTCGACGCGCGATGATGAGAATATGATCCGCCCGTCGGGATAGTAGACCGGGCTGAAATCGTGATACGGTCCGCGCGTCAGTTGGCGCAGGCCCGAACCGTCGGTCGCGATCTCCCATACGTGGAACTGGTCGTCCGGCGTCTGCTTGTATGAGAATACCAGTCGCTTACCATCGTAGGATGGATTCATGTTGTAGATGAACCCTTCGGTTGTCTTGAAAATGGTTTTTGCGTCGGCGTTGGGTTTCGCCGGATCGTAAACGCAGATCGCAGAACCCTTGCCCGTCCGCTGGGCGAACATTACCGACTGCATTCCCGCCAGGCCGTAGTTCGCGCGGCGGACGAACGCCACGGGCGGACAGGCTGCGATCATCTTCGCGGCGGTCTTCGGGTCGGCGGGGTTTCCGTCAGCCTTCTCCAGCACGATATCGTCGAACCACGCCTGCCCGCTAGCCGTCTGCCGATCTCCGAGCATGCAGCTTACTTCCAGACGCGTAGACCTTCTTCCGGGGGGGAACACCGCCACCACGCGGGTCCAGTCCTTCGTGCCCGATATCGCCGCGGTCCGGCCGGCTGCGCCGTTGCGGATGCTGATCGTAGCCCCCGGGCCGGTGACATCTTTGGTCTTGATCCACCCCGAGACGCGGTATAAACCTCTCGACTCGATCTCCGCGCCCGCCGTCCACGCCGCCCAGGCGCCTTTATCGCTGCGAATCGAAACGCACCGCCCGCCGGTCCGGCCGGCCGCGTCGGCAACCCACAGCACATCTTTACCCGGACCCAAAGTTTCGGTCTTCCACCGGTCAACCTTATCGCCGCGAGCTTTCTCAAACGAAGGGTTGGCCAGCAGGTTGTCGTTAGACCACGAATCCGCCGCCAGACAAACCGCCGAGGCCAGAATAACGCACAACACAAATACGATTCTGTAGAGAGTGTTCATCCCAGAGAGAATAGCATAACCGCCCCCGGCGCAACAAGGCGGACCCGCCCAATCTGACAAGAGCCTCCATTAAGCATTGTCGATCAGATCGCGATCTTGTGGGTCGTTAAATGCAGGGCGGACGTCGGGCCAACGCCGATGGGAAGCTTTGGACCGTGATACTTATCGAACATCTTCTTTTGTTACGCTCTGTGCGTTTTGCGGTGATTGGTGGTCGGCGGATTGGGGCTGGCTTCAGGTCGCCGTCGCGTCTGTCCGGGAACCAATTGCCAATTGCCGGTCTTCAGGGCTTGCGGACGGGCGGGTTTTTCAATAACCTTGTGCTCTGGTTATGAGCATCAGAAAGATACAACACGTTACGATAGTCGGCGTCGGACTGTTGGGCGGATCGGCGGCGCTGGCGATGAAGGCGCACGATCCGTCCGTGCGCGTCGCGGGGGTGGGCAGGCGGCAGGTTTCGCTGGATGCGGCGCTCGAGGTCGGGGCGATAGACACCGCCCATTTCGACCCAGCCGAGTGCGTGGGTCAGTCGGACCTGGTGATCCTTGCGACTCCGGTCGGCGCGTTCGAAATGCATTTGAAGAAGGCGGCTCCGGCGTTGGGTCCGAACACTCTTGTGACTGACGTCGGATCGACGAAGGCTCGCGTTGAGCGAATCGCCCGGCGGATACTTGGTCCCGGCGGTCCGTTTGTGGGCAGTCATCCGATGGCCGGCAGCGAGCAGAAAGGCGTACGGTTCTCGCGTGCGGATCTGTTTGTGGGCGCCTCGTGCATAGTCACTCCGACAGCGGACACGCCGAGCGATGCGATTGATGCAATCGAGGCGTTTTGGAAGACTCTGGGCATGCGTGTGGTCCGTCGTTCGCCGGCGGCTCACGACAAGGCGGTGGCGCGGATCTCGCATCTTCCGCACGTGCTGGCGGGTCTGATGATGCTGCTTCCGGGCAATAACGATCTTGACGTGTCGGCCAGCGGATTCCGCGACGTTACTCGACTGGCCAGCGGAGATCCGGAGATGTGGCGCGACATTCTCCTGACCAATCGCGCCGCGGTCCTGTCGGCGCTGGACAAGTTTTCGTCAGACACCGCCAAGCTCCGCGACCTGATCGACCAGGGCGACGGCGCGGCGATAGAGAAGTTCCTGGCCCGCGCAAAGAAGCGGCGCGACACGACGATAGCACGCGTGAATGTTGACCGCCGGATATCGGCCGAATAGCGGTTATTCGGTTTTGGCTTCTGCGGCGGCTTTTGCGGCCTGGGCGGCTTTGATCTTCCGTCCGACTGCGAGGATCTTCTCGATGATCTCTTCGGTCAGCTCGTAGTCCTTCAGCAGCGGGAAGCCTTCCCAGATAACGAATCCGCCGGGCTCGACGATAATCACGTGCGGGATGCCGAAGACGCCCATTTCCTTCTTCATTCGCTGCTGGGTGTCGATGGCGCTGAAGTACTCAACTTTCGGGGTCTTGAGTTTCAGCACGTCGGCTTCGGACTCTTCCGACAGTCCGATGACCGCCAGTTCGTCGGCGTATTTCTCGTGGAACTTGTTGAGCAGGTTAATCGACTTGCGGCAGGGCGGGCACCAGGTGGCCCAGAACTCGATCAGTACGTATTTCCCCTTCGTTTCGGGCTTGTCGGTCAGCCACTTCTCGACGACAAGTTCCGGCGCCTTGGCCCAGCGGTAGGAGGTCGCCCACATGCGTCGGGGCTGCTTGGCGCTAGCTGTTCCGGGATCTGCGGGCATGACCTTCGGAGCCGGTGCGCCCTGGGTCGTGCACGGTTCGCCGGAAGTCGCCGGCTGTGTCGCGGCGATAGGAGTTACGCACGGTTCGACCGGACCGGCGACGGCGGGCTGGGTGGTCGGGGTCCTAGTCGCCGGTTGCGTTTTCGCCGCGCCGTCCGGATCGGTGTCCGACTTCTTCGGACCGCATCCGCCGACAGCCGACAGCACTACCGCAACAGTCAAACATATCGCGGGAAGCACGGTGTAGATTCGCCAATCTGATGTCTTCATTTTGCAGTTCCTTCGTTTGGCGCCCCGGATGGCGGGGCTTGGATTGTTTCTCAACGCTATTCATACCATACTCGCCGTCGCCGGGCAATGATCGCCGCATCGCGGTAACTTCTGGAAACGCGCGCCGCCTTGATATAGTATGACCGCCCTGGCCTCGGATTGGTCCGAGCCAAGTAAACGATTCAGGAGAAATCATGGCGTCTGCTCAACTGGTGGTGATGGCCGCGGGTATCGGAAGCCGCTACGGCGGACTCAAACAGATCGACCCGATCGGTCCTTCAGGCGAAATCGTGATCGACTACTCGGTCTACGACGCCCTGCGCGGCGGATTCGACAAGGTGATCTTCATCATCCGCCGCGATATTGAAGAAGTGTTCCGCGAGAAAGTCGGCAAGTCGATCGAAAAGCAGATCGACACCGCCTACGTTTTCCAGGAGCTTGATCGCCTGCCCGAAGGCGTGACCTGCCCGCCGGACCGCGAAAAACCCTGGGGCACCGGACACGCCGTTTTGTGCGCCGCCGACGAGATCACCGGCCCGTTTGCGGTGATAAACGCCGACGACTTCTACGGCGCCGGATCGTTTGCGATATTGGCTGACTATCTCCACGCCGCACAAGACTCAGACGGAAAATACGACTGCGCCATGGTCGGATACATTCTCGGTAAGACGCTGACAGAACACGGTCATGTGGCTCGCGGGGTCTGCGACACCGCCGACGAACGCCTGATCGAAATCGTAGAGCGAACGTGCATCCAGCGATTCGCCGACGACGTGAAATACACTGAAGACTCTGAAAACTGGGTCCCGATCGATGCGGGCAGCACGGTGTCGATGAACATGTGGGGCTTTACTCCCGGATTCCTGGACGAACTGCGGACCGGGTTTGAAGAGTTCTGCCGCACCAGCCTGAACACGCCCAAGTCCGAGTATTTCGTTCCGGCGGTCGTGAACGACCTGATCGTGGCGGGCAAGACCTCCCCGGCGGTCCTGATGACCGACGAACAGTGGTACGGCGTGACGTACCAGGAAGACAAGCCCGCCCTGAAATCGGCGATCGCACAAATGGTCTCCGACGGCCGATATCCCCAGACACTATGGGGGTAACCCCCAAAAACGACCGTATCGACGAGAAGATTAACGCCAAAACACCGCACTTAATTGAAGTGCGCCGTTGTGAAGGCCGATATATCCTGTTAGGCATGTGCGGTCACAATTTTCCCCTGAATGCGACCTCCAATATTCGACGTACGACCAGACAGGCAGGAGAGTTGGCTCTATGCGGATACTCATCGCAGAAGACGATCCCGTTGCGCGACGATTGCTGGAGGGTACTCTGGCTAGCTGGGGGCACGAGGTGGTCGTTACTTGCAACGGGACGGAGGCTATGGCGGTTCTCAAGAGCAGCAATTCTCCTAAACTGGCGATTCTCGACTGGATGATGCCCGGACTGAACGGGTTGGAAATCTGCCAACGAATACGGAAGCTGAACAAGGAAGAGTACGTCTACGTCATCGTTCTGACCCACCGCGACAACTCGACCGACATTCGGGAATGCATGGTCGCCGGGGCCGATGATTACATAGCCAAACCATTCAAGCCCGGTGAATTGGAAGCCCGAATATTTGCGGCTAAACGCATAGTGGATCTGCACGAGAAGTTCATTGAGGCCCAGAACCAGCTCCAACAGCAGGCGACGCACGATTGTCTTACCGGTCTGTGGAATCGATCGGGAATAATGGAGATTCTGAACAGGGAGCTCCATCGCTCACAGCGCGATAATACGTCCATTGCGGTGCTGCTGGGCGATCTGGATCATTTCAAATCCGTCAACGACAACTACGGGCACAAAACCGGCGACGCGGTCCTGAAGGAAGTCGCCGACAGGATGACCGCGGCGTTGCGCCCTTACGATTGCTACGGTCGCTACGGCGGCGAGGAGTTCCTGGCGGTTGTCCCGCGCTGCGACATTACGTTCGCCAGGGAAGTGGCCGAACGTATCGGCCGGAACATCTCCTCCAAGCCGATAGTCTGCGACGGGCGGGAGATCTCCATTACCATGTCCATCGGCGTAACGTCGGTTTGCGGGGCGTCGCCCGAGGACGCCGATGCGATAATCCACGCAGCCGACGAGGCGTTGTACGCCGCCAAAGAAAACGGCCGCAACGGTGTGGCGGTGATCGAATCGCCCCTGCTTGTCGGGGACGCCGCCTGACCGGTTTGGTTCGGGTCGGTACGCTGTCAAAATGTGTTTTTCTGGCGTAAAACGTGCGAGACTGGCAGGATTTGGGGTGGGGTCAACTCAGTTGTGATTCTCTAAAGCGTTGTATCCGAGTGGTTTAGGTTTTGCGGCATGGAGCTTGCTATAAGTAGCATGCGGCAGTGTTGTCGCGGTTGGGATTGGTGTTTCATCACTTCCCGGCTACAGATACGGTTAATTATAGCAGAGACAAGCGTTTAGATGGTCTTGTCTTATGAACCACTAACAAGGAGAACTCGCAGATGGCTGCAAAGCAGTTAGCGTTTGAAAGCGAAGCCCGAGAGGCCCTCCTGACCGGCGTACAGAAGCTGGCCAGAGCGGTAAAAAGCACTCTTGGACCGCGCGGGCGAAACGCCATCCTGGACAAGGGATGGGGTCCCCCCACGGTAACCAAAGACGGCGTCACGGTCGCAGAAGAGGTCGAACTGACCGACAAGACCGAGAACATGGGCGCCCAGTTGGTTAAGGAAGCCGCTTCGAAAACCTCCGACGCCGCGGGCGACGGTACAACTACAGCTACGGTCCTGGCCGAGGCGATCTTCACCGAAGGTTACCGCAATCTGGCCGCCGGAGCCGACGCAATGTCGCTGGCTCGCGGAATCCGTCGCGCTGTCGACGCGATCGTCGCAGAGTTGGCGAATCTGGCGACTCCCGTCCAGACCGACGACGACATTCGCAACGTAGCTTCGGTCAGCGCCAACAACGATCCGGGCATCGGCAAGATGCTCGCCGAAGCCATGACCAAGGTCGGACGCGACGGCGTTATCACCGTCGAAGAAGGCAAGTCCATGGACACGGTCGTTGATGTCGTTGAAGGAATGCAGTTCGACAGGGGATACATCTCCCCGCACTTCGTTACCGACCAGGAAGAGATGGAAGCCGTTATGGCCAAGCCCCTCATCCTCATCTACGAAGACAAAATCTCCAACGTAGCCAAGCTCGTTCCGCTGCTGGAGAAGGTCACTAAAGCCAATCGCCCGCTGTTTATTATCGCCGAAGACATCGAAGGCGAAGCACTGGCGACGCTGGTTGTCAACAAGATGCGCGGCATCCTGTCGGTCGCCGCGATCAAGGCTCCCGGTTACGGCGATCGTCGCAAGGCAATGCTGCAGGACATCGGCATCCTCACCGGCGGAAAGGTCTTCACCAAGGATCTGGGCATCGATCTTGAAACGATCGAGCCGATCGATCTCGGTATGGCCAAGAAGGTCACGGTAACCGACAACATCACAACGATCATCGAAGGCGCCGGCGCTACCGAAGACATTCGCGCCCGAATCGACATGATCCGAACCAACATCGACACGACCGAAAGCGATTACGATCGCGAGAAGCTCCAGGAGCGTCTTGCCAAACTCGCAGGCGGTGTGGCGCAGGTTAACGTTGGCGCGGCGACAGAGTCCGAGATGAAGGAAAAGAAAGCCCGCATCGAAGATGCACTGCACGCCACGCGAGCAGCGGTCGAAGAAGGCATCCTTCCCGGCGGCGGCGTCGCGCTGGTTCGCGCCCGCAAGGCCCTCGAGAAGGTCAAGGCCAGAGGCGACGAGAAGACTGGTGTCGAGATCGTCTTCAAGGCCGTGGCTGAACCGCTCAAGCAGATCGCTGCAAACGCCGGCGAATCCGGACCGGTTGTGCTCAAGCAGGTCGAGAAGGCCAAAGGCGCCACCGGCTTCAACGCCGACACGCTGAAATATGAAGATCTTGTCGCTGGCGGCGTGATCGACCCTGCCAAGGTGACCCGCGCCGCGTTGCAGAACGCAGCTTCGGTCGCCGCACTGCTGCTGACGTGCGACGCTGCTGTCAGCGAGATCCCCAAGGACGAACCTGCCGGAGCCCCGGGTGGAATGGACGGAATGGGCGGCGGCGGCATGGGCGGCATGGGCGGTATGGGCGGTATGGGCGGCATGGGCGGCATGATGTAAGATGCGGCCCGGGAGACCGGACCATCCGACGTATATGACGAACTGTTAAACAATCGAAACAATTGAAACAATTGAAAAAACCTCCAGATTCAGGAGCTAGACGAAAATGGCAGTGAAACCTTTAGACGACAGAGTTCTCGTAAAGCAGTGTGATGCAGAAGAAGTGACCGCCGGCGGGATCGTTCTCCCCGATTCGGCCCAGGAAAAGCCCCAGCGCGGTATCGTATCGGCTGTCGGTCCGGGCAAACTGCTCGACTCCGGTGAGCGTGCTGCGGTATGCCTGAAGAAGGGCGACGAGATTTTCTACGCCAAGTACGCTGGAAGCGAAGTCAAGATCGGAAACGAAGACTACGTGATCCTGCGTGAGTCCGACGTGCTGGCGATTCTGGCCTAGCAAGCGGCGACGAACAACAAACCAAACTACTCAAGGAATATAGAAATGGCTGCAAAGCAAATGCTTTACGACAGTGACGCTCGCCTGGCTATGCTGGACGGCGTATCGAAACTGGCGGCCGCCGTCAAAGTCACCCTCGGACCGACAGGTCGCAACGTATTGTTGCAGAAATCGTTCGGTTCGCCCAAGGTCACCAAAGACGGCGTGACGGTCTCCAAGGAGATCGACCTGCCCGATCCGTTCCAAAACATGGGCGCGAAAATGGCTAACCAGGTCGCGTCGAAGACTAGCGACGTTGTCGGCGACGGAACGACCACCGCGGTTGTGCTGGCTGAAGCGATCATGAGCGAAGGGCTCAAGAACGTAACCGCCGGCGCCCACCCGATGGGCCTGAAGCGCGGTGTGGACCTTGCTGTATCCGCAGCGGTCGAGTCGATCGCCTCACAGTCCAAGAAGGTCAAGGGCAATGACGATCTGCGCAAGGTCGCCACGGTGTCGGCCAACTGGAACGAAGACATCGGCAAGCTGATCGCCAAGGCTTTCGATCGCGTTGGCGAAAAAGGCGTTATCACCGTTGAGGAAGGCAAGTCGCTTGTCAACGAACTGGAAGTCGTAGAAGGCATGCAGTTCGACAAGGGTTTCCTGTCGCCCTACTTCGTGACCGACCCGGCGAACATGGAAGCGGTGATGGAAGACGCATACATCCTGATCACCGAGAGCAAGATCTCGAATGTGCGCGACATCGTACCGCTGCTGGAGAAGATGGCCACAGCCTCCAAGCCGCTGGTGATTATCGCCGAAGACGTCGAAGGCGAAGCTCTCGCCGCACTGGTGATCAACCGCCTTCGCGGGATCCTGAACGTTTGCGCGATCAAGGCCCCGGCGTTCGGCGATCGCAGAAAAGCGATCCTGGGCGACATCGCGGTCCTGACCGGCGGAACGGTTGTAACCGAAGACACCGGCGTGAAGCTGGAAGCAGTCGAGCTGGACATGCTCGGACAGGCCAAGCGGCTCGTTGTCAGCAAGGACAACACTACGATCATCGAAGGCGCCGGAAAAGCCAAAGCCATCAAGGCCCGCGCCGAGACCATTCGCAAGCAGATCGAAAAGTCCACCAGCGACTACGACAAGGAAAAGCTCAACGAGCGTCTGGCCAAACTTACCGGCGGCGTTGCGGTCATCAAGGCCGGAGCTGCGACCGAAGCCGAGATGAAGGAACGCAAGGACCTCATTGACGACGCCGTACACGCCACCCGCGCCGCTTCGGAAGAAGGCGTTGTCGCTGGCGGCGGAGTCGTATTCCTGCACGCCCTTGAGGCCGTACAGACCGTACGCGCCAAGGCGCGCGGAGACGAGAAGATCGGCGTTGACATTGTCGCCCGCGCACTTACCGCTCCGGCCTCGCAGATCGTGGGCAACACCGGCGAAGACGGCGGCGTGGTTGTCGCCGAGATACTCGACCGCGGAAAGCAGATTGGTTACAACGCGGCCACCGGCGAGTATGAAGACATGATCAAGGCCGGCATTATCGACCCGGCGAAGGTCGCGCGAACCGCCCTGCAAAACGCAGCTTCGGTCGCCGGTCTGATGCTGACTACGAACCTTATGGTCAGCGATTTCGACGCTAAAGATGAGGATAATGTCGTCGCTAACGCAGTGACGTAATATCCGATCGGCGATCGGCTGACGCACAAACCGGCCGCCAGTGGATCAAAACTATCGACAACAGGGACGCTTCGGTTCGCGCCGAAGCGTCCCTTTGGCGATTTATTCCTCATTCGATAGGATTATATGCCTGAAAAGCGTGACTATTACGAAGTGTTGGGAGTATCGCGCGATGCAAGCGCCTCGGATATCAAGAGCGCTTATCGCAAGGGCGCCCTGAAGTATCATCCCGACAGCTTCCAGGGCGACAAGGCCGAAGGCGAAGCCATGTTCAAGGAGCTCGCCGAAGCTTACGAAGTCCTGTCCGACTCGATAAAGCGCAATCAGTACGATCAGTACGGACACGCCGGTATGGCCGGCGCGGGCGTACACGACTTCGGAAACATGGGTTTCGGCGACATCTTCTCGATGTTCCAGGACATTTTCGGGCAGATGGGCGGTATGGGCGGCGGTCGTCGCGGACATGCTTCTCGCGGTGACGACTTGCAGATCGAGGTTGAACTTACGCTTGAGCAGGTCGATACCGGTCTGGAAGAGTCGCTGGAATTCACACGGATGGACCTGTGCGACGAGTGCGGCGGAAACGGAGCACGCAGGGGTTCTGAGTCTGTCCGCTGCGAGACATGCAACGGTTACGGGCAGGTCCAGCAGCAGGAAAGCGGTTTCTTCGGCATGTCGGTGCGGGTTATCGCCTGTCCGAGATGCAAAGGACGCGGGACCACCGTGAGCGATCCGTGCCCTTCCTGCCGAGGATCGGGACGAGCCCGCAAACCGCGCATTGTCACCGTTCAGATACCAGCAGGCGTCAGCGACGGGCAGGTTATACGCCTTCGCGGCGAGGGCGGACCGGGACCCGACGGGACCACCCGCGGAGACCTGCACTGCTACGTGCGGGTAAAACAACATCCACTGCTGGTCAGAAACGGAAGCGATCTGGTCTGCCAGGCCCCTATAGCGTTTTCCCAAGCGGCGCTCGGCGGGAACATACAAGTACCCACGCTCACCGGTTCGGAGGAAATAGGAGTGCCCTCCGGTACGCAGAACGGAGACGTGATAACCCTTAGAGGGCGCGGGTTGCCCTCGCTGAGAACCGGACGACGAGGCGATCAGCACGTGCAGGTATTCATAGAAGTGCCCAAAAGGTTGTCCAAAGAGCAGATCGAATTGCTCAAGAAATACGCCGAAACCGAACAGGTTGACATTACCCCGCAAAGAAAGAGCTTCCTGAAGAAACTCAAGAAGTACTTCTCGTAACGCCAGGCGCCAGTATGACAAAGAAGAAAAAGAAAACCAAAGATATCGAAAAGGACGCCGACGCGATCGCCGATGCCCCCACCATCGCGATCGATCCGATCGAGTCCCTCCAGTCCGAACGCGACGATCTGATGGCTCGCCTGCAGCGAACCGCAGCCGACTACGCCAACTACCAGAAACGCAGCCTGCGCGAGATGGCCGAAGCCCGCGACTACGCCAACACCCAGCTTGTTACCGCACTGCTGAGCGTGTTGGACGATATGGAGCGAGCCCTGCACGCCGCCGGCGACGGATGCGACAAGGACGACCCGCTGCTTACGGGCATGCAGCTTGTCCACGACAAGGCCCTGGAAGTGCTCGCCCGATTCGGCGTGGAGATTATCGAGGCGATCGGGCAACCGTTCGATCCGGAATCCCACTCGGCGCTCATGCAGCAGCCTTCAGACGAGCATCCGCCACAAACTGTCCTGCAGGAATTGCAGCGAGGATACAAACTCAAAGGGCGAACCATCCGACCGACCGCCGTTATCGTTTCGATGGAGCCGCCAGCCGAAGAACAGAGCGATCCGGACGACGACACCCTAGACGAAACCCCCGCCAAGGAAGATCAATAGGAGCCTCCTATGCCCACATACGAGTACAAGTGCAACGCCTGCGAGCATGAATTCGAACTGTTTCAGTCGATCAAGGCCTCGTCAGTCCGCAAATGCCCCGAGTGTGGAAAACTCAAGGTCAAAAGGCTGATCGGAATCGGAGCCGGCGTGATCTTCAAGGGCAGCGGATTCTACCAGACAGACTACCGCAGCGATTCCTACCGCAAAGCCGCCGAAAAGGATAAGCCCGCAACTTCCGAAAAGAAGAGCGAGAAGAAATCCGAGTCGACCAAGCCCACCTCCAAGACCAAACCCGCCAAGAAGTCGGACTAAAGGCGGAGTTTTCGTAACTCACGCAATTGACAGGGATATGCAGTTTGTTCGGGGTGCATCCCGTTTCAGTAGGTAGATTTTCATCAGAATGCCGATAGAGGTAATGGAATGGAATCCTTTGCTCTGGGAGATCGGTATGAAGCGAGAAGTTTTGGAACAGATA
>PVBE010819212.1_pt1 | contig 16024 bp, 11 predicted proteins | sample 1631181 | NCBI WGS metagenome assembly PVBE01 (sample SAMN08397723, study PRJNA350692) | Marine metagenome, whole genome shotgun sequencing project. | isolation source: water | place: Pacific Ocean | collected 2012-04
ACGGGAAGGCGGTCGGGAAGCAGTTTTGTCTCGTGGAGGGTAACAAGGGCAACATCCCCCCGGGAACCTGCCTTCAGGCTCAAACGGATGTGACGGTGGTTTGATGAGTCTGTCCGGTCCCATCCTCCTTCCCGATGGGGAGGCTCCCGAAGATGGACAGAATGATCTTGGCCGCCTCCAGGTTGCGATCGACTTCTTCAAACGTTTCGCGTGGGAAGAAGACCGCATTGCGTCCCATCTCCCGGGAATCGACCTGCTTCGCCCCGTTCATGAAATCGTGCTTCATCCCGAAACCATCCTGGTGCGATGGCAGCGAAGGGAAGAGTCCGCGGGATATTATTTCGGAGTGGCATCGGTAACCGCCACGCAAATCAGCGGGGGTAAACAAATATCCGAAATATGGATCCAGTACAGCTGCAAGGAACCGGTTCCTGCACTCCAGTTCACCTCCAGGGAAAGCATGGCCACCTGGCCCCGGGGACCTCTTTCCGCGGCCTCTTCCGCGGAACTCGTCCGGATCTTCGTCCCCCCTCCCTTCCTTCCCATGATGGACCCGCAGGACCCCCGGGTGAAAAAACTTTCCGCCGCGCCCTGGCCCACCGCGGTTCTCCCCCGGATCGAATCCGACCAGGAGTTCGAAACGAAACTTCTGGAGGCGATGAAGGAGACGGAGCAGCAGATGGTCTCCCATCCGGAGGAAGATCTGTTCCGGATCGTTCATGCCGACCTTGTCACCCTCCTTCAGAAATGGGAGAAGAAGGTCGCCTTTTCTCCAGAGGAACTTGGGGATCTCCGGGTCCCAAGCCTTGCCGTTCGCCGGTTCGAAAAACAAAATCCGGAATACGCCTCTCTTCTGCAGGCGCTCTTCGCCCATGCCATCGCGTTCAGCAACTTATCCCTGACCGACCTGGTCCCCGCCGTTTGACGCCCCGCCCTGATTCCCTGAAACAAACCCCCTTTCCAGCCGTCTAACAGGTATCGAAAAGGACAACGGGTCCGTGGGAATATCGTGCCGGGTCGGGTCCCCTCGCCCCGGTGTTGCCAAATGTAGGAGGAAGACGGTAAGAGAAAAAATCACTCTTCCCGCCACAATTTGAACCAAGGGAGGTCGCCTATGGGCCAAGAACGCATCGACCCTTTTACTTTCAAAAGCGATGCCATCCCGGAGGGTGACCCACCCCTCCACCTTCTCGCCTTCCGCGGATGCGAAACCATTTCCGCCCCCTTCGAATATGAAATCGAATTCCTCTGTACCAATCCCGGCCTCGATTTCGATGCCCTGCTCGAAAAACCGGCACACCTCGGCATTCGCCAGCGTGCCCAGAACGGCAACGGTGCCGTAACCCTCCAGATCCACGGCGTGCTCAGCAAACTTGAACAACGGGGAACCGGGGACATTGGAACATCGTACCGCGCCGTGCTTGTGCCGAGACTCTGGAAAACCGGCCTCCAGATGCAGACCCAGGTTCACCTGGACCTCTCCGTTCCTGAAATCATCCAGAAGGAACTGGAAGCCTCCGGCTTTGGCGGGACCGATTTCGAACTCCGGGTCGACAAGGCGAAATACCCCAAGCGGGAATACACGGTCCAGTACGAGGAGTCCGACCTCAATTACCTCCAACGGCTCTGCGAAGACGTGGGCATCTACTACTATTTCCTCCACGAGGAAACGTCCGAGAAGATCATTTTTGCGGACAGTTCCAATCATTATGCCGCCGTCACCGGCGGGGGGCAGATCCCCTACCGCCCCCGGGACAAGGAAACCCGTACCTTCGTTCCCTCGGGCGATTGGCAGGAAGAATCGATCCAGGCAATCATCCTCTCCCAGGAACAGGTTCCGGCCAGGGTCACCCTCCGCGATTACAACTGGCAGACCCCGGGGGTCTCCCTGAAAAACGACCTGGATACGATCGACCGTGCCGCGTCCGGCACCTACTACGAATACGGAGCCCATTACAAGAATGAAAAGGAGGGGGATGTCCTCGCGAAAACCCGCGCGGAAGAAATCCTCTCCCGGCAGGTCCGGGTCGAAGGGTCGGGAAATGCACGCTCTTTTCGTGCCGGGGCCACCTTTCAACTCCAGGAGCATCCCCGGGCGGACATGAATGCTTCCTGGCTCCTCACGGAAATCCGGTGCGAAGGATCCCAGCCTGTAAACCGCGACATGGGACAACCCCCCCGTTTCGAAGCCGGGTTCAGCGCCATCCCCGCCACCCGGGAATTCCGGCCCCCGAGATCGGCCCACCGTCCGAGGATTGACGGACTGCTTACCGCGCATATCGATGCCGGAAGCGACGGGGAATATTCAGAAATCGATGAACATGGCCGTTACAAGGTCAAGCTTCCTTTCGACCTCACGGACCTCGGGGACGGAAAAGCTTCCCACTTTATCCGCATGGCCCAACCCTACGCCGGAGGCGGAATGGGGATGCATTTCCCGCTGCACAAGGGAACGGAAGTTCTGATCGCCCACGTCAATGGCGACCCCGACCGTCCCACCATCGTGGGAGCCGTAACCAACCCGGAAACCCAGAATGTCGTTACCGGACCGAACCAGACACAGTGCATGATCAATACCGGCGGGGGAAACAACTTCACCATTGAAGACACCGCGGGAGCCCAGAAGATGACCATGACATCCAACCATCCCGATGCGGGTTGGACCTCCGTTTCCTGGGGTGCGCCATGAAGCGATTTTTGTTCCACGGTTTATCGGAAGGTCCGGCCACCCGGAAGGAATGTCATCTTCCCTCGATCTGCCTCCGGTTCAGTGGCCCTGAAGATGCACCGGGACCCCGGGGGCCACGCGGTCCCCAGGGACCCCAAGGACCCCAGGGACCTGCCGGTCCGGAGGGACCCCGGGGACTTCCCGGCCCCGAACGCTCCGAAACGAGCCGCCGGGGGGAGCTGGATCAACCCGATTCGGGTCCAGCTACAACACCCGGGAACGCACCACCCCCTTCCGAACAGATGGAACCCGAAGAAGCGGAACAGCGCGCGGACGAGTTGGAAAACAATCCCTCCGCCAATGCCCCTCCCGCGGCAACGGGTCCCGTGGGACTTCCCCCCGGGGTTCCGACAACGACGGATTCAAGGGAACCGGTTCCCCAGCTGCCCGATCCGCCCACGAACGGCCTGCCGCCGGCCTACCCGGAAATGGCAGACATGATGCAGGAACCCGGATGGCGCCTGGCAAGTGCGGGGAGCTCCTATCGCTATGTCGGGGGAGACTCCTCCCGGATCCTCGTGGGAGACCGGCGCTCCATCGTGGGGGGTCTTTCCCACACCCATGTGAACGGGGACCGTCATCGACAGGCGGGCGGTTTCATCGACCGGAAATTCTACAGCGGCCGGAAAACCGAGGCCACGGGTCCCGTCATCACCCGGATCAACGGCGGACCCCAGGTCCGTTTGATCGAGGGAGACCAGGTACGGACGACAACCGGAAACCAGACTTCCCTTGTCACGCAAGACCGCAAGGTGAAGTGCGACGGTTTCCGCTGGGAATCGAACCTGGCGGACCGCATCGACCGATGGGAAAGTCACAAGACACAGGAGGGAACCGGGGCGCGATTCGAAAACATCTACGGAGTGAAGAACGAGGTCGTCACCGGACTCAAGTCCACCCTCGTCGTGGGCAACCGTTTCGACGTGGTCGGGGGTGTCAACATTGAAATCGGAAAGGCTCTTAAAATAGAACTCTTTCCGGACGTCAAGAGTGACCTCGGCATCATCACGTACGTGGCGGGAAAATACCGGGAAATCCAGGAAAAGAACAAGGTGGAGGCATCGGGAAAGATCACGCATGATACCCCGAAAACGACCATTACCGGCGACGCGAAACACACGGGAAAAACAATGACCCGCAGGGATTTTCTCTGCCTGAAATCTTTCAGTGTTTCTTCCTCCCTCAAAAACGGTTGATCCAACCAGGAGAAAATGACCCTTGAAAAATATATCGAACATGGATGATCAAACGCCCGTCGAAGAGATCCCCTTTTTTTTCTCCCGGGTGGCCATGCGCTTCTCCGGTCCGCCCGGACCCCGGGGTCGCCGCGGCCACCGCGGTCCCGAGGGGCCGGAAGGTCCCCAGGGAGAGCAGGGCCCGCAGGGCGATCCCGCACCTGAACCGGACAATACCGGCGTGGATGACCAGGGAGACAATCCCGCCACCTCCCCGGATCCGGGCCCGGTTCGTTCCCTGGAACCCGGGAAGAAACCTGGAGTGCCCACAGACGTCCCCGACGGCCACACCCTGCCCGAACTTCCGGCGACGCCTCCCGGGGGGAAACCGCCCGCCTACCCGGCCATGGCCGATCCCGGCGTTACCCCCGGATGGAGACTCGTGACGGTCGGAAGCGAGTACCGGTATTGCGGCGGCGACGGTTCAAAAATTGTCGTGGGTGACAACCGGACCATCATCGGTGGGAAGGACATCGGGCATATCAATGGAGCCCGAACCTACCAGATCGGTGGCCACGTCGAAAACCTTCATTACAGCGGCTCCAGCTCGGAAATATGGGGTAGCGATGAATCCATCGTTCATGGAGGTCCGTACCGGCGGACCATCGATGGGAATCACGAGCAGACCCTGATCGGGAACCAGTCCGTCGTCATTACGGGACGTCGAAGCGTCACCTCGCATGCCTTCCGGGAGGAATTCAACAAGTCGGGCCGGGAGGAAACCTGGTCCCCCATCCTTTTCGAAATCGGAGGGTATTTAAAGGATGAGAACATCAAGGGCATAAAAAACGAAAGAATTTATGGACTGAAAACCTCCAAGATCCTGGCCGCCAAACATGAATCGGTGGCCGGGATCAAAACGTCGCTTGGCAAAGCGTTGGAAATCCACTGGTACAAGAAAACCAAGGGCCTCGTGGGCGGAAAGTTTGAAGAGTTTTGCTCGAACCGGGCCAGGGAGGGGGGGGCGATCACGGAAAAAGAGGGGAAATATACCATCCAGGTGCCCCTGGCAAAAAACGAGGGAGAAAAAGCAGAGATCAAGGGGAAGATGAAAATCTTCCAGTCCTGGACGGCGAAGAAAGCAGTCTGGCTTGGTCATAATTCGTTAAAAATCGGTTCGTAGCGGGAAAGGAATCACAATGAAATCAATAAACCAGTCCGGGTTTTCGGGAGAGCATGACCTGTTGCGCGTGGAATGGATGCTCTCCGTGCGTCCTTCCGCTTCAATGCGCTTCGCCGGAGAACGGGGTCCGCGGGGTCCAAGAGGCGAAACGGGCGAAAGGGGACCCGAGGGTCCCCAGGGTCCCCGGGGACCCCAGGGTCCCACTGGAACACCGGACCAGGTCGGAGCCGACGACCAGGGAGCGGACGGACCGGCTACGCCTCCCAGCCCAGCCCCTGCCACTCCGCCCCCCATGACCCCGGAAGAGGCCAGGGCAATCGAGAATGATCCCAATGCCACGAATCCCCCTGCCAGCGAACCCGGTTCCGCTCCCTCCGTCCCGACTTCGGGCGTTCCGGCCAACGTCACCCTGGCCGAACTGCCAGACCCCCCGGGGCTGCCGCCTGCCTACCCGGCCATGGCCGATCCCGGAACGACCCCGGGATGGAAACTCGTCACCGCGGGAAGCGATTACCGTTATATCGGCGGAGACTCATCGCGGATCGTCGTCGGGGATCGCAGAACCATTGTGGGTGGAGAGGATGTCGTCCACGTCACCGGAGACCGCTCCGTTCATGTGGGTGGATTCGTTACAAGTCAATATTACAGCGGAAGAAAAACAGAAACATGGGGTGAACAGGAAGTCCTTATTCACGGCGGCCCCCGAAAACATACGCTGATCGGAGACAGCGAGCAGACCATCATCGGGAACCAAAAGACAACCATCAGGGGGGAAAGAACGATCAATGCCCTGGGCCTCCGCTCCGAACACAACAACGGAAGCCGCGCAGAATACTGGTGCGGGAAAAAGAACGAGGATGGAACCGGCCACAAGCAGGAAGCGGTCACGGTCGCAAAGTGGGAATTGGTTCTCGGTATCAAGTCGACGACCGTTCTCGGGGCGAAGAACGATATTTATGGCGGGATCCGCACAAGCTGTCTTTCGACGCCAAAAGTTCACATCGCACCAAACTTCAAAACCGTCATCGGCGACGTGGTTCATGTCCTCTTCAAAAAGGAGGGGGCTAAATGGGGGATGAAGTACTCCCGGTCCGGGTCGACCCACACGGAAAAAGCGGCGAAAGTGGAACACACCGGGGACGTGGAGGTCAAAAAAAGCCTGGAGACCGCGGATAAAACCCGCCAGAAGGGCAAGGCGAAATGCCTCAAGAACTGGTTGAAGGTATCGGTGTAACAAGATGAAGATCAGAAACGAGACCCCGTTGACGATGGCCTGGTTCGTCTGCGCGACGAACCCGCCGGAATTGTCCGCCACGTTCGTCGCCAAGGGCACCTTCCGGATTCGTCCCGGCGGAGTCGCAGAGCCCGTCCCCGGGGACGAAAATGATTTCCCCCTTGGAGATGTCCATCACGGGGAAAATCCCGAAAAAAGCCTCGACTACTCCAGTGATTTCGTCCCCCTGAAACCAAGGACCGACCTGCTCCTTTCGGGCTCCTGCCATACTCCCGGGGGCGCACCACTGCAGGTCTGCCCGGTCCGGTTCCAGGTGGGCTCCTGGTCCAAGGAACTTACCGTGATCGGGAACCGCGTCCGGCAAAAGGGACTCGTCCGCTATTCCCTGCCCGAGCCCGACCCTTTTTCCAAAATGGAACTCCGCTACGAAAACGCCTACGGTGGAACCGCAAACCGGGAAAATCCATCCGGTACCGGGGCCGAAAAGGAAACTCTTCCCGATGGAACGACCGTCATTCGCATGGCCAACCTGGAATACCCCGGGAACGTGCTTCGTTCGGCCAGCGGGAAACCGAAAACCGCCGGCTTCGGCCCCCTGCATCCTTCCTGGAGCCAGCGTACCCCTTCCGGAACCTATGATGAAGCGTGGCTCAAGAAGCGATGGCCCTGGTTCCCGAAAGACTTTGACTGGAACCATTTCAACTCGGCTCCCCTGGACCAGCGACTCGAGAATCCCCTCCGCGGAGACGAGGAAATCGCGTTCGAAAACATGCACCCGGAACACGCACTCCTGAAATGCAGGCTCCCGGGAATCCGCCCAAAGTATTTCGTCCTCCAACGCTGGAAGGAGAAGGATACCTGGCACGAGGTCAACCTCAGCCTGGACACGTTGTGGGTCTGCCCCGACCGTGAGAAACTCGTTCTCGTGTGGAGGGGAACCGTTCCCGTCCGCACCCTGAAACTCGACGAACTTCAGGAAGTTCACCTTGAACAGAACCGGGTGGGCGCCCCCGCGTTGACGCTCACCTCCTTCCACGAATCGATTTCCGAGCGAACGGCCGAACAGGAAGAGGCAAAGGCCCTCGAAGCCGAGGCGGAACAGGCAGAAGAGCGCGCGTTCGACGCGGAGATCGAGCGTGTAAAAAAAGAAGGCGCGGAAGGACGGGCACAGGCGGAATCGGCCTCCGCGCAGATCGATGCCGTGGAGGCACGGGGATATCCCGAAGCGACTTCCGTCCCTGGAGCGAAACCCCTCGATGCCGAGGCCATCCGACTTCTCAAGCAGGCACGGGACAAGATGCAGCCCCTGAAAACCGACCCGGCCCTTGCCTGGCCCGATTCACCCACGGACGCCATCCGGAAAATGAACGAAATAAGGGCCAAGGCCGCTGCAGAAAACCCGCGACTCCGGATCGATCCCACCCCCGTGGAGATCCCGGAACTGGGAGAAGACGACGTCACCTGGACCCGGAAACTCTGCGAAGCCCGGGCCAGGGAAAAGGGGAGCCTCGCAGGGCAGGACCTGTCGGAACTCGACCTGGCCGATCTTGATTTCTCGGAAATGGACCTCTCCGGGGCCCAGTTGATCGGTGCGAACCTGTCGGGGGCGGACCTTGTAAAAACGAACCTGGAAGGGGCCGACCTGACGGGCGCCGACCTCCGGGATATCGATCTCACCGGAGCCATCCTCCGGGGCGCCGACCTCACCGGCGTGGACCTCCGCAACGGGATCCTGAAAGAAGCCATCCTCGACGAGGCCAACCTCACCGGTGCCCGGATGCAGGAAACCGACCTCGAGAAAGCGAGCGCGATCCGCACGGATATGGATGAAGCCGACCTGACCGATGCCTGGCTGGTAAACGGAAACTTCACACAGACTATTTTCAACGAATGCATCCTGGACCGCGCCAATTTCTCCGGGGCGAACCTGACCAACGCCTCCGTTGAGGAAGCCCGGGGACACGACATCCGGATGGAGGGCGCGAACCTGACCGGAATCCACGCAGGCGAAGCCCCCGATTTTTCGAAGGGACACTTCGTCTCCGTGATCGCGCCGGATTCGTACTGGGAAGGGGCAAAACTGGACGGTGCGAATTTCGAGGGAGCCGACCTTCCCCGCGCCATCTTCACATCCGCATCCCTTCGCAACGCGAAGATGCATGCGGCGGACCTGAAAAATGCCGTGTTCGAGGAAGCCGATCTCGAAGGAGCCTCCCTCGATTATGCAAACCTGTTCCGGGGATCGTTCGAAAGAGCCTCCCTCCGGAACACGGACCTGGGATATGCAAACTGTTACGAGGCGGAATTCTGGGATGCCGTCCTGGATCACACGAACCTGCTTCATGCAAACCTGAAAATGACAAAACTGGCGGGGCGATCATGAACTTTGAAACGATCACCACGGATGAATTCCTGAAGAAAATCGGCGCAGGAGAACCGGTGGAGGGTGTGCGGCTCCGGGGTGCCGACCTTTCACAGACCGACTTCCGGAACAGCGTGATTCACCGGTGCGTTTTCGAGAACGTTCGTTTCCGGGAGGCCAATCTCTCCGGGGCCCAGCTGGGGGATTCCGTTTTCGTGGCCGTGGATTTCGACGGGGCGTCGCTGAGGGGGGCGGACCTGTCCGGAACCATCTTCGATCAATGCACCGCGGCAGACGCCGACCTCTCGGAAACCAACCTGGCCGGGGCGATCCTTTCCCAGTCCGGTTTTCTCCGCGCAAAGTTTACCGGTGCTAACCTGGGAAGGGCTTCAATCGCGAACAGCCGGTTCCGGGGCGCGGACATGGAATCCCTCGACGCCCGGAAAACCCGTTTCGTTCTGAACGATTTCAGCGGGGCCTCGCTCAAGAAATCCGTCTTCTCGGGTGGATACATTGGAAATTGCACGGCAACCGGTACCGACCTTTCCGGGTCGGACTTTTCCAACGCAACGCTCAGTGACTGCGAAGCGAACAAGGCGCTCCTGGTCGGGTGCAAGGGGACAAACGCCGGGCTCTTCGAAAACGATTTCACCGGGGCGGACTTCTCCGGCACCGATCTGTCCGGTGCGGATCTTTCCGAATCCCGGCTCGGAGGAACCTGCTTCACCAACGCCACGATCGTGGGAGCCTCGTTCTGCGCCGTGGTGGATTTCGATCTTGCCTCGATCATCGATCTCGACCTGCAACAGGTCCGCCTCGCCGAACTGGATCTCGGGGGAGCCGATTTTTCCCGGAGAGAACTCGTCGAAACGGATTTCGAGGCCTCCGACTTGTCCGGGGCAAAGTTCGTCAAGGCGAACCTCACCGAGGCGAATTTCACTGAATCCACCCTGGTGGAAGCCGACCTGTCAGAAGCCATCCTGGATGGCACCATGTTCGACAAGTCGAACCTCCGGGGTGCCCTCCTGCGCGGGGCGGAACTTCTCGGGGCAGATTTCGAGGGAAGCATCCTCGAAGATGCGGATTTCGTCCAGGCCCGCCTGACCCAGTGTGACCTGGAGAATATTGATCTGAATACCCTTCGGTTCAGCCGGAATCTCTTTCTTCGATGCAGTTTCAGCGGGTGCCGCGGGGAAAACCTCGATTTCAGTGAGTGCGATCTGACCGATGCCGACCTGACCAAGGCGGACTTTCCCGGCTCCGATTTTTCAGGGGCCACCACCCGGGGATGTGATTTCGGTGAAAGTAACCTGAAGGGGGCCCGCTTCGTGCGAACAGAAGGCCTCTCCGGTGAATTTTCCGGGGCCGATCTTTCCGAAGCGGTTTTTGAAAAATGCAGTCTCGCCCAATCCACCTTCAGCGGGACAATCCTGGAAAAAACGGTGTTCGATCAATGCGATCTTCGGGAGACCATCTTTACCGAAGCGAAGGCTCCCGGGGCTTCCTTCGCAAAGTCGCTGATGCACTACGCGGATTTTTCCCACGCGCAAATCAAACGGGTCAATTTTGCCGGGGCGGACATGAAGGGGGCGGTTCTTCATGCGACCAAAGACGGACTGGCAAACTGGTCCGGAACCAACCTGAAACAGGCACAAAAAACTGACAAGGACCTGCTCGAGGCGGAAACGTGGACACCACCGAGAGCAAAACGATAAGGAGGATTCCATGCTGCTTGAAATGACAACCCATCTGGGCCCCGCCCAGGTAACGGCCGTGAACAAGGGCAAGATCATGATCGGACTGCCCGATGGAGAAGTCTCGGCCCAACTTGCCCTTTCCTTCCTTTACGAACCCCGGGAAGGGGACACCGTCCTGGCGATCGGGCAGGAAGAGAACCATTACATCATCGGGGTTCTCAAGGGAACGGGGAAAATGACGATCGCCGCGCCCGCCGACCTGGAACTCCGGGCCACGAACGGGGCGCTCGACCTGTATTCCTCCCGGCAGGTGCGCATTCACAGCCCGCAGGTGGCCCTCAGCACCGAAAAACTGTCCATTCTCGCCGATTCGGTGAAGGAACGATTCGGACGTGCCACCCGGTGGGTGAAAGACTGTTTCCAGGTACAGGCCGGCAGGATGCGCACCCGCGTGAAGGAGGACCACCATGTCCAGGCACGCCGCATCGTGGGCCTGGCCCGTAAAGATGTCCGTCTCGATGGCGAAAAGATCAACCTGGGATAAAAGAAAGGATGTTTTCATGATATTTCCAGCAGCAACGAATGCTTCCAAGACCAGTCTGCTCTGCACCGGTCCCCTCGATGTCTGCAAGACGCCGTCCCCGGGTGGACCGATTCCGCTTCCCTATCCCAACCTCTGCATGAACTCCCAGGCAAAGGGGAGCACCTGTTGTTCCAAGGTGAAGATCGGGAACAAGAAGACCTGCACCACCGCCACGGAAATCAGCATGTCTTCCGGGGATGAACCGGGAACCGCCGGCGGAGGGATCATTTCCAGCAAGTTCAAGGGTCCGGGCAAATACAAGAAGGGAAGTTCCAAGGTCAAGGCGGGAGGAAAACCGGTGACCCACTGCACCTCCCTTGCCGGGCTGAACGGAAGCAATGCCAACGTACCCGTGGGACTCCACGGCCCCCCGTCGCAGACCAAAACCAAGATCGCGTAGCAGGAATCCACCGGTCTCCCGTGGTCTTTCCACGGGAGACCCGGCACCCCTTGCATTTCCCCTTCCGATCGCTATGATTCGACCATGGATTCCGCGAAAAAAGGAAGAGTGCGCGCTCATTACGAATCCCGTTCGAAAATGGCGTTTCCGAACGAATTCGCGCCCGCTTCGATTATTCTCGCGTACGACGTCGGCTACGCACTGATCGAAAAGCATTTCGACCGCCCTCCGATCGGGTACGACGAAATCCTGTCGATGGTGGAACAACTCCTCTCCGACCTGCGACCGGAAGAAGAGGTCGAAAAAGCACTCGCGGAAATCCCCTGCGTGGTCAACGTTCTCGGTGCCATGATCGCTACGGGACTTCTTCGAAAGGGTCTTCGCCCCACCTGGACCGAGGATGAAAAGAGCGGCCTCCGGCTCTACGTCCAAAAAATCGAGTGGGATCCGGAAAACGGTCCTTCGGTCGAAGCCGATCCGATGGGGGTCATTCGAAATGCGTTCCTCGAAGGGCCGGAAGGGAAACTGACCTCCTGGCGGGACGGAATCTTCGCCGAACTCGAAAAGAAATAGGCACTCTTTTCGCGTGACTGCCCCCTCCCCGATGGTATCCTGATACCAGATAGAGAGAGGGGTCCCATGCAGAACGCGCTCCTGCTTTTGCTTCTTTTCCCCTTCGTACAGGAAGAGAAGGTCTGGGAATGCACCGAGGCGGGCATCCGGTTGGCGGCACCCGCAGACTGGATTGCGGAGAAAAACCTCCGTGAATCCGACCGTACTTTCCGCTTCACCCTTCGCACGCCCGGAAACCCGCATGTCTCCCTCTCCCTTGTTGCCTGGGATGAAATGGGCTCCACGCCCGCACGGGCCCTCTGGAAAAAAAGCCCTCCTTCCCGCGGAGACCTTCTCTCCCAGCGGATGTTTGAAATCGGGGGCAAAACCGCTTACGGAGGCCGGTACCGAAACGGCCCGTTGATGATTGACGAGGTGGTGGTGGCCCGCGACAACGTGGCCTACCATTTCACCTTCACCGCCCCGGAAGCAGAACGGTCTCTCTGGCTTCCCGTTTTCCAACGGATCCTGTCCGGACTCGAGTGGATCAAATTTCCCCGGAAACCTTCCCCCCCCGTCAAGGTCGCGTGGCAACCCCGGGAAAACAGGACCGTCCTCCTCGTTCCCGCAGACTCGGAACGGGACTACCTTTCCGCCATTCCTGCAGCCGCGATGCTGAACGGGGGAAAACCGGTTGTGCTTCGGTACAACCGTGAAAAAGTACATCCCTCCGTCCTCCGGTTTCTCCAGGAATACCGGCCCAGGATCATCACCATCGGGGCGGAACTTCCCTGGATCCGCGCCCAAACCGTGAAACGCGTGTCCGACCTCTGGACCCGGCCGCGCATCGTCGTCTTCGCCGATGGTCCCGAAAGTGGCGTCGTGGCCGCACCGCTGGCCGCCCGGATGAACGCCCCCCTGGTCTTCTCGGCGGACGAGGTCCGCTCCCTCTCCCCGCAGCGGGTTTACGTCGCCGGAAAAGCTTCTTTCCCGGGGGCCGTCCCGCTTCCCTCCTTTCCGGAAAAATATATCGCGGTCTGCAACGTGAAGGGGAAGGAGCGGAGCTATCTCTTTGCCGCCGCACTCGCCGCGGCGCATGGAGGTTCGGTCCTTGCCCTGGAGGAAGAGGTACAGACGATATCAACGCTGCTTCAAACCACCCGCCGGAAACCCTCGGGAATCCTTCCTTCAAAGGAATCCCGGTACCTTGTCGGTTCCCTCCTGAACCGGGAGGTCGCCCTCCCGATTCATTCACGCAGGAAGGTCAACCTGGGAATCCGCGAACTCGAGTTGACCGACACCTTTTACGGGGACCCGTCGATCGATCTGAATGGAAACGGGATCTTCAATGATCCCGGGGAAACCCTCCTGTTTGGATCGATCCTCGTCATGGAAGGACGCCGGTGGAACCTGGCAGCACGATTCCCTTCCATCGCGGATCCTTCCCCCGCGGGAGACCACCGGCTCGATCTCGTTTCCCCCCCTGCACGGGATATCCAGGCAAAATTACGCACCCATTACGGATCCACGCCTCCCGAACACCTGGTCCTCGTGGGAACCAGTTCCGAGATCCCCTTCGACTACCGCCGTTCGGAATACTACTACACGGTTGAAGGATGGACCTCCTGCACCCTTGCCAGCGATACCCTCTATGGAAATGCAGACGGGGACGGTTACCTCGAAATCGCCGTCGGACGGTTTCCCCTCTCCGATCCCGAGACGGGATCCGCTGTTGTTGCCACCACGATCGCCTACCGGGAACTCCGCAAGGAAGCCCGCCCCCTCACCATCAATCCCGGGTTCCCTGAACTGGACAAGAAAACAGGATGGCCCACGGTTCTTCCGGAAGCGGAAGCCTCTCTCCGCGCCGTACAGAAAGAATTCGCGGCGGCGGGATACCCGGCCGAAGGGCTCTATCGCGATGAGGCCACCCTGGAGAAAACCCGGGCAGGACTGGCAAAGAGCAATTTTCTTTTCTATGAAAACCACACGGGACCGGAAACATGGAGCTTTGGAAACGAGACGCTGGTTCCAGGATGGACGGGACGGATCTTTCACGATCCGCTTCCGGGTTGGGGAGAGGTTCCCCCTCTCCGTGGAGCTCCCGTGGTGTTTTGCGGAGGCTGTCTCTCGGGCGGAATCGATCTGAAAGCCCGCACCTTCCCGACCGGCTTCCTGCTTCGCGGAGCGGCAGCCTATATCGGCAACACCCGGTTTGCCCTCAGCGGTCCCGGGGGTTATCCCCTCCGGCGTATGGTCAACGCCCTGCTCTACGAAAAGGCCACGCTGGGGGATGCCCTGCGAAAGGGAAAAAACCACCTGCTTTATGTTGCGCAGAACGGTTTCCGGGAGAAAAGCCCCTACTCTTCAAGAGAACAGCTGCTGGAAGGTTTCCAGACGTTGACTCTTTTCGGGGACCCTGCGCTGCCGGTCGGTTTGAACGGCATCAACCCCTTCGAGAAAAATTTTCTTTCCTTCGATGAAAACAGGGCGAGGATCCGGATTCATTGGACTGGAAGCACCTGGAAATACAACGTGGCCACCCGGGACGGGGAAGTTCCGGTCCGCACCGGGCAGGGACTGGAGTACGCCCCCCGCGGCCACCAGGAGCGCCTTCCCGGAACCGTCCTGGAAATCCCCGCGCCCCGGGCCGCCCGGTCGGCAAACCTGTGGATCTCGAAAGGACCCGCATGGACCTTGCGGGGATGGGAACTGGTGGATGAAGAACTCCGCATCGAACTCGCTTTTCTCCGCCCCATTCATACAGCCCGCGAACTGGAAATCCAGATCCACTGGTCTTCCCGTCCCGCGGAGGTGCCGGTGCGCCGGAAAGTCGAAGGCACGGGATACCAGGTCATGCTCCCTTCCGATGAATGGAAAATCCAACCCACCCGGGAAGGTCACTACCTGGTCGACATCACCTCTCCGAGAAACAGCATTCACATCACCTCCTGGAAACCGGCCTACTACACGCCCGACAACTTCATCCAAAAACGACCGGTCGATTTTGAATCGTATTACCCCGGCTCGAAGGTGGCCGGCTCGGGCAGGATCCGGGTCGGAAAAAACACGGTACCCTACCTGGATTATCTCGTGACCTACCCGGGAGAAATGGCGTACCACACGCGGGAAGTTTTCCTGCTCCGGGAGGACCGGGGTGTCCTGGTCACCTTCTATGCCCTGCCAGACCCGGAACAGAACAGGGCCGACTGGATGAAGCGTGCCCTCCGGATTCTCGAAGGCCTCACCATCCCCGCGGAATAAAATTTTCCGGGGCGCCCGCTGACACCGGGTTCTGACCCCACACTCGCGCGGCGGCCGCTTTCCCCTGCATCGCAGGTTTATGGCGGCTCTCCCCTTTCGGAGCCGCGGCTTACACCAAAGTGACGGCCATGCTCCCCTTCCTCCTGGTCGTTTGCCGGATCCGAAGACCCTCCCAGGACTCGGGGTTACGTGGGCCGTTTCGCGCCGTCCTCGCATCGGCTACCCCGGATCCGAAAACCCGGGGCGTCCCGGCAGGCCGGGCGCACCCGGATGGGGGGGAATCCATGCGCTTCCCACGCATCAGGATGCGGGCCGGTCGGGGCAGACTTTCTGGAAGGAACAGCGCCCGCACCGGAACCCCTCCCCGGTCACCGGGTAATCCTCTTCGCGGGCCACGTTCTCTTCGGGAGAACTGGCCAGTTGGCCCTTCATCTCCCGGATCGAGGCAATCATCTCTTCCTGCGTTTTCTCGATCTCGGACGCGGTAATCATCCGGTTGTACGTCTTTCCCTTCGTCAGGTTCACCTCGTGGACCTCGATGTTTTCCGGGGAGATCCGCCAGGCATCATTTGCATACAGCGCGTACACCGCCAACTGGAAGGGATCCGATTCGCTCTCGCTGCGGCCGGTCTTCCAGTCAACAATCCTGATTCCGTTTTCCGTCCGGTGTACCGCATCCAGCTTGACAAACACCTTGCTTCCATCCAGGAGGAACGAATCGAGCTCCTCGATTCCGAGCCACGTCTGCCGGGTCATTTCCCGGAATTCAGCGTGGTAGGAGGAATCCAGGAAGTTCTGGAAACAGTTTTCCGCGTGCGAGGCGACTTCCTTCCAGTCCTCCACCTC
>PVBE010820530.1_pt1 | contig 16023 bp, 16 predicted proteins | sample 1631181 | NCBI WGS metagenome assembly PVBE01 (sample SAMN08397723, study PRJNA350692) | Marine metagenome, whole genome shotgun sequencing project. | isolation source: water | place: Pacific Ocean | collected 2012-04
AACCGTATCAAGCATATATGTTGCATGAATATAGTCCAGATTAACGGGTGGATCTTTTCGCATAAAAACAATATCCATTTCTTCTACAGATATTTGCATATGGTCATTTTCCCTATAAATCTCCTTGGTCTCAAGCATTTCAATTTGTAAGCAATTTGATTTTAGAGTTGAGTCAAAATATAGTCCATCAATTAAAGAATAATAAATATCAAAATCTCTATTTTGACATTCCAGCATAAACAAATACGTTGTATCTTTTTCCGTATCAATCAAACTTAGCTTGTCCATGATAAAAAGAACTTTTTTCATATCATTTCTACAAACTTTTTAAAATATCTTCGAGAGTCATGAGGTCCCGGTGATGCCTCAGGATGGTATTGAACCGAAAAGCATTTGTTTGCCTTAGATTCTATACCTTCAACGGTATCATCGTTAAGATTTATATGAGTAATGTTAACATCATTGATTTTTGAATTAATTACCGCAAAACCATGATTCTGGCTTGTAATCTCAACCTTTTTGTCTTTAAGGTTCATAACTGGATGGTTAGCCCCTCTATGTCCAAATTTAAGTTTAAAAGTTTTCATTCCTAATGCTAACGAGAGAATTTGATGTCCCAAGCAAATGCCAAATATTGGCTTATATCCTAACAATTTTTTTACGTTGTTAATCGCATAGGTTGCCGCAGATGGGTCACCTGGCCCATTGGAAAGCAGGATTCCATCAGGATTAAAGCTCTTCACGGTATCTACATCCGTATCGCAAGGACCAACGATAAGGTTAATATTTAGTTCTTTATGTAATATATTTAAAATATTCTTTTTACAACCAAAATCATAAACGAAAATATTCTTTTTATTTTTCTTACTGCCTATCCTATATATTTCTTTACATGTAGCCCTTAAGGTTAAATCGTTTCCCTTCATTTCAGGAGACAGTTCAAGTTTGTATTTTAATTTATCTACATCTTCCTGTTTCGAAGAAATAATGCATCTTTGCGCTCCCTCGTTCCTTACTATTCTTGTTAATTCTCTAGTGTCTATATCGGAAATTCCTACGACTTTATTTTGAATTAAATATTCTTCCAAAGTCATCTCGGAAATAAAATTTGATGGATATGGACAAAATTCTCTTGCTATAAATCCTTTAACATAGCATTCATTAGATTCGTTATCTTTTGAATTGATTCCATAATTTCCAATATGAGGATAAGTCATTAAAACTACTTGGGAATGATATGAAGGATCGGTAAGAATTTCTTGATATCCCGTCATAGACGTATTGAATACTATCTCGCCAATTGTTTCGCCACGGAACCCAAAACCCAGGCCATTAAACATTTTGCCGTTTTCAAGATATAGAATAGAGCCTTTACCCATTAAAATACTGAAAATACTTCCTTTAATAAAGTTTGTCAATTTATAAAAGAGTATTAAAATACATTATGATTAAGCCTTTGGGGAGACTTCTAAAAAATATAAGTAATGACTTATTCTTTTCGGGGTTTTACCCCGCAGGTGATATAAAGTCCTACCACCTAAAATATTGGCTCATATTTGTAGTTAACATATATTTGAAGATTTATCATCGAGTAGAAGTAATCAATTCAGAAGAAATTCCCCAAGCTGGCGGGGCTGTAATAGCATCAAACCATACCTCGCATCTAGACGGGATTATAATTAATTCTATCACTGCATTTCATACTAGACGAAAGATTACTTTTCTTGCCGCAGAAGATGTTTATAATAAAAATTTCTTGTTCAAATTTTTATGCAATTTGGGTAATTGCATTCCCGTAAAGAGATCAACAAGCGACAGAGTTGGTCTCTTAAAAGTAATCAAACTTTTAAAAAAGGATAACCTTGTAGGTCTTTTCCCAGAAGGTCAAAGGTCTCATGATGGTAGTATTGGTGACGGTAAACTTGGGGTAGCGATAATGGCTCTTAAATCTGGGGTTCCTATAATACCATTGGCAATACAAGGAACCTTTGAAGCTTTTCCAAGAAAAACAAAATTTGTTAAGCCGGTAAAGATTACTCTTAAATTTGGGTATGCACTTCGCTATGATATAGAGAACAAGCCATCAAAAGAAAGGATTACCGCTGTGAAAGACGAAATAATGGGCAATATCCAAAACTTACATGGCAGCATTAACTAATATTGAATTTTTCTTTTAAAATTTTGTTAATTACTTGAGGGTTGCCCTTCCCTTGTGTGGCCTTCATTGTCTGACCAACAAAGAACGCTATTAATTTAGTTTCACCATTTAAGATTCTATCGTATTCATCAGAATTATCCTTAATGACCTTGTCTATTATGTTATTTAAAAATTCTTCTGAACTTTCTTGTTGTAACCCCAACTTATTAATTACATCGTCGACACTGTCATTTGTTTCAACAATTTTAGACAATATCTCTTTCGCCGAATTACTATTTATCGTACCTTCTACAATGGCCTGAATTAATCGGGCAAAGTTTTCTTCGCTGAGCACGAAATTGTCTTGGTTTATATATCGTATAATCTCGCTCAATATCCAATTGCATATCATCTTAGGTTCGTTAATATATTTCAAAGTACAATCAAAAAAATCAGATAAAACTTTGTCTGAAAGCAATATATCGACTTCCTCTTGTGACAAATGAAGCTCGTTTAAATAACTGTTCATTTTATCGTCTACTGATTCCGGCATCGAATTAAGGATTTTTGTGATTCTTTCTTCAGATAGAAGTAGTGGTTGCAAATCTGGATCAGGGAAATATCTATAATCATGCGCATCTTCCTTGGACCTCATTGCATAAGTTTTATTAGATGCAGAATTAAAAAGTCTTGTTTCCTGTGCGACCTTTCCACCATCTTGGATGAGTTTGATTTGTCTATCAATCTCATATTCAATTGCTTTTTGAACAAACCTGAAAGAGTTAACATTCTTAATTTCTGCCTTGGTACCCAACTTGCTAGAACCAGCCCGCCTTACGGAAATATTAGCGTCACATCTAAAGTTCCCTTGTTCCATATTGCAATCCGACACACCCGCAAAAACTAGTATATTTCTCAGCTTTTTTAAGTATTCGATTGCTTCCTCCGATGAAGAAATGTCGGGTTCGGTAACTATCTCAACAAGGGGGACTCCCGCCCTATTTAAATCAATCATAGAATATTCGTCAGATAAATCATGAATTAATTTTCCTGCGTCTTCTTCCATGTGAATTCTATTGATTCTTATTTTTTTGGTTTTTTCATTAGGAGCAAGAATGTCAATATGGCCACCTGTAGCTAACGGTTCATCGTATTGACTTATTTGGTAACCTTTAGGTAGGTCCGGATAAAAGTAATGCTTTCGTGCAAAAGTTGACCTCGAGTTAATTGTACAATTTGTTGATAAACCAGCAAGAATTGCGAGATCTACCGCTTTAGAATTTATAACAGGGAGGACCCCGGGCAATCCTAAATCTACTTCCGAAACATTCGAATTGGGATCGGAGCCAAAATCTGTATTTGAACTTGAAAAAAGTTTTACATTTGTTTTAAGTTGCGAGTGTACCTCAAGTCCGATTACAGCCTCAAATTTCATAAAAATCCACCTTGTTAAATTATGCTTACTTTATAATCTTACCCGTTTTGTAATGCCATAATACCAAATCTAGCTCTCCCGTAGTTGAATTCACGTATTCTATTGACCAGATGGACTTGATTTTTTATAAACCAAAATAGTATCTCCTGCATATATTGTTGATGAACTTAAATTGTTCAATATATAAATTTCATCTATCGAATTAGAGAATTTTAATGCTATCCCAGACAACGTATCTCCTTTCTCGATTTTGTATGTGTGAAGATCGCGATTAATTTGAAATTTTGCATAGACCTTTTCTTTATATCCAGCAGGGACATTGATAAAATACGATGCATCAGGAGGTGTGATACGTCTCAAAATGGATGGATTAAGTCTTCGCAGCAAATCTCCATCTATATTAATTAACGTAGCAATATAATCTAGTCTCGTACTAGGGGGCACTTCAACCTGTTCAATGTCGATACCATCCTCAATTTTTAAATCTTCAAATCCATACTTGGTTAAATTTTTTGATATTGTAATTACTGCTAGTATTTGTGGTACATACTCCTTTGTTTGCTTGGGAAATGTATGTCTTGATAGATACCAAAAATCTTTTGAATTATATTTCTCAATAGCCGCTTTAACGGTCAGGTCTCCAGAATTGTATCCAGCAAGAACAAGTTCCCAACTTCCGAATTTCTTTTTTAGACTAGTAAAATATTCTGCGGCCGCAACAGTAGCCCTATAAGGATCCCTTCTTTCATCTACCCATTCGTCTATCCTTAAACCAAAAATTTTTGCTGTTGAAGGTATAAACTGCCAGAGACCAACAGCGCCCGCTCTAGATCGTGCATTGTAATTAAATCCGCTCTCAATCATTGAAACATATTTAAATTCTTTTGGTATATTGTATTGAGCAAAAATTTTTTTTACAGTTTTGTCGAATTGCCATTGTCTAGGATAAACTCGCTTGTAAAATGATCTTCCTTTCTCCGTATTTGAAAAGTAGTTAATATATTTTTGTATTTTTTTTGCCTTAAATGTAGAGCTCGTGTATTTCGCCATATTATCAAAAGATGGCGTATTGATTTCGTCTAAATCGGCAGAAACAAGTAAGGTCATCAAAAAAAAACAAACAAAAGAACTTGTTCCTATATTCGCAAATCTCATTATAACAACAATTTTTTTATTGATCTGGTGGCTTGAAGAATACGATGCTCATTTTCAATAAGCGCAAATCTTACATAGTCATCCCCATTCTCTCCGAACCCAACACCTGGGGAAACAGCCACCTTGCAGTCGGTAATTAATTTTTTAGAAAATTCCAAAGACCCAAGATGTCTTAATTGCTCGGGAATTCTTGCCCAGACAAACATGGTAGCTTTCGGAGAAGGAACTTCCCAACCCGCCTTACCAAGACCATCAATTAATCGGTTTCGTCTGCCCTTATAAGCATCTCTTGTTGTTTTTACACACTCCTGTGTCTCATTCAGCGCGGTTATTGCTGCTATCTGTATAGGCTGGAAAATTCCATAATCAAGATAACTTTTCACCCTTCTTAAAGCAGAAATTATTTCTTTGTTGCCACACATAAATCCAACTCTCCATCCGGGCATATTGTAGCTTTTAGAAAGGGAAAAGCATTCCACCGCAATATCCTTAGCTCCGTCAACTTGAAGAAAACTCGGAGCTTTGTATCCATCAAAACATAAATCAGCATACGCAAAATCGTGGACAACAATCACAGAATGTTTCTTCGCAAGATCTAAAACTTGAGAGAAAAATTCCAAATCAACAGTTTGCGTAGTTGGATTACTAGGAAAGGATATAATTAAAACTTTTGGTTTAGGAGAAGTCTTCAGTCCCTTTTTAATATTATCGAGTAAGGCTTCATCGTCAATAGCATTAAACCTATTAACTTTTCCTCGTGCAATTAATACAGAATAGCTATGGATTGGATAACATGGATCAGGAACCAAGACGACATCTCCTGGTGAAAGCATCGTTAACATTAAATGAGAAATACCTTCCTTGGATCCCATGGTAACGATTGCTTCGTTCTCAGGATTCAAATCGACATCATAATTTCTCTTATACCAATTGCTAATTGCTAATCTGAGCTTAGGCAAACCTGCTGAGACAGAATAACGGTGATTTCTCCCCTCCACAGAGGACTCTAATAATTTTTCAACTATATGTCTTGGCGTAGGCTGGTCGGGATTCCCCATACCAAAGTCAATTATATCTTCACCTTTTCTCCTAGCTTGATATTTAAGTTCGTTAACAACCGAGAGAACATAAGGGGGGAGATCGTCCAAGAGGGAGAAATTATTGCTATTAATAGACATATTTTTTAAATATAATAAAGCTATATAAAGAATTGTAAACGTTCTAAGGGGTGATTTTGAGAAAAACTATATTGGACCTTCAATCGATGAAAGGTAAGAACGAACAAATTGTTGCTCTTACCGCTTATGATTTTCAACTTGCCTCAATTTTGGATAATATTTGTGATCTCGTCTTGGTTGGAGATTCCCTTGGAAATGTTTTTCAAGGAAATGAGACCACCTTGGGGGTTACACTCGATGATATTATTTATCATGGCAAAGCGGTTTCAAAGGCTATAAGTAATGCCCACCTGTGTATCGACATGCCCTTCATGACATATCAATCATCGATTTCTGATGCAATGACAAATATCGGCAGAGCTATAAGAGAAACTGGTGCTCAGTCCGTAAAATTGGAGATAAGCTTTGATACTTTGGATACTATTAAAAAAATCTCAAATTCTGGTATCCCTGTCGTAGCACATGTAGGATTATGCCCTCAATCATTCAACATTTATGGAGGATATAAGAAACAAGGTAAAAACAAATCCGAAGCGGAATATATTTACTCTCTTTCAAAAGAAGCTGCAAAGTTTGGAGCATCGATTCTAGTAATAGAAGGAATTCCAGATAATCTAGCAAGCAGAATAACTAAGTCTATTGATATTCCCACCATCGGTATTGGGGCTGGAAATCAATGTGATGGACAAATACTTGTTTCAGAAGATTTACTTGGAATTACACCTCCTCCTCACCCATCCTTTGTCAAAACCTATTCCAATCTGAGACAAGTAATCAAAAAATCTATTAGTAGTTATAGAAATGATGTTAAAAAAAAGAGATTCCCTTAAAATAATTAAATCTGCAAAAAAGATGCAGAGCCTTTCCGTCTCAATTAAAAAATCAAGAAAGAAAAAGATATCTTTCGTGCCGACGATGGGCGCTTTACACGATGGGCATTTATCGTTAATTAAAAAGGCCAAAAAAACAGGAGAAATTGTAATCGTAAGTATATTTATAAATCCAACACAATTCTCTGAGAAAAAAGATTTGGACAATTATCCAAAATCGATTAAAGAAGATACACAAAAATTGAGAGCATTAAATGTTGACTATCTTTTTCTTCCTAACGTTAACGAGATTTATAATCCCGCCTTTCAAACTAAAGTTGTAGTTGGAGAGTTTCAAAAACATCTTTGCGGATTATATAGAAAAAATCATTTTGATGGTGTTACCACAATTGTATTAAAACTCTTTAATATCGTCGCACCTGATATAGTCGTATTTGGGAAGAAAGACTTGCAACAATTTATCATTATTAGACAAATGGTCAAAGAACTCAACATCAATATTAAATTAATCTGCCATAAAACAATTAGAGAAAAAGATGGTTTGGCTGTTAGCTCTAGAAATAAACATTTAAGTCCTCAACAAAGAGGGCTGGCAATAGAAATATACCAAGGACTTAAGTTGGCCAACAATCTTTTTAAAAATTCTAAAAATATTTCATCAAAAAGGATAATTCAATTGGTTCGTACCTTTTACAAAAAATCAGGAATAACCAAAATTGAATATATTGAAATAATGAATGCCAATCAAATGATTTATCCCAAAATTCCATCTAGAAAAGATTTTATAGCAGTTGCGGTCAAAATAGGTTCAACTAGATTAATAGACAATTTAGAATTTTAATTTAAAATAATTCTGATGGATCTGACTATTTTAAAATCAAAGATACATAGGGCAAACGTCACCGAGGCCAATTTGGATTATGAGGGCAGTATAACCATAGATAAAGAATTAATGGAAGCCGCATCCTTGGTTCCTCACGAACAAGTGCATGTCTTCAATCTTACAAATGGTGAAAGGTTTTTAACGTATGTTATAGAAGGTACAAAAGATACTGGAATCATCTGTACAAATGGAGCTGCAGCACACTGTGCCAGAAAAGGAGATTGTTTAATAATAGTATCCTTCATAAGTACCACCCGAGAAGAAGCTTTAAAATATGTCCCAAAATTTGTCTATGTAAATGCTGCAAACAAACAAGTAGATGCTGAAGTTATTAACGGAAAACTAGTCAGACTTTTAGAATAATTTAATACATTTACTTAAAAAAAATAATTTATTTAAGTACGAAGTTCAGATAAACAAAAAAAAATTGTGTTTATTCTCTTTTTAATTGACTTAATTTTTTTTAAAAGTTATAAGTAATCCAACGATTTTAATGGGAAAATTTGGATGAAAGCAATCATATTAGCTGCAGGGAAAGGGGAAAGACTTCAACCATACACAAAAGACATTCCGAAATGCTTATTAACTCTGGACAACCAAACAATTCTTGAGCATCAAATAAACCATTTAAAATCGTCCGAAATTGATGAAGTTAATGTTGTTGTAGGCTTTGCAAGAGAAAAAGTTGAAGAATTTCTTAGCAACTACGATTCGCTAGGAATGAAAATCAACACTATCTATAACCCATTTTGGGAATCCACAAATAGTCTTTTTTCGCTTTGGGCAGCTAGGTTTGAACTTGATTCCGATGTCGTTTTGCTAAACGGCGATGATGTTTTTGAGCTGGACGCGCTTAAATTAGTACTTTCCAATCAAGATGAAATATGTGTACCGTTTAAAGTTAAAGAGCAATACGCATCTGAAGATATGAAAGTAAAGATTCAAAACGGGTTCTTGATGCATATCAGCAAGAATCTCAGTAATCCGTCAGGAGAATCGGTTGGCATTAGAGCTTTTAGGAGAGAGGGGGTTGACACACTAAGAAGATCCTTAGAAGAGGAAATAAGATCCGACAATTTCGAGAAAAAGTGGTATGCATCAGCAATTGAACGAATATTACGAAGAGGCCATAAAATTAGAGCTATTGACATAAAGGATTTATATTGGCATGACGTTGACTATCCCAATGACTTGAATCATGCAAAACTGAATATAAATAAAATAACTTCAAAAAAACCTAGTTCAAATTTACGAGTAGTGTAATACACATAAAATGCTTATAGTTCTTCTATGCAAAGGTCAGGGTGTAGATTCAGAGGAGCTAAGTTCATTTAATCAAGAAAAAGTTGCCGATATTAGCTTATTCGAGAGAACGCTGATAAATTTAGGTAGCGCAGGCTATAACGAAGCAATATTGATTTGTGAGAGCGACGCTCTTCCGTTAAAACAACTCGGTGAACGTCATCCTGGTTTTAGAATCCGAGCAGAAGCTTCATTGAATAATCTTCCTCAAGAACAAGATTTATTAATCATACAAAATAATGTCGTTATAAACAAAAAGCAGTTAACCAATCTACTTGAAACTATCGAAGATGAGAATGGTTCTTTTGTTGCTCACAACTCAGAGAACGGAGATTTAGGGATGTTGTTTCTCAAAGAAAAAGATCAAGAAGCTTTCGATCCTCGTTCCATTAATTTAATTCAACTCAAAGAACTACTAAAGAAAAAGATTTTAATGGATCCGCCAAGAAAAATAACATTAAGTGAAATTGGAACTAGTGCATCAAGCGATTTCTTATTTAATCATATTAGTAAAAATGTTAGTGGTTGGATTTCGAAGAACATAAATAGTAAAATATCGATTCCTATTAGTAAAATCCTTGTTAAAATGAACTCCAATCCGAATTGGGTAACATTTTTTGTGGGCTGCATTGGAATATCATGCGGTTTTTTCTACGCATCAAACCTACCTTTGATTGGGGCCTTAGTCCTGCAATTGTCTACAATATTAGATCGCTGCGATGGAGAAGTCGCAAGAATTAGATTAAAAGAATCAAAATTTGGACAGTGGTTCGATAGAGCCCTTGATCAATTATCCTACTTCTCAATGTTTTTAGGTATAAGCATGTGTATCAATAATCCAAAATTTTTCGCCGTAAATCCTGAAATTATAATACTAAGACAAATCTCAATTCTGAATATTCTTTTATATATAATCTTCTTAACCACAATATTATTTTTTATGATTAGACGGACCAAAAATGGAAGTCTCGCATATTATCCTTCTGAAATAGATAAAATAACATCTATCGAGAGACGGTCTTTTTTTTATAGATTAATGGCAAAATTTCGTTTTTTATTAAAAAGAGAATATTTTTGTCCGGGCATGATATTGGTTGCCCTAATAGGATATGAGTTTGCAACAATAGCTAGCTTTACTCTTCTATTCTTTGGTTTAACACACCTTGTCTCCGATTTTCTAGAAGTAAGGAAAAAGATTGATATCACTTATTGAGCTTAATGAGGCAAAAAACTAGCAGGGAGATTATAAAAGTCCATGAAGATATCAGAAAAATTAAAGAATCGAAACTCATTTTTGAAACACCTTTTTAACAACTAAAAGAAAAATCCCAATGAATAATCCTAACAAAACTATTCTCGCTAATTGAGACCAAAAATTAAATTTAAAAATTATCGAATTGTCGCTCTGAACATCTTGGATTAACCAAGAGATAAATAAAATCGCCAAAAGAGCTGGCAGATAATATCTAAAGACTTGATTAAAAATAGTTGGAACCCTTATCATACTACCTAAGTTTATAGTCCGTACATGGTCTCCAGGAGCAATATAAATTGTAAAAATTAAGATTTCCGTTAGAGCCAAAATAACAAGGAATATGGTTCCCGCCCAAAAATCAAATTCTTCTAAGAATCCAGGGAAGAATATTACGAATTGCGCAAAAATGAATACCACGAACATGACTAATCGTGAAGATCGTTTCTGGTAAGAATTTAGTTCTTCCGATACAAAAGTTACTACAGGCTGTAAAATCCCCACAGAGGATGTTAGGCCAGCAACAAAAAGCAAGAAAAACCAAGTGAAACCTATATAAGAACCAAATGGCAAGCCATCGAAAATAGCTGGCATTGCAATAAATCCAATTGAGAAAGCCCCAGATTGCGCAACTAGAACAGCTCCCGAGACTCCCAAAAATGCAACAGCGGCGGGTATTACGATAGATCCTCCGAAAACTACTTCAATCAGTTCATTGATTGACGCTGCCGTTAAACCCGAAAGCGCAATATCGTCTCCCTTCTTAACAAATGACGCGTAAGTAACTATGGCACCAAAACCTAGACTTAAAGTAAAGAAGACTTGCCCTGCGGCTGCTATCCAAACTCTTGGACTAAAGAGATAATCAAGATTCGGGGACCATAAGAAATTTAGTCCATTTATCGAATTTGAGACAGGTGTTTCCAGTGTAAGAACATAGACAACCATGAAGATGCTCATTATAAATAGTGCAGGCATAGCAATTTTAACAAATCTCTCAATTCCTTTTGATATACCCTTCGATATAATTTTGTAATTAATAAAAACTGTTAATAAAAAGCACGAGTATGCAAAGAAAGAAGGGCTTAACATCGTTTTGCCGTTTTCCGAAGAGCCAATATAATCTGCAAAAGTAGATTTGAAAAAATTCATTTTCATTCCTATATCTGTCAATCCAGATTCGAAATTTCCAACTAGAAAATTCAAAGAATATCCCAGGGTCCATGACTCTATATATATATAATAAATTGAAATTATCAGTGGTATCCAAATTCCTAACAAGGAAAAAACTTGAATTCCTTTATCAACATTTAACACATTTGATATTCCAAAAGTAGTACCCTTCCCTAGTACTCCGGCATGCCTACCTATCCCCCATTCTATCCACATTAGAGGTATACCGATTAATATAAAACAGATGATATAAGGCAACATAAATGCCCCGCCACCATTTTCAGCAGCCTGCACCGGGAATCTCAAGAAATTGCCTAAGCCCACTGCATTACCTGCCATCGCTAGAATAAGGCCGTATTTGCTAGACCAAAAATCTCTACCATTTTTTTTCTCAGACATCTAACAAACCAATCCTATATGAACATTCTTGACAAATTATTTTTTAAGCTTATCTTATAATTCTTCGGAGTTCTATATGGCTAACACAGTTCCTTCAAAAAGTAAGAAAAAAACAGCATCCACATCACAAAATAAGTCCAATAAGAAGGCTAAAGTCGTGGAACAGTTCAACGCTACTTGTTCCAATAAAAAATTGTCAGCTAAGTTCAAGAGAGAGATAAAGAAAATTCTTACTAATATGAAAGAAGAAATCTTGGAAGATATCACAAAAATAATTAAATCCGAATCAGATCATCTTAAATATGATGTCGGAGACTTCTACGATAGTGCATCAAATGATAGAGAAAGAGACCTTTTGTTGTCCCTCAATCAGAGAGATAGACAAAAATTGATTATGATTGAGGATGCTATAAAAAGAATTGACAACGGCACATACGGAAAATGTCCTTATGGTAATGAAGTTCTCGACGAAGAAAGATTAAGAGCTATGCCATTTACCCGCTATTGTGTTTCATGTATTGAAGAAGACGGAGGATTTACAAATGGTGATTTTTAAATTTTCTAATTTTATCAGCACTCGGACTATATATAATTCCCTCTTCCGTTATAATTCCAGTTATTAATTTTCTAGGTGTTATATCAAATGCTGGGTTTCGAACTTTTTTTGCCTTTGAGACAATATTCTTTCCAATCGACAGCAATTCATTAGGGTTTCTTTCTTCGATTGGTATGAGCGCCCCATTTCGGGAAGAAAAATCAAAAGTTGACACCGGAGCAGCTACAAAGAAGGGTATTTTGTGAAATTTTGCAGCTATTGCAAGTTGATAAGTTCCTACTTTATTTGCGGTATCTCCGTTGCTAGCAATCCTATCCGCTCCCACAATAACTAAACTAATCTTCTCGTCTTTCATAATATGAGAGGCCATTGAGTCAGAAATTAAAGTGCAATCAACATTGTCTCGTTGACACTCCCAGATTGTCAGCCTTGAGCCCTGAAGTAACGGCCGTGTTTCAGTTGCGAAAATTCTTAGTCCATGTCTAACTTGATTAGCAAATTTAATAACACCTAGCGCAGTACCAGGCCCCGTTGTAGCAAGAGAACCAGTATTGCAGTGGGTTATTATTTTATAATTATTTTTTATAAGCTTTGCACCCAGAGACGAGAGTCTGAGCGAAACCTCCTTTTCTTCTTCGTAGAGCTTTAAGGCTTCTTGCCTAAACAATTTCAATAGAGATTCAAAAGGAATTTGTTTGTTATTATTTAATTCTATAATTTTCCTAAATCTGTTTACCGACCATGACAAATTAACAGCCGTAGGACGAGCAGATTCAATTAAATTCAATCTTAATAAAATTTTTTCGGCACGTTGTTTAGAACTATCATTTTTCAATTGTTTTAAAGCAAGATAGGAAGCGAAGCCTCCAGCGACTTCAATAGCAGGTGCTCCCCTAATACTTAATTTTTGTATAGCATAAATAATTTTTCTAAAATCCTTCGTTTTTACATATTCTTCTTTGAATGGCAATTTGGTTTGATCGAGTATGTAAACTACATCGGAAGCGCTAAGTCTAATTATTGGTTTCATCAAATTTCATCTAAGTCATCTAAAAACGGAGAATTGGGGAATTTGGATTTGTATGAATTCCTTAAATCTTCAATTGAAACGTCATTGCTCTTATCCTTTGCTAGACAAAGAATCTTAAGGTATTGGGTCTCATAGCTATTTTCAACTAGGTCTGAAATAAATACGCTTGCATTGTCTATTCTACTACATGCAGAACCAAATTCTCCCTTTTCGATATAGAATTTAGATATATAAATTGTTCTCTTTAAAATAAATTTTCGTGCCGTGTTGTAAATTTTATCCGTTCTTTCCATAAATTCACTATCCAAATAAGATTGTGGTAGTGAATTATAAAGTTCAATGATTTTTAGCGAAGGACCCAAATCCAAATCTTTGTTACGAATCAACTTAGAGTAAGAAAGAAAAATCATAAACTGTGCGTAATTGATTTTTGGATGATTGGTTTGGTTTTTTATAAATTCATTATATTGTTGTACTGCCAGTTGATACCTTTTTTGCTTATACGCAATATCGCCATGTAAGACATAGGCTTCCCGAGTATACTCGGAATATGGATATCGTATTTGCAGTGTGGTCATTAGATGCTCAAGTTTCCCGTAATCCGTACCCCCTAAGATAAGATATTTTCTTTCTTTGTTAATTTCCGCAATTATCGTATCGTATAATTCTTTATCGGTCCCTTTGAGAATTATGACCTTGCTGGTACAAGAGAAAAGAAGCGAAACTGAAAAAACAAGTAAAATTAATCTAGAAAACATAAATGCTATAATATTTCGCAGGGATTTTAAAGTCAAGGATAAGAAAATGACTAATTTTTTAGACTACATAGAGATTGAGATTATTTCGGGTAATGGTGGGGACGGAGTCGCATCATTTAGGCGTGAGAAATTCATCCCCTTTGGAGGTCCAGATGGAGGTGATGGAGGTGATGGAGGTGATGTAATATTCCTTGGTACAAAAGATATGAGGTCCTTAAGAGATTTTAAAAGTAAACGATCTTTTAAAGCAAAAAATGGGAGAAGTGGTAGCTCAAGTAAAAAATTTGGAAAGAATGGAGAAGATGTAATTATAAAAGTGCCTCTAGGAACTGAAGTTATGAACTTGAGAAACAAAAAAAAATTAGCTGATATTGTTCAGGAAGGAGACAGAGTTGAAATACTTCAAGGTGGCAGAGGTGGCCTTGGTAATGCAAATTTTAAATCATCCACCAACAGAGCACCTAGAAAATTTACTGGAGGGAAAAAAGGGATTCGTGAAAGAGTAAGTTTGAATTTGAAAATAATATCTGATATCAGCCTTGTTGGTGTTCCAAATGTGGGCAAATCTTCCATTATACAAAAAATAACAAATTCGAAAGCCGGTATAGGAAATTATGCTTTTACAACATTAGATCCTAATCTCGGTGTATACAAATCTCAAGATGCCGATATTTTAATAGCAGATATCCCTGGATTGATTGAAGGTGCTCATGTGGGTAAAGGCTTAGGGCATAATTTTTTAAAACACATTGAGCGATCAATGTCGCTAATAGAAGTTTTGGATCTTTCGTGTAGCAATATTGATGAATTAAAAAAACAGCACAAAGTCTTTTTAAATGAATTGTTAATGTATAACAAAAAATTAAAAAACAGAATAAAGTTAATAATTTTAAACAAGATTGATATATGCTCTTTTAAAAGCGATATTAAAAAATTTACTGGAATAAAAAGTGTACCAATTATTTCAATAAGCTGTGTTGAGAATTTTCAAATTAACGAACTCAAGAAGGCGATAGATGCAATCTAAATCTTAATTAAATCTTTTATAAATCTTAATCTATTTCGAGCCCTCATAATACTTTCTCCGATTAAAAAGTTATTAATTCCAAGATTATAAAGATTGTTTATATCGCTTTTAGACTCAATTCCGCTTTCGCTTACTAGCAAACCACCCTTAGGTATTTTCCTAGCTAGGCCGACAACATTTTGATAATCGACCTTGAAGTCAACTAAATCTCTATTGTTGACACCAAAAATTTTGACTCCCGCTTTAATTCCTTTTTGAATATCTTCTTTGTCATGAACCTCATATAATACGTCTAAATTATATTCTTTTGATATACTTAGGAAATCTTCTAATCTTTTTTGCTCCAAAATTCTTCCTATTAGTAGTATCGCATCCGCTCCGTACCATTTTGATTGAACTATTTGATATTCATCCAAAATAAAATCTTTTCGCAACAAAGGTATCGTAGTGACAGCTCGAACGGAATTTAAATATTCCAGTTTTCCTTCAAAAAATTTCTCATCAGTCAGAACAGAAATTGCTCGAGCTCCAGCTTGTTCGTAATCATATGCTAACTCAACGGGTTTAAAATCTTCAAGGATAACCCCTTTGGAGGGAGAAGATTTTTTTATCTCAGCAATAATATTAATAGAATCCTTTTTTGATAGGGCCACATAAAAATCTCTCTTTTTTTCTTCTAAGTTTTCCTCATTGTTTATTTTTATTAGCTCTTCTAGGTTCGAAAGAGGTAGATTCTTCTTTTGGAGCTCAACTTCTTCTTTCTTATTTTCGACTATTTCGTCCAATATATTCATATTAAAAATTTATAATTTTTGATAGATTATTCTTGATGTCTCCCGAAGCCAGGGAAGATTCAACAATTTTGCATCCTTCTTCTATTGAATTAACTCGGCCGTATATATACAGGG
>PVBE011641349.1_pt1 | contig 16023 bp, 16 predicted proteins | sample 1631181 | NCBI WGS metagenome assembly PVBE01 (sample SAMN08397723, study PRJNA350692) | Marine metagenome, whole genome shotgun sequencing project. | isolation source: water | place: Pacific Ocean | collected 2012-04
GCCGGTTTGTTTGCGCAGCGGCTGCCGATGTCGTTCAACGCCTCGATCACGTTCGAACAGAGCTATGGTGGTGTTGAGGGTGATAGCGCCTCGCTGGCCGAGGCGCTAACGATATTATCCGACCTTGCGGATGTGCCGCTGCGACAGGACCTCGCGGTGACTGGTTCGGTCAACCAGCACGGCGAGGTGCAGGCGATCGGCGGCTTAACCCACAAGGCAGAAGGCTTTTATCGAACTTGCGTCGAGACCGTTGGTCTAACTGGAGCCCAGGGTGTGGTGTTTCCGGCGTCGAACGAGCCCAGCCTGGTCCTTGACGAGGATATTAGTGCAGATGTGGCAGCGGGTAAGTTCCACGTATGGTCGGTCGAAACCGTCGACGAGGCGCTAGAAATATTTACTGGCGAGACCGCTGGGGTCGCCGACGCCAACGGCGACTATCCACCGGAATCGATTTACGGGCGCATCGCCGCGCGACTGGTCGAATACGATCGCATCCTCGAAACGCGCCTCAATCCAAGTGTGGGTAGCAGTACTTAGGCGTGGTTTCTAGCGGACGTAGACGTGAACTTCGCTAGCCGTCGCCTGGGTGCTGGTTGTCGCACTGAGCGAAATTCGTTCGCTTGGCAGTCCCATCGCCGTAAGGTTGCGTAGCACCCGCTCGGCGTTACGCCGGGAAGAGTTGGCGCTTAATGCCACCTGTGCCGGCGTGCCCCGCTGGGGAACTACCGACACTAAATCGAACACGGCCGTTGGGCGTCGGTTGAGTGCTTCGCTGACGGCGGTGAATAGCGGTTCTTCGTAGGGAACGTCGTCGCGGTCGAAGCGAATGACGACGAGTGGTCGCCGGTTCGCCAGATTGCCGACGCGCGGTGATGGTTGGCTGGCGACGCCGCCGGCCGACGAAAAGGCGCGGTTGGCAAGGCTGGTGCCAAACAATTCACCGTTCTTTACGGCCAGGCTCAACACCGTCAGATTGGCGCGCTCGCGCCCGACATAGTTAGTTTGCCGCGAAACGTCTTCGTTCAATTCGTTGAGCAGCCTGTCGATCAGCACCACGGTACGGTTGGTGTCATCCTCGAGAATGGTGAGCTGAGCGTGGTCGGCGTCGACGGCGCCGGTTAGGCCAAAGGTGGCTTGCACCGATTCGAGGATAAACGAAGCCAGCGAACTATCGTTGGCAACCTTGTTTGCCAGGTTATTCATCTGGCCGATGGTGTTGGAAATTTCATCCAGCGTCGCCTGGGCACCGTTCCAGGCGCGAACCAGGTTGGGGTTGCCTGGCGTTGTGCCGACCTGCAACTTCGCCTGAATGCCGGCGACCAACTGCTGGTACTGGTTGGCATTCGATATTGAGCGGGCACGCAGGACCTGCAGATCAGTGTTGTCGACACGCACGCTCTGCTGCATCTCGATTAGATCGCTGCGTAGGCGTTCGACCCGGCGACCGATAGCCGTACCCGTGACCTCGCCAGGTGTCACGCCGTCTGGCTCGAAACGCGTATCTCCCAGTACTGGCGGTGCACTGGAGAGCGTCGGTTGGGTATTGCGTTCCGCGGCACTGGCTGGAATCGCAACCTGTTCCCGCACTGCGGTTTTCGGTGCGGGGTCTTCGCCGGTCAGTGTTTGGATCAGTGTCTCGTCCACGAAATCGCAACCGGCTAACAGAAAAACCGCCACTGCGATGGTGGCCCACGTTTGTTTGCCAGTCATAAACCCTCTTACCCCTCGGTAACGGAACTTGCTTTCAAGCGTGACCACTACGCGTCATCGCGAAAATTTCCAAGTAACTCCAGATATTTGCGCGCTGATGTTAACCATGTCCAAGACTCTCGGCAAGATGATTTACGGAGCAATTATTGCGAATTGGTTTATTTTGGCGACCCCGCGCAGGTTGCCAGGGCGGGCGCTTGCTATGAATCGGGCTTTTGATTAACTTCGCGCGCGCCGCTGGGCCGGTTACATGATGTAACCGTACAACTGGCTGTTTGTAGCATCATATAAGCGCCCGTAGCTCAATTGGATAGAGCGTCTGACTACGGATCAGGAGGTTGGGAGTTCGAGTCTTCCCGGGCGCGCCATACTTTTAAAGGGTTAGCAAGTAAGCGTACGATCCCGGCGTTGAAAGAGTGACAAGAGGTTGACAAACGTTTGCCATTTTGCGTGTTGTCCGGTGACCGATGGGCACCATTTACCTCGGGCAATACAAGACTGGGTCTCCTTTCTCAGATAGACACCATCCCACCTCTGGGAGTGCCCCCGAGTGTCAAACCAGTTCCGGACAGTTCGGGTACAAGGTAATCCGTCTGTCCGCTTTGGGTCATATACGTTATTCTCTGGCCTAGGCGCTCCATTCCGGCGCAACGCCTGCCGCAGCCTCACCCAGTAGCCGGCAGCGGATGCCGGTGCCGGCACCTTCACACTGGAAGTTGGTGCAATAGCTGAAGGCGATGTTGCGCTCGCGGTCGCAGAAACCGAGCGCGCCACCCGAGCCGAGCTTGCCGAATGCTTTCATGTTCTCGCCCATGGCGATGTAGGGCGGACTGTTGTGTTCGAATCCGAGGCCCATGCGAAGGGGCCAGTTGGTCATGTAGCAGGTGCCCTCCCAGACGAGCTCCGCGGCGCGCTCCACCGTTTCGGGCTTTAGGAGCCGCATCCCGTCCACTTTGCCGCCACCTGCCAACATGGCGTAGATTTTGCCGACACCCCTTGCATTGCCGTGGCCGCCGAAGGCTGGTAGCTCGCCCTCGCGGATCTCCTTGCAGTTGAGCAAGTCATCCCGATCGGGGCGGCCGGACCAGGCCCGATGCAGGTTGGAGTTGGGTTCGGCGCCTTGGGCCCAGAACTGGTTTTTGGGGTTGAGGTGCATAGTTGCGCACATCGCCTCCTCCTTGGGTGTTAGGCCGATGTTGTATTCCGCACCCAGCGGGCCCGATATCTCGTCACGGATGAACTGACCGACGGTCTTACCCGAGACGTGGCGCACCACCTCGCCTAGGATGAAGCCGATGTTGATGGTGTTGTAGGCACCGTTGGTGCCTGCTTCGAATGCCGGTTTCTGGGCTGCGATCGCGGTGCACTGGGCTGGGTAGTCAAACCAGTCGCCCGGCTTGGCGCTGTCGGAGAAGATGACTCCGCACTCATGGCCTTGCACATGGCGGACGAGAGTTTTCTCCTTGCCATTCTGGGCGAAATCCGGCCAGTAGGTGGCGACGGGCGCGTCGAGATCGACTTCTCCTCGGTCGGCTAACACGTGCACGGCCAACGCACAAATAGATTTTGCGACCGAGTTCATGAGTACGATAGTGTTCTCTTTCCAAGGCTGAGCCCGGCCCCTGTCCTTGTGACCGCCCCACAGGTCGACGACCTTCTCGCCGCCCTTGTAGACACAGACCGCGGCACCGATCTCGTGCCGGCTCGCAAAGTTCTCGCGGAATGTCTCCTTGACCGCCGAGAACGCGGGGTCACAATAACCCTCGATGGGAATATCGATCGTACCCATGACGTTCCTCCACGTCTTTACTGTTCTTCGCCGTTAACGACGTTGTAGCAATCTAACACATAAGGGCGTTACGATGAGGCTTTAGCTACTGGAGAGGAGAGTATGGCGAAGACCATCCGCCGCGCGCGTCTGCGCGGGTTAAAAAAGAAGCATCGCGACATCCTGACCCAGGAGTATCCACGTTTCTCGGACGCGGAGATGCGCAACCGACGCAAACGGATCGATGACTGGATGGGCGCGCACGCACTCGACCACGTGCTGGTCTATGGGTCATGGATGTCGGGACCCGCGGTTGGATACTTCACCGGTTGGCCCGTTACCGTCGAGGCGGCGGTTATATTCACGGCGGGCCACACCCCGGCTATGTACATCCAGTTCTACAACCACCTGCCCGAATGTCGGCACATCGCTTGGGAAACAGAGGTGCTGTGGGGCGGCGAGCGGCGCACCATCCCCGCCGTGATCGAGACCATTGAGGCACGCGGCAGGCCGAACCCGCGCATCGGAGTGATTGGCGCCATGCCGCTGGGCGCGATCCAGGCCATCGACGCTCGCGCCGAGGCCCTGGTTGATCTGAACGGCGCCTATTTTAGTACCCGTCTCGTCAAGTCCGACGAGGAGATCGAATGGTTACGCATCGGCGCTGCACTTTCGGACGCGGGCTACGAGGGCGTACGCAAGGGCGTGCGCTTGGGCCACAATGAACGCGACCTGAGCAATCTGGTCGAGCGGGCCTACATGCCCCACGGCGGAACCAACCTAATCCACTTTTTTGGGGTAACCAGCATGGCGAACACTGATTGCTGCGTACCGCGCCAGTGGCCGCTCACCCGCGAGGTGCAGGCTGGCGACGTGCTGTTCACCGAGATCAGCGCCAACTTCTGGGACTATCCGGGCCAGATCCTGCGCAGCTTCACGGTGGGTGCTGACCCGACGCCACTCTACCGCGACTTGCACGACACTGCTGACGCGGCATTTGACGCTATCGTCGCCAAGCTAAAGCCCGGCACACATGTGTCCGAACTGGTCGAGGCATCGTCGATGATCGAGGAGAACGGGTTCTCGACCTACGATGACCTGATCCACGGCTTCGGTGGTGGCTATCTGCCACCGGTCCTGGGCTCCAAAAGTCGGCCGGCTGGGCCGATCCCGGACATCACACTTGAGCCCAACATGTGCCTAGTGGTGCAGCCCAATGTAATTACCACCGACGAGCGTGCCGGGGTACAGACCGGTGACACGATGCGGATCACCCAGACGGGCTGCGAATCGCTGCACAACGTCGCCCGCGGCTTTGACCGTGTCGATCCGGCGTGATCCGGGAGGGTCAGCCGTGACAGCTTCGTTTGTTTGACCTGCCCCTGCTTAGTGGTCCAACTGCTGTGAGAGAGACCGGACTGTTTTCTGCTGCTTTCCCCGGCTACAACGAAACCGAACAAACAGCAAAGGTTTTGGTATAATGACTTTGCACTGTGAAACGAATTGCGAATGCACCGGCGCTTGGTCGGTTCAATAGCCATTGATGAAAATCAATTTAGACGCAGCACAAAACGGTAGGCTCAGCATATTCGGTTTGGCAGTTACCGTCGTCGTGTCGCAGCGGTTGCCTAGTAGATTTGGTGCTCAAGTATCTTTTGGTGCCCGCTCCGTCTGTTGTGGTGTTTGAAAGTAGCTGCCGCCGGAGCGGGGGGAAAGCCCGGCACTTCAAGCCGGACAATAAGTCCGCAATTACGGACGGGAGAGGAAACGATGCAACTCAATCGCAACGACCTGCTTGCGGCGTACCGCGCCATGGCGACGATCCGCGAGTTCGAGGAGCGCGTTCATGTCGAATTTGCCACGGGCGAGATGCCAGGTTTCGTTCATCTGTACGCTGGTGAGGAGGCGATCGCAGTCGGCGTGTGTGCGCATCTGGAAGATACCGACTACATCGCTAGCACCCATCGTGGCCACGGTCACTGTATCGCTAAGGGCTGTGATGTCACCGGCATGATGCTTGAACTATACGGCCGTCGCGACGGCCTATGTGGAGGCAAGGGTGGATCAATGCACATCGCCGACCTCGACAAGGGTATGCTCGGCGCCAACGGAATCGTCGGCGGTGGCTCGCCGCAGATGATCGGTGCTGCGCTGACGGCAAAAACGCTGGGCACCGGCGGTGTCGCTGTCGCGTTCGTCGGTGACGGCGCGTCTAATCAAGGTACCACCTTTGAATCACTGAATATGGCTGTGGTACTTAACCTGCCGGCAATCTTCGTGTTCGAGAACAACTATATCGGCGAAGGTACCGGCGTCGACTACGCCGTCGGCTCGCGCAATATAGCCAATCGGGCGGCCGGCTTCGGCCTGCCGGTGGAGAAGGTCGACGGCTGCGATTTCTTTGCCGTGCATGAGGCGTTTGGCGCTTGCGCCGAGCGCGCCCGTTCCGGTGGCGGTCCCTCGGGCTTCGAAGTAACTGCGCCGCGCTTCTACGGCCATTTCGAAGGCGATCCTCAGCTCTACCGCGGCGACGGCGAAGTCGACGACCTGCGCGCCAATCGCGATTGCCTAAAATTGTTTCGCCGGAGGGTAACCGAGGCCGGGCTTCTTGACGCCGCCGCACTCGACGAGATCGAGGCTGCGGCCCACACCGAAATTGAGACCGCCGTCGCGGTGGCCCGCGAAGGCGCACCACCGGGGCCGGATGATCTCATGACCGACGTTTATGCCAGTGCGTATTAGACGGGAGGACGGACGATGACCGAGAAAACTATTCGCGAAGCCATCAACGAGGCCTTGCGGCAAGAAATGAGCCGTGATCCCAGCGTTGTCGTATTCGGTGAGGATGTTGCCGGTGGCGCCGGACTGAACGGTGAAAGCGACGCCTTCGGTGGCGTCATGGGTGTGACCAAAGGGCTGTTAGGCGAGTTCGGTGCCGATCGCGTCATCGATACGCCGATCACAGAATCGGCGATCATCGGCATGGCTGCTGGCTCGGCGGTGACCGGGTTGCGGCCCGTCGCTGAGCTGATGTTCTGCGATTTCCTGGGCGTGTGCTTCGACCAGATACTCAACCAGGCGGCCAAGTTTCGCTATATGTTTGGCGGCAAGGCGAAGGCGCCGATGGTGGTGCGCACTACCTATGGTGGCGGCCTTGGCGCGGCGGCGCAGCATTCGCAGTGCCTCTACCAGATGTTTACGGCGGTGCCGGGCGTCAAGTGCGTGGTGCCGGCCAACGCCTACGACGCCAAGGGGCTGATGATCGAGGCCATCCGCGATGACGATCCGGTGATCTTTTTCGAGAATAAAATGATGTACGACTTGGCCGACGAGGTGCCAGACGAGCCGTATACGATACCGTTCGGAGAGGCCAATCTGGTACGCGAAGGTGGCGATGTCGCCATTGTTGCGCTCGGCCGCATGGTTGTCGAGGCCGAAACGGCGGCGCAAACGCTGGCGGACGAGGGTGTGGAATGCACTATCGTCGATCCGCGCACGACCTCGCCGCTCGATGAAGACACCATCATTGAGGTGGTTGAAGATACCGGGCGGCTCGTCGTCGTTGACGAGGCCAACCCGCGTTGTGGCATGGCGGCCGATATCGCTGGCATGGTGGCAAGTAACGCATTCGATGCGCTCAAGGCACCGGTCCGCCAGGTTACGGCACCGCACACGCCGGTGCCATTTGCGTCGCAACTTGAGCAGGCGTACCTGCCCAACGCGGAGAAGATCGCCGCGGCGGCGCGCGAGGTTGTCGGATATGCTGCATGAGCGAAGGTATTTATAAGCTCACCATGCCGAAGTGGGGCCTGTCCATGCAGGAAGGTACCGTGGTGGAGTGGCTGGTCGATGAGGGTGCCGAGATCGAGGCGGGCGACGAAATCGTCGAGATCGAGACTGAGAAGCTTAACAATGTGTTTGAGGCACCGCGGGGCGGTACACTGCGGCGCCAGGTGGCCGGTGTTGGCACAACGATTCCGGTGGGCGGCCTAGTCGGCGTCATCGCCGACGCGGGCGTGGCGGACGCTAACATCGATTTTATCGTCGCCCGGTTCGAGGCCGACTTCGTGCCGGCGGTTCCCGCAGTTCAAGGGCCCACGCCCGAACAGGTCGTAATCGGCGGGCGGTCCATCAACTACCTCGCCATGGGCGGCAGCGACGCGACACCGCTCGTGCTGATCCACGGTTTCGGTGGCGATCTATCCACCTGGATATTCAATCAGGCGGTGTTGGCCGCGGCCCGCCCGGTTATCGCCCTTGACCTGCCGGGTCACGGCGCCAGCAGCAAGGATGTCAGGGCCGGCGACGTGCCGGCATTGGCTGATATCATTCAAGGTCTGTTGGATACCCTCGGTATTGCACGTGCCCATCTTGCCGGCCACTCGCTCGGCGGGGCGGTGGCTCTGGAATTGGCGCTTTCGGACCCGCAACGCGTTGTTTCGCTGTCGCTGCTGGCACCCGCTGGCCTTAGCCGTGACATCGACGTCGACTACATCGCCACGTTTATCGCCGTCAATAGACGTAAGGCGGTGAAAGAGGTGCTTGCCCGTCTGGTGCACGATCCGGAACAGGTGAGTCGTGACATGGTGGAGAACCTTTTGCGCTACAAACGCACTGACGGGGTAACGGCGGCATTGACCGCGATCGCCGCTACTGTGTTCGACGATGGTGGTCAGGCGATTTCCTATGGCGACTTTATCGCAGATGCCGCGGTCCCGATTCTCTGCCTGTGGGGTGCGGAGGACGCGATTATTCCGCCGCAGCACACCGCGGTACTGCCCGATAGTGCCGAGGTTCACGTGCTCGACAGCGCTGGGCATCTGGTGCAGATGGAGCAGGCGTCAAAGGTCAACAATCTCATCGATACATTCGTCATGGTGGCGGACTAGCGGCGCATAACGGAGTTCAGTGATGACGATTGGAATCTGCGGCACCGGCAAGATGGGCTCCGCCATGGCGGTGCGGCTGATGGATGTTGGCGAGACGGTGGCCGTGTGGAACCGCACGGCGAGTCGCGCGCAGCCGCTGGCCGACAAAGGCGCAGCGTTGGTGGCGAGTCCGGTCGCTCTCCTCGACAGATGCGATGTCGTGATAGTCATGCTGATCGACGATGCGGCGGTACGCGACGTCTATGAGGGCGACGATGGGCTGTTGTCGGCTGATTTTGGCGATACGCTGTTCATCGAGATGAGTACCGTGCTGCCGAAGACCACGCAGGATCTAGCTGGCAAGGTGCAGGCCAGAGGCGGAGCGTTCGTCGAATGTCCGGTGGGCGGCACTGTGGCGCCGGCGCTAAATGGCCAGTTGCTCGGTATGATCGGTGGCGAGGCGGGTGATGTCGAGCGCGCACGGCCAGTCCTTGACCAATTGTGCCGGCGCACCGACCATGTGGGCCCGGTGGGCAGCGGTACGGCGATGAAACTGGCGATTAATCTGCCGGTTATCGTTTACTGGCAGGCGTTGGGTGAGGCGCTGTCGTTCGCCGAGAAAGCGGGCGTCGATCGTGAGGTTGCGGCTGATCTGTTGGGCGAATCGTCAGGCGCGGCTCGGGTCGCGCAACTCTTTTTACCAGGCATTCTTGAGGCGTTGGACAACGACCCACCGCCATCGAGTGCGTTTGAGATTACTGGGGCGCTCAAAGACTTGGATTTGATGTTTGAATACGCTGCCAGCGCCGGCATCGACGTGCCGTCGATCACCAGCGTGCGCCCGTCGTACCAGGCGGCGGCGCAAGACGGCTGGGGCGATGCCGACTTTCCGTTTCTCACCGCCTGGCTGGTACGTCGGCTTGGACAGCGATGATCGTGCATTATTTTAACCGGAACTTCGGCTAGAAATACCAGAAAATCAATCGCTTATGTGGTAGGACGGGTCGGGTTGCCTATACTATGTTTATATTAGGGGGGAGAATTGAGAGGTCTTTGATGTGAACTCTTCATTGCCCTCATGACGTTCTCTTCCGCATAACGCAGGAAAAGAGTGGGGCGGTCGCCGCCGAGTACGCGTTGTTGCCGCCTTCAGCATGGTTGCGATCGGGGAAGAGCTACTGGATTATTTTTCAACTCTTGGCAATGCCATCGGCACCTCGGTGTAACAATCTTAGCTATTCATCAGCCAGCCAAACCTGCCGATGGTGCCATCAGGCTAACGCCATGAAGCTCACATGGGCGGCGACAATGCGCCAGCCATCGTCGGTGCGCAGCCAAGTTTGGCTCTGGCGGCCGATGCGGTCACTGGAGCCCCGGGTGAACTCTATATTGGTAGTGGCGAAGTTGCGGCCATAGGTGGTGAACGTCACCTTCAGTACCTCGCGGGCGAAATTGTCTTGCGCGCGGGCCTGGCGAAAGCCGGAGATCTGATCGTGGCCGTAGAGGTTCTCGGTGATGCCGTAGCGTAAGGTGTGCGGACTGTTCCAGAACATCTCGTTGAGGATCTTGACGTTGTTGTCTGCCAGAGCCTGGTCGTAGCGGTTGTGGGCTGCTGTAACCTCAGCGACGATTTCGGGAATGTTGATTTCGTCCACGTTGTGCGTTCCTTCTTTTTCTGCTGTCTTGCTCGACTAGGCTCATTGTCAGCGGCTGCGGTTAGCCGGCCGGCCAACGATAAGGGGGAGCACCATTATGGCCTTGCATCCACAAGTCGTCACGCTGTTGGAGAAAATGGCGGCGGCCAATCTGAGGCCGATTGTCGAAATGACGCCGCCGGAAGCGCGCGTGCAGTTCGATACCATGGCGGCAACGCGCGATATCGAGCGCACGCGGGTTGGCACGATCGAAGAGATTATCGTGCCCGGACCCGTCGACGATATGACCATGCGGCTGTACCGGCCCGAGGGCGCGCCGGATGGCGGTCTGCCGCTGCTGGTGTTTTTCCACGGCGGTGGCCACGTGATCGGCAGCCTCGCCGGTCACGACGAGGTCGCCCGCGTAATGTGCGCGGGAGCGGAATGTATGGTTGCCTCAGTCGATTACCGGCTGGCGCCGGAGCACAAGTTTCCCGCCGCCATCGTCGACGCGTTCGCCGCTACCCAATGGCTCACGTCCAACGCCGCCTCGATTGGTGCGGATCCGAATGCAGTCGCAATTGGCGGCGATAGCGCCGGCGCCAACATCGCCGCCGTCGTGGCATTGATGGCGCGCGACGCCGGTGGCCCGGCGCTGGTCACCCAGCATCTGGTCTACCCGGTCGCCGACTACACCTGCAAATCGGCCTCGTACAAGACATATGCAGTGGGCCACGGGCCGGTGACCGAGGCGGGCATGCTGTGGTTCCAGGGGCACTATCTTCGCGATCCCGAAGATGTTGATGACTGGCGCGCTTCGCCGCTCAAGGCGCCCGACCTGTCGGGCCTGCCGCCGGCACTGGTAATAACGGCGGAGTGTGACGTGCTGCACGACGAGGGCGTGGCGTTTGCCGAGGCGATGGCAGCAGCAGGTACACCGGTCGAACATATCGACTGGCCCGGCATGATCCACGGCTTCTTTTCCTTCGCGCCGTTTTTGGATGAGGGCAAGGCGGCGCAACGCCTGGCCTGCGAACGGCTGCGGACTGTTTTTGCTGCCGCTACTAATTAGATATATGCGTAGACTCCGGCGGCGCTGAGTAGCAGATTGGCCGCCAGCGCGGTCAAAATTATTTTGAGCGCCTTCCGAAACAGCGCTTCGGGGGCCCAGTGAAGTATCCGTGATCCCAACAGGGTGCCGAAAAATCCGGCAGTGATCATCGCTGCGAGCAGGGGGATCCAAGGGCTGAACGCGAAGCCGAGCAGTCCGAACACTAAAATTTTAAGCGAGTGCTGTATGGTCATGCACCCCGCATGGGTACCAATCAGGGCGCGGCGTTCGGGCAGGTGCGGCGCCAGTATGGAGATAACGAAGGGGCCTGTGGCGCCGATAAACATGGTCAGGAATGTGGACACGGCCCCGGAAGTAGCCATCTTAGCCGGGCCACCCCGCGACACGCCGAAGCGAATCGGCCCCCAAATAGCATAGATAATGAACAGTGCAATTAAGGCCTTGAGGGCGTGCTCGGGTAGTTGTACGACGACAGAGCCGCCAACCGCCGCGCCGACCAAGCTGCCGAGAATAAAATAGCCAACGATCGGCCAGTCGATGTGGGCGCGCTGTACCGCGACACGGCCCACATTCGAACCCAGTTGCACGACACCGTGTATGGGAATAATCGCGATAGCCGGGGCGAGTGAGGCGAGCACGGTGATAACGGTGAGTCCGCCACCGATACCCAGCCCAGCGGTGATCGCCGAGCCCAAAAACGCGACGGCAACGAGCACGAGCCCGGACAATACGGAAATGTTGGTTGGCAGAAGTTCCAAGGGCCACTTCCGTGGGTGGGTTTAGCAAAAGTTACGGCGAATTAGAACGCGGTCTGAAGGTCACTACACTATCTATAGGGTGGTTCGCACCTGCCAAAGCTCGGGGAAGAAATAAATATCAAGGGCATGGCACAGATAGGAGGCGCCAGCGGTGCTGCCAGTGCCGCGCTTGAAATCGGGGGGCGCTCCACCGTCTTCATGTGATGGAAGCGCCACTGTTGGAACCAGTCCCCGACGTCGAACAGATTCTCGGCGACCTCTCCCAGCGCGGCGCCGATCAAGCGCGCCACTTTGTTGCCGACGCGCTGTGGCTGGCCAATCCAGTCGTCCTTGGTCCAGCCGCGGATCAGGTGGACGCCCCACTGGTCGGCTGTGACGTGGGCCAGCCGTTCGCCGGTACCCCGCGGCTGGCGGACCCAAGGAATTTCCACAGAGATAAATAACCCCGCCAGGAACGCCGAAGGTATCGCGGAAGGCGGCCAACGGGTCGGCGGCGGCGAGGGCAGGAATGTCGGCGTCGGTGATCATAGCCGAGACCGGCACACCACAACCGATTCTCTTGCTTGGCTGATGATCTCATTAACCCTGTTGCATGATAGCGCTGGGTTACCGGGCCTTTGGCGATGTAAACTGTCTAATTCGAATCTCAGGGAGGTACCTTTTGCCACGGTTTGCCATTAATTTTCTGATTGTTGCCATAGTGCTGGCAACTTGTGCCTTGATGTCTGAGAGTGCGTTCGCCGCAGAGAAAGTGGGCCTGGAGCAGGTGCTTGCTGTCGACGGGTCCGGCGCTTTTGTCGTTAGCGTCGATGAAACCAGTAGTTTCGCCGACACGGTGATCAAAAAACTGGTTCTGGAAACCGCCGGTTTGCAGCAGGTGCCGGTGCAACTCGGTGCACGAAGCCAATGAGACATTCGCTGCGCATATTGCTACCGGTGTTGGTTCTGGTGTTTAGCGCGAGTGCATTCGCCGATGACGGCGAACACGAACACTTTGCCGGTAAATTATTGGTCGCCGATACCTCGATGCAAGATCCGCGTTTCGCCGAATCGATAATCTATCTGGTGCGTCACGATGAGGGGGGCGCGTTTGGGCTGATTATCAACAAGCCGATGACGAAATTGCCACTGGCGAAATTGCTTAGCCAGTTGGACCGCGAGGGGGCTACGACTGGCTTGGAACTGGAACTATATTTTGGTGGGCCGGTACAGGGCGAATTAGGCTTCGTCCTGCATTCGCGTGATTTTACCGCAAAAGGTGCGACGATGACGGTGGAAGACGGGTTGTTGGTAAGCGGTGTCCGCCGGGTCTTGCGCGCCATAGCCGGGCAAAAGGGGCCCGAAAAGGCGTTGTTTACTATGGGCTATACCGGTTGGGCCTCTGGTCAACTCGAAGGGGAACTGGAGCGCGGCGATTGGAGCGTGATCGATGCTGACGAAGCTTTGGTGTTTGATTTACCGGTACCGGAAAAATGGCCGGCGGTGCACGACCGACGGTCCCTGAAACTTTAACGCAGCGATGATAGATAACACCGACTTCCCGCAGGACTGGGCGGCCTATTACGAGAAAACCGGCGGGCGGCCACCGCGTGAGACGTTGCTGCTCGCGCTCGACCGGTTCGATCGTGTGGCCGTAGTTGAGGGGCGATTCGCCGTCGATCTTGCTTGCGGTGGCGGCCGTGACACAATCGAGCTTTTGCGCCGCGGTTGGCGGGTGTTGGCGATTGATGCCCAACCGGCGGCGATCGAGAAACTTACGGCACGCGACGATTTGCCGGCAGGCGCTAACCTAATCGGTCAGAACGCGAGTTTCGAACAGGCCGAGTGGCCGCGCTGCGATTTAGTCAACTGCAGTTTCGCCCTGCCTTTAATGGCGTCCGACGACTTTAACGTGGTTTGGCGGCGCATCACTGGGTCCCTAAATCCTGGCGGGCGAATCGCTTGCCAGCTTTATGGGCCACGCGACAGCTGGGCCGGACGGCCGGGTATGACCTTTCATGATCGTGACGCTATCGATTCGTTGCTTGAGGGATTCGACGTCGAGATGCTGCGCGAGGAAGAAGAAGATTCCACAACCGTGCGCGGCAAAGACAAGCACTGGCACATCTTCCATATCGTTGCGTGCAAGTCTGGCGGTGCGGATTAGGGCCTTAGCCGCCCTGTTTTTCCCAGTCGAACAGAGTTGGCTGTTTGTCGAGAAATCGCTTTACCGCGGCACGATGATAATCGCTGTTATTTGCGATCGGCTGGGCCGAGGCCTCCAGGGCCAACAGGCCCTGAAAATCACGCTCGAAGGTCTGGTTGAGTATGTTTTTAGTGAGTCCGATGGATAATGCCGAGGCGTTACGCAACCGGTTGGCAAAAGTTACCGCCTGGGAAACCGCCTCGCCGTCGGGCGTGATCTCGTAAACGATCCCCAGGTCGTGTGCTTCTTCCGGTTCGATGATGCGGCCGGAGTACGCTAGTTCCTTGGCTTTCTGTAGGCCGACGATGCGCGGCAGTGTATATAACGCGCCCCAGTCCGGCACCAGACCCAGGCGGGCGAACGAGAGAATAAATCGCGCGCGCGGGCTGGCAAAGACGAAGTCACAGGCCAGCGCCAGGCTGAAACCAGCGCCTGCCGCAGCACCATCGACGGCGGCGATGGTCGGTACTTCCAGATTGAACCACTTGGTAATCCGGGGATGGGTGCTGCGCAACTTTTGGCGCATATCGCCAGCGGGTTTACCCAACATTTCCTTGAGCGCATTGACGTCGCCACCGGCACAGAACGCGCCCCCGGCACCGGTCAAAACCACGGCGTGGATGGTATCTCCGGCGCCTTCTTCAACCCGTGCTATGGCGCGGTCGAGGTCGCGCCGCACGGCCTCGTCGAGCGCGTTGCGCGCCCCCGGCCGGTTGATGGTGACGATGGCAACGCCGTTATCGACCTGGAATGTCATTTTCTCGAATTCGCCGCTCATGTTTCGTCAGCCTTTGTAGTTGGCATATTAAGTGTACCTAAATGGCCGTTCGCCGATAAGCAAAGGGCCGACCCGAAGGCCGGCCCAATGTGGACTTATATAGGTGCGTTCAGACTATTTGATTACGTAGCGAACCGGCCATTTGTGACCTAACTTCTCGTGGATATCGACAGCCATACGCAGGACCTTGGAACCCGGCAGACCCTTGGAGTCGGCTTCCTTAGCCCTCTTGTTCGGGAAGTCGGCCAGTGTCTTGGCCCACTTCAGCCGTGCTTCGGGGCTGACCTTGCGGACAATGGCGCCGTTCATGACCATGCGGCCGAGATTGGTTGCTTCTAACTCGTCAACCCACGGACCGGTGAATTCTTCGGTTTCCGTCGCGGCTGCGGCCATGGCCTTCTGCACGTCGGCCGGTAGTTTGGCCCAAGTGTCCTTGTTTACGGTGAGGCCATGGAACGTTTTCGAACCGAATCCCATGATTGTGTAATACGGCGCCGGTTCGAACAATTTATGGCTCCAACCGACGGACGGGAACAGAATCACGCCGTCATAAACGCCGGTCTGTAGCGACGGATAGACGTCGGGCAATGTGGTGCCGACCGGTACCATGCCGGCGGCCTCGACCCATGGCAGGTTCGGGCCCGCGCCGGACATCTTACGGCCTTTGAGTTGTTCGACCTTATCCCACGCGAAAGTGGTGTAGAGGCCGTAATTGTCGAAACCGAACATGCTGCGGAGTATCTGATTGTGTTTCTTTTCGAACACGCCCCCCATCTGCGGCACACTGTTGTAAATCTCTCGTGCCACCTTGGTTCCGAGCACGGCATTTTGGGCGTCGAACGGCATCCACAGCGGATAAACGTTTAAGAATAGGTTCGACGGCTCAAAGCAGAAGCAAAATCCGCCGAGATCGACGATGCCGTCTTGAACGCCTTCAAGCGTTTCTGCGACCTTTACGATCGATCCACCATAGGCTTCGTTGAAACTGGCCTTATGGCCCAACGCCTCGAGCTTCGATTTTACCCGCGGCACGAACTGTTCCGACATCATGCGAACATAGCCGGTCTGCGGGGCGTGGCCCGAAGCTATACGGAAGTTAAAGGTGTCAGCGTTCGCTGAGCTGGCAGAGCCAGCCATCATACCGATGGCCAGAGCACCGGCTGACAGAATTCCGATTGATTTGGACAATGTTTCCTCCTGTATCCCTAGTAGAGACCGCGGCATCCCTTTTTTATCTTAATGCTACCAGA
>PVBE010616023.1_pt1 | contig 16021 bp, 15 predicted proteins | sample 1631181 | NCBI WGS metagenome assembly PVBE01 (sample SAMN08397723, study PRJNA350692) | Marine metagenome, whole genome shotgun sequencing project. | isolation source: water | place: Pacific Ocean | collected 2012-04
CAGAACGATGGAGTACTTGTTCACGTAGACAAACCGTTAATGTTACAAACAACAGGATATAAAAAAACAAGATTATACGGAACTGCCGCAACGGCAAGAAGAGATATTGTTTTTCCTGATCAAAGTGGTACTGTAATGGTTAATGAATCCGGAAAAGTTATGGCAACCGACTTGCCAACAAGTGATCCTAACAACGCAGGACAACTTTGGAACGATAGCGGTACTGTAAAAATTAGTGCTGGTTAGACTATTAAATCTAATATAGTTTGTAACTTACCTTTTATACTTTTATTATTAAGTGTGTTTTTAAGACCCATGTGTAGGTTCTTGGGCCAGCACTCGAATGCTGTCCAACAGTATCCAGAATGTTCTTCGTTTAATTTAGGTATGAATTCCGATTCAATTGCTACTAGATATGTGTGGAAGAAAAACTTCTGATCGTTAGATGTGAATAGTTCTAAAGGAATTGTTTTTTTAAATTTAGGGGTTTCTCCGACCTCCTCTGCTATCTCTCTTTTCAATCCTTCAAACGCTGATTCTGTATACCTAGCCTGTCCACCTACTAACCCCCAAGTGCCCTGTGTTTTTTTGTCTGTTCTTTGTAGGAATAAAAAACGTTTCGTACTTGTAGAATAGAATAATGCACCAGAACAAATAATATTTTCCTTCATTAATATAATTTAGTGAAATTTTCTATGGAGTGGTTGCATCCTGACCGGAAGCATCGTCATTTGCAATGTATCCACCGTCCAACACTATGGTCCAATTACCAGATGAGTATATGCCTTCGTAACTCTTGACCCATTCCGTACCTGTGAATCTGTATTGAATTCCTGTGTTTGTGTTGGTCACGTAGTGTAAAGTTGAATCTGGATTGCTGGCATCGAACACCTTTCTCCACCTGCTTTCTCCACTGCTGTATTCAATGATGTCTCCAGTACTGGCGATAAGTTCTCCCCAAGTGTCACTCTGCACAGTTGCAGTAGAATCTCCTATTTGATCGATAATCAGATACCTGTCTCCATTTGTTGGAGTTGTTGGTGCAAACGTTAATGGATTTATAATTTTTTTCACAGCAGTAAGCGTGTTAGATGGCACGGTGTCACCGTCTATAGTGTAGAGTAGTATTGTGTCGTCCAGGGTGGTAGTTGCTATGGTGCCCACTATTTCATTTCCAGTTGGTTGTTTTAATCTAATTTGACTTGTACCGTTTCTTACTTTACCGTATTGATCTAATAGTACTTTCCAATTTACAGGAGGACCAAATGTTTCAAATGGATCAGCAAGTCCAGGATCATTAGCACCTGTTTGGAATCCATCACCACCTGATGTTACACTAACACCAGTCGATCCTAATAATCTTAATTGATTTCCTGTTACTAATAATCCAAAATTATTTGGCGTAACAAAACTTTGCGATATTAATGGTCCACTTATTAGACCTTTGTTGATTCCGCCATCGTCCTCATATATGCTCATTATAATTTTTTGAACTACACCTAACTTTTTAACTTTTACAGGTGGTGATAACCATATTGGCATACTAAATGTCATTGTTGCAACGTCAATTTCACTGTCAGCGCCAACTGGTATTGTTCTGGAACTGAAAGTAATTCCTGTTAATTCAACATAACTTAAACTTGTCCAGTCTATGTAGTTGTCTGATTTTTGTATCTCAAAATCTGGATTGAATAGATATAAAATTTGTTCTAAAATTTGTAATTTTTGATCTGTATTTGAACTATAAATGTCTGCTGTAACTTCTAATCTGAAGGGCGAAGGCATAACTTTTTCAACTGTGTATCCTGCACCAAGTTTATTACTATATGTTCCGTCGTCTAATACATCTCTTTCTCTTAAATGTTGTTTTTCAACGTGATAAGGATTTTGCATTCTTTCCCTGTCGTAATTCAATTCTCTGATGTAACACGCAATCTTAGGTGCGTATGTTAAAGCATTTTCACTGTTGTTTCTTATGATATTTGCAACCTGTCTTGTAGCATCACCATACACAACAGGCACAGGACGTAGTGCAATTTCGTCGTCTTTGCCCCTACCGGTCTCCACACTGAAATTATTCAACACTCGCATAAATTGTGTCAAAAATCTTCTAACCTGTCCTGAATAAAAATGTAACATTAATTGTCAGCCTTTGGTTTCAATGCATTTTCGAGTGATTGTCTCTGATCCACAGTCAATCCATTAATTGTACTTGTTCCTGACGTATTTGCAAAACCTGTTTTTTGTGTTGATCTGCTGTCAGTGTTTGTTGTAGTTATTCTAACGGAATCCTCAACTTTTATCCATCTGGCACCATCGTATCTGAATAGTCTGTTTGGTAGGTAATCAGTTCTCAAGAAATAATCACCCTTATCTACGTTCGCGTTAGGGAAACTTATACCAAAACCGGCCGGGTTACCATTAGGTGCAACTCCATCACCATCTAGATAGAATCCATAATGCGATGCCGCAGGCGTGTCAATTACTGCATTAACAGTTTTGTCAGAACTTGCTCTTTGTTCTTCAGTGTTAACGTTGTCAGTTCTGATATTGCCTCTTTCATCAATAGGTGCAACATAGTATTGTTTGTAATTGAATCCAGATTTTGGAGCGTCCTCTTCCGCTTGTTTCAATACCTGATCTGAAATAGTCTTTTCTCTGTTGTAAGTTGACATATAACTTGCCAAAGAACCTGTATCTGTTGCATCTCCTAGTATGTCTCTGTATTCCTGCGAATCTACAAGTGACTTCAATTTCAATCTCAACAGGTGTGGCCACCATGTTGCTGAAAATCCTTCTGCGGCTCTGTTTACGTCTTCAACCACGTAGTATCTTTTCAGTGCAATTGGTATACTTTCATCCAACGAATAGTCTTCTTTCATATGGGGAAATTCCAACACATCTCCCGACATTGGTTTACGTCCAATCCTCTCAACAATATCATTTAGGTGCACTGTCAGAAACAAAGTGTCGTTTTGTAAGAACATTCCAAACTGTGATAGATTGAAATCTGCATCTTGCACATTGTAAATTCCACGCACGGTATATATGTCAGCGTCGTATTTCCTGTCTCTGTTTTCTAAAAATAGTAAATCTTGAATCGTTCTTTCATTAAGGCTGTCCCCGGAATATTGTGGTTGTGAAGGACCTGCCGCACCGTCTTTGTTTGTTTCACCTTGGTCATACGGACCCAGGTATTTGTGAAAGTGTAGATCAGTGCCTCCGACCGTAAACATCTCTCTGATATTACGGTCAAAAAATTTGTAATCGTTACCTTTTTCAGGCTTAAAAATAGACAGTCTTGGCATATCATACATATTTATTGCCTAGGCCAAACCAATAAATACGACTATGTCAGAACTTCAAACAGGACAACAAGAGATATTCGATTACGTCAAAAACAACCTCGGTGAGGGCATGATTGATGTTGAATTGGACCCAAAACACTACCAGACGGCGCTGGAAAGGGCCACGAATAGGTACAGACAAAGATCATCTAATGCTGTGGAAGAATCTTATGCTTTCCTTGAATTGAAGAAAAATCAGAACACCTACATCCTGCCAGATGAGATCATAAACGTGAGGAATCTAAACAGGAGGACAGTTGGTTCAAGGACAGAAGGTGGTGAGGGCGGAACATTATTTGAACCTTTCAACCTTGCATACACAAATACCTATCTTTTGAGGGCGGGTGCTACAGGTGGTTTGGCTACCTATTATGCTTTTGCGTCATACCAAGAGTTAGTTGGGAAAATGTTTGGAAGTTTTATACAATTCCATTTTGATGTAGCAACTAAAAAATTGACTATCACACAGAGACCCAGGGCAGATGATGAAACTGTGCTCATGCACACTGACAACTACAGACCAGACATCACTTTATTCAAGGACATTTATTCAAAACCGTGGATCAGGGATTACACACTTGCCGTGTCTAAAATAATGTTAGGTGAGGCAAGAGGTAAATTCAATACCATTGCAGGACCACAAGGTGGTACAACACTAAACGGTGATGCATTGAAGAACGAAGGCCAAGCAGAGATCGAAAGATTGGAAGCAGAAATAGGAAACTTCCAAGAAGGCGGCTCACCACATAGTTTTGTTATTGGTTAATTGTTAAAGTAACCCATTTAAATAATAGCGACATGACAAACTCCAATTATCGAAAATATTCTGACCTCACTTTAGATGAACTAGAAGATGTTGTACAAGACTTAGAAAATGTAAGTCTAGCGGCCTTGAAGCACAAAAAGAAAGATCTAAGACTTACCATTCTCAAAAGTGTTCAAGAGGCAAAAAAAGAGATTGAAAAACGCCTGAAAAAATAGTATAATCAATTATGTTGATAGGAATAGTAGGACTGATAGGGTCTGGAAAAGGCACAGTTGCAGACAGAATAGAACAAAAACACGGATTCCGTAAAGATTCATTTGCTAAAAGTTTAAAAGATGCAGTAAGTTCTATGTTCAATTGGGATAGAGAATTACTAGAAGGTAAAGGACATGCTAGTAGAGAATGGCGTGAACAACCCGATAAATTTTGGAGTGAAAAGTTTGGCAAAGAAGTCACACCTAGATGGGTTCTACAATATTTTGGTACAGAAGTAATGCGTGGGGTGATGCTTGATACAATATGGATTGATAGTTGTTTAATGAGATATGACGGGAAACCCACAGTTATAGCAGACACAAGATTTCAAAACGAATTGAAATTGATCCAAAAATCAGGCGGAAAACTTATACTTGTAAAACGAGGAGAATTACCCACCAAGGAAGAAATGCAGGAAAAAGGTGCACATAAATCTGAATGGGATTGGATGGGGTGGAACTTTGATTACACTATTGAAAATGATGGCACTAAAGACGAATTGTATAAAAAAGTTGATGATCTAATCATCAGCAACAAGATCACCCATTCTCCAGCCAAGTCTTCTGATCCCTTGTAACCGCTGGCAATTAGCACAAACCGTTTTTAAATTCCTAGGTGTTGTATTCCTAAGATTTCCGTCTATGAAAAACACATCTAGTTGAATTTTTTCTTGTGCTTTGAACCCACATATTTCACACTTTTTCAGTTTCTTATAACCTGAACGTTGTAGAGCGGTTACTCCTCCAACTTTTTTACCTGAGCGTTTCCGGTTGCACGAATCACACAAACTACGCCAGTAGATTTTGTTACCCTTCTTGTAGGCATAGGCCCTAGGTTTACTACGGCATTGTTTACACAACGGTCTTAAAGTGCTGTACATACGTGTATTTACGTCGCCTATATAGGTACCTGAAAAACGGTAAATTATGTCTATAAAACCGTATGATTGAATAAATAACTCTAGTATATACGTAACTTGCAAGGAGAATACGAAAAATGGCATTAACATCACCAGGAGTAGAAGTTTCAGTAATAAATGAAAGTTTCTATGTACCATCAGATGCGGGTACAACACCTTTATTCATAGTAGCATCAGCACAGGATAAAAACAACGGAGCAGGCGACGGCACTGCGGCAGGTACACAAACTGCTACAGCCAACACTGCATACCTAATATCCTCACAAAGAGAATTAACAGAGACTTTTGGAGATCCAAAATTCTACACAGACGCATCAGGCAATTCATTAAACGGATATGAATTGAACGAATACGGCTTACAGGCGGCTTACAGTTTCCTAGGAATTGCCAACAGAGCATACGTTCTAAGAGCAAACGTAAACACTAGCGAATTAGTAGGAAGTGCTTCGACACCATCCGCTGACCCAACAGATGGAACATACTGGTTTGACCTTGCATCAAGCAGTTTTGGTTTATTTGAATGGTCGCAAACTGATCAAAAATTTACAGCGAAAACACCAACATTAATTACTAGTCTTTCAGACCTAGTAGGAACAGTATCAACTGGTGCTCCTAAACAATCAATAGGATCACAAGGTGACTACGCTATTAACACAACACATGTAAGCAACAAAATATACTTCAAAAATTCTAGCAACGAATGGAAAGTATTAGGTTCAACAGACTGGCACACATCACATCCAATAGCAACAGTGGCTTCTGGAACAACAGTTTCAAGTGGTAACACTTTTGTAATGAACGGCGTGACTGTTACTCCGGGTGGAACAGCATTATCAGATGTTGCAACAGCAGTTGGTTCAAACGTTACAAACGTAACAGCAGTCGTAAACAGCGTGACAGGAAACTTAGAGTTCTTCCACAACGGTAAAGCACTAGGTGACTCGTCTGCAGGAACTAACACAATCAGATTCGAAGAAGGTAACGGTGTATTAGCAGAAATGGGAATTACAGCAGGAACTAAAAAAGGTCCTAAATTCCTACAAGCGGCACACACTAGCAGACCAACTTGGAAAACTGCAGATGAAGACAGACCTAACGGTTCAGTTTGGTTTAAAACAACTTCAGCAAACAGTGGAGCAAATATAGTTGCTAAACTATACAGCTCAGCAAGTGCATCTTTCTCAAGTGTAGCGGCACCATTACATACAACTAATCATCAAGCAATTTTCAAACTTGATCCAGCAAATGGTGGAACAGGTTTAGAGGCAGGTGACTTGTATACACAATTTAACATCACTGAGGAGTCAATGACGGCGGCTGACGCGGCTGACACAACACCAAATGTTGGTGACTTCCAATTATTCAGATACGAAGGTGGAGAAACAGTAATCCAATCTAAAACACAGTACCCTAGTTTCACAGCAGGAGAAACATTCTCAATGCAAGAATCATTGAAAAACCAAGAAGCATTAGACACTGCTAAGACAGTTACAATGATCTCAGGTGATGGTTCAACTCTAGGTGATGGTGACGATTTTGTTACAGCATTCTCTACAGCAGGATTCACAAACCTAGAAGCATCTATTATCGCATCAGGAACATACAAAGGTGCGATTCAGATCAAACACAAACTAGGTGGAGAATTTAGAATGGTTGACACACTAGGTACACCATTAGCAGATGCTGGATTCAGCAACACAACTGCTCACAGTTACGGTGGTTACACAGCAAATAGTTCAACTTTAATTGATAACTTGTACGATGCTCCAACAGGAGAATCAATGGACTCATCAGCAAACACTGGTTTAGTTGCTTCAAACTTCAAAAGATTGAGTTACACAGCGTCTACAAGTGCTCCAACAAACGAGCCAGCAGACGGTACACTATGGTACGACACTAGCATAGATTCTGCTGATATAATGATACACAATGGAACAACTTGGGTAGGTTACGTATCAAATTACGCAACTACTGATCCAAATGGTCCTCAGTTCTCATCTACTGCACCAACAACACAATCAGATGGTACAGTACTTGTGAACAATGACTTATGGATTGATACAAGTGACTTAGAAAACTATCCAAAACTTTACAAATACAACACATCAGCAACTTTAAGTTCTACAAACACTGCAAATCAAGTGGCAGTTACAACTTCAGGCGCGGCTTGGGAACTTGTTGACAAGGCTGACCAAACTACAGAAGACGGAATAGTCTTTGCAGACGCTAGATGGCACACATCTGCAGAAAAAGGTGCAGGTACTAGTAGTGCGGCAGGAACGGCTTCAACTATCAAAGACTTGTTAAGTGACAACTTCTTAGACCCAGATGCTCCAGATCCAGCAAATTATCCAAATGGTATCTTGCTATGGAACACTAGAAGAAGTGGTTACAATGTTAAAGAATACAAAAACAGTTACATCACAACTGCGAAATATCCAGGAAGCGGATCAACTGGTTTAGGAAACATCAGACAAAGTAACGAAGCAGTTGCAAGTTACTATCCAGACAGATGGGTTACTAAATCAAGCAACAACGCAGACGGCTCTGGATCTTTCGGAAGAAAAGCACAGAGAAAAGTTATCGTTGAACAAATGAAATCTGAGATTGACACTAACCAAGCAATTAGAGAAGATCAAAGAGGATACAACGTAATTGCAACACCTGGTTATCCAGAAGTGATGCAAAACATGATTAACTTAAACACAGACAGAAACAACACAGCGTTTATAATAGGTGACACTCCATTTAGACTAGCAGGAACGTCAACTAGCATACAGAACTGGGCGAACAACACAGCCGGCGCAACTGACAACGGTGAAGATGGCCTAGTAAGTTCTAACGATTACTTAGGTGTGTTTTACCCTTCTGGTTTAACAACAGACAACGCAGGAAAATCAATTGTTGTTCCAGCATCACACATGATGTTGAGAACATTTGCAAATAATGATAACATCGCTTTCCCATGGTTCGCGCCAGCGGGAACTAGAAGAGGTATCGTTGACAATGCAACATCAGTTGGTTACATTGATGCAAGTTCAGGAGAATTTGAAACAATATCTGTTACGGAGTCAGTGAGAGATTCTATGCACGAGGTTAAAGTAAACCCAATTACTTTCTTCTCAGGCGCTGGAATTGTAAACTTTGGTAACTTGACGAAAACATCGGCAAGTTCGGCATTAGATAGAATAAACGTTTCAAGATTAGCAGTGTATCTAAGATCACAACTAGATTCAATTGCTAAACCATTTATCTTTGAACCAAACGATGAACTTACAAGAAATGAAATCAAACAAGCAATTGAATCATTCTTATTAGAACTAGTTGGTCAAAGGGCATTGTTCGACTTCTTAGTAGTTTGTGATGACACAAACAACACCGCTACAAGGATCGATAGAAACGAACTTTATGTTGATATAGCAATTGAACCAGTAAAATCAGTTGAATTTATCTACATACCGTTAAGAATTAAAAACACAGGAGAAATTGCAAAGTTAGGGAACTAATTTTGAATAAATAGGAGAAACAGATGGCAATATCAACTTTATCAAAATTTACAGTACCACTAGCAAACGATCAGAGTTCAGCATCACAAGGTTTATTGATGCCAAAACTTCAATATCGTTTTAGAGCAATACTGGAGAATTTTGGAGTATCAACACCAAGATCAGAACTAACAAAACAAGTGATGGACATAACAAGACCTAACTTGACTTTTGACCAAGTAACACTAGATGTTTACAACTCAAAAGTTTATGTTGCAGGTAAACACACTTGGGATCCAATAACAATCACATTAAGAGATGATGTTAACAACTCGGTTACAAAACTAGTTGGTGAACAGATTCAGAAACAGTTTGACTTCTTTGAACAATCAAGTGCGGCATCTGGTATTGATTACAAATTCACAGGTAGAATTGAAATGTTAGACGGTGGTAACGGAGCAAGTACACCAAATGTGTTAGAAACATTTGAGTTATACGGTGCATACGTTGAGAACGTTAACTACAACTCACTAGCATACAACCAGTCAGAACCAGCAACTATTACAATGTCAGTAAGATACGACAACGCAATCCAAACTCCAACAGGAACAGGAATTGGAACAGCAGTTGCCAGAACTATCGGTACGTTAAGTACAGGTGGTTAATAAGAATTAAGTTAGCAATTATAAACATCAAAAGCGCCTTTATATGGCGCTTTTTTTGTGGCCATAAATATCCATATGCCAAGCATTAACAACTTCTTAAAAGGTTTCCAAGACGGTCTTCCAGCAATGAAGGACTACCGTCACGCATCGAGATTGTACATAGACAACAATCATAAGTTGATGCCAAAACAAAAATTCCTGTTTCATGTGGTTTTCAACACAGACGAAACATTGTTTACTGACGGTTTCAATTCGAATGAAAGGTATGAATTAAACATGTTAGTAAGAGCCTGTGACTTACCCAAGTATAACATGAGCGTTGAGGAAAAAACGCAATACAATAAAAAGATGTTTGCGGCAACAAGAATTGCTTACGAGCCTGTCAACATCACTTTCCACGATGACCATGCTGACACTGTGACCGCTTTCTGGAAAAAATACTATGAATATAACATAGCAGATTCTATAGGAATGCACAGCGAACTGGCCATATCCAACACCAAAGATGACTACTACAACTTTGGTCCGGCTAGAGCAACTACGAAATTTGGTATGGACACACCAAAACAGAGACAGAAACCATACCTCAAAAGTATTGACATATTTGTTTTACACAAACAACGATTCACTTCGATGACACTTGTCAATCCAATAATAGGATCATTCTCACATGACAATCTTGACCAGGCTGACGGTACAGGTGTGCTTAACAACACCATGCAGATTTTATATGAAACAGTAATCTATGGATCAGGTCTAATTAAAAACAACGGCGTTCCGGGTTTTGCAACGATACACTATGACAGGGAACCTTCACCACTTACTGTGTTGGGTAGAGGCACCACATCTATATTTGGACCTGGAGGAGTCGTTGATGGTGTAGGATCTGTAATACGTAACGTACAGAATGGAAATATTTTAGGTGCTATTATATCAGCATCAAACACTTACAACAATGCAAAAAAAATTAAGAAAAAAGACGCCAAAGAAGAATTAAAAGGCATAGCAAAGAAAGGTGTGCTTGAAATTGGTAAACAGGCCGGTACTATAACAAATCCTGTAGCACAGTTTTCTGTTGGTGCCGCCGCTACCGCAGGTCTAGTACTTGCAAGTGCCCGTGGTACCAGTGATAATAACACCGGACAAAACAACACGGTGTTGTCTAATCCAACTTTAGATACCGTTAATTTCCTTGGTCCGGACGAGGCCTACAATCTAATAGTTGCAGACTTAACAATTAGGAATGAAATAGCCGCAGGTTTGTACTACAAAGATATAGGTTCGAGAAAAGGATTAACAGTTGCTGAGTCTGATGTAGAATACACTGGCTCATCTGATACCACACAGACTGTATATAAAAACAAAGCAATAACAGATATACGTAAACTTGTGATAGAAGGATACATAAAGATCGAGAGACGAACACTAGACGTTTCGTTGCAAACAGAAAAGGCTAACCTATAATGACTGAATTTTACACAAACTTACCTCCAAAACAAAAAGAAGAGTTGCAACAAACCATAGATAAATTGACAACCAACAACTACGAAGAGGAATATCAATTCAACGTAGGTGAATATGATAGCACAATCGCCTTTTTTGTAAAAAGAGGGTTTACACGTACATCTGCCGAGTCAACTGCTTACGCTATCCTGTCACAGGCTAAGATAGATGATGTCAAACCTCAACAGATTTTAGACAAATTGACCTACGCCTCTCCTGCCTTGCTATCCGAAGTTATTACAATAATTCTAAACGCTAACAGATACAAGTCGAGCAGACTGGGTGTCAGGCAAACACTCACAACTAAAGAGACGGTATCTAGAAACATCATAGACTAATGTTACCTAGATTTGCAAGGGGAAAATTCTATCCTAAAAATCAAGAAAAATATATTGGACTAAAAACTCCAACTTATAGATCAAGTTGGGAACACGCTTTCATGAGACTTTGCGACGAACATCCTAATGTGTACAAATGGGCAAGTGAAAGTATCAAGATACCTTACAGGCATCCTTTCACAGGAAAATACACAGTGTACGTACCTGACTTTTTTGTTGTGTACAATGACAAGAACAGTAAGAAACATGCTGAGATGATAGAAGTCAAACCTGCATCACAGACTACAATGGAGATGGCTGGTAAAAGTATGGCTAAGAAAAAACAAGTTGTGATAAACATGGCCAAATGGGAAGCCGCAAATGCTTATGCCAAACAGAACAAATTAAGATTTAGAGTTGTATCAGAAGAACAGTTGTTTCATAACGGCAAACGTAAGTAAATAGCACAATGACAAAGAAACTAGAAGACATCTTAAATTTACCAAATGTTGCAGAAGCATTTAAAGAAGTTGATAAAAAAGAAAAAGACAAAAAATTAAAAGAAACTACTAACGGCGGCACCGTTGGCACAAACCTCGATCCAAAAACAAGAAAAAACTTAGAAAAAAGTTATGCCGAGTTTGATAAAGTCGCGGCCGCCCTGCCACAAGTAAAGGGTCTTGGTGAACTGAGTGATCTAGAACTAGACAAATTAGCCATAGAAGCAGAAGAAAGTTATAAAAATTTAATGGATTTGGGCATGAACGTTGATTCACGATATTCAGGTCGTATATTTGAAGTAGCAGGCAACTTCCTTAGAAACGCCATAGATGCTAAAGGTTCAAAAATAGACAAGAAGCTCAAAATGGTTGAATTACAACTTAAAAAAATGAAAATAGATCAGGGCAATAAAGACGGTGGCCCTATAGAAGAAAGCGACGGATTTGTGATATCTGACCGTAACGAATTAATGAAGAAACTACTTAAAAAAGACTAAATATTGCATATGAGCACATTCAAAGACTACCTAACGGAATCAGCAAAGTCGTATGACTACAAAATAAAGGTAGCAGGCGTGTTAGCAGACGATTTTGCAAGTAAATTAGAATCAGCACTATCAAAATTTGAAGTTGCTAAAATGTCAGCAGGTAAGAAAACACCTATTATGACTATGCCTTTAGATTTCCCACATTTATCAAATGAGGAAGTTACAATTTTTGACGTTACAACAAACTATCCAGCATCACAAAGAGTAATGCATGAATACCTTTCAGACATTTTAAGAGTGCCGGAAACACACATGGTTGTAAGGAAACCAGGCGAACCTACAGAAGAATACCAGAACGATATGCAGGTAGCACAAAAGTCTGAATACGCAAACAAATTACTGGACATCGAAATGAAAGATGCACCTAAAGTAAATGCAGAAGATTATCACTCAACAAAAGCCAACATGGGATTGCTTAAAGAATTATTAAAAGACAGAGAAGTAAACAAAGATCAACCAAAAGAAAAAGAAAATGCATTAAGCAAAGAAGAAAAAGGCACTCCAAGTCCTTTATCTAAATCAACTAACCCACACCCAGACCCAAAAAGGAAATAAGTTATGGAAATGATCGACGTACTAACGAAATTAAAAGAAATAGCAGAAAGCAAACCTGAATTGGTCAAGGACGCAGTTGAAAATGTTGAAAGAACAAATCCAAAAGAAGTTACAGAAGGTGGGATGAAAGATTACTTACATGGTGAAGCAGAAAAAATGTCTAGAGATGAATTCTTAAAGAAACACGGTGAAAGCCTAAGAGGTTTCTACAACGCAATCAACGGCGACGAAGACGACGATGATGCTAGACCAGATTCAATGGAAGGCAAAGAAATGAAAAAAGAAACTATAAAAGAAGATATTAAAATTCAAGCAGACACTCCACAAGAAGCAGGCATGATGATGCAGATTTTGAAACTTGCTGGTGTGCAACCAGTAGACGCAAAAATGATTGGTGCAGAAGAGCCAGCAGAAAATCCAGCACACGGCGAGCCTGGACACGTATGTGGTGCAGACGACGATGCAGTTGGATCAAATGACATGGCTAAAATGAGAGACATGATTACTGCTCCAGAAGAAGAAAAACAGGAAGAAACTTTTGCAAACGAACCGGATGTGAAAGATCAAGACGTTGATAGTTTGGTAAATGTACATTCAGGTGGTTTAAACAGACAAAAGAAAACTTATCCTAAAGTTGCTAGTGGAGACAATCCAATGGCGTATGCAGAAGACAAGATTACTGAACAAGAATTAGCAAACAGCCTAAGAACGCAGTATGAAAGTTTCAAAGAAACATACCAGAAAGCGGCAGAAACAAAAGCAAAACCTGACTTCTTAGATATGGACAAAGATGGCAATAAAAAAGAACCAATGAAAAAAGCCATCAAAGACAAAGAAGCAAAGTAATACTTTTCTAGTCACCCCCACAGCGTTAAATACTACACTATGGCGTATGTATCATTAGACAGCGATCAAATTAAAAAGGCGCACAAGAAACACAAATACACCAAAGAGCAAGTTGAACAACTTGAGAAGTGTATGGACGAAAAAACTGGTCCGTTATTCTTTATGAAAACTTTCATGAAGATTCAACATCCAACGAAAGGTGAGATGAAATTCCACCCTTTTCCTTATCAAGAAAGATTAGTTGAAGCATACAACAATCACAGATTTTCAATATCAATGTTACCTAGACAAACAGGAAAAACAACCTGTGCATCAGGATATCTCATATGGTACGCTATGTTCAAACCAGATTCACAAATACTAATTGCGGCACACAAATACGCAGGAGCATCAGACATTATGTCAAGGGTGCGTTATGCTTATGAAATGTTGCCTAGTTGGATTAAAGCAGGTGTAACACAGTACAACAGAAACAGTATAGAGTTTGATAATGGTTCCAAAATTATGGCAACCACTACAACAGAAAACACAGGACGGGGTATGTCACTTACATTAATATATTGTGATGAGTTTGCGTTCGTGCAACCACCAGAGAAAGCCAAAGAATTCTGGACTTCACTATCTCCAACATTGAGTACAGGTGGAAAATGCTTGATTACTTCAACACCTAACAGTGACGAAGACCAGTTTGCAATGATCTGGAAAGAAGCAAACAAAAGATTTGATGAATATGGCAATGATAAAATTGTAGGTACAAACGGTTTCTATGCCATGAAGGCACACTGGAACGAACACCCTGACAGAGATGAAGCATGGGCAGAACAAGAACGTTCAAGAATAGGTGAAGAAAGATTTAGAAGGGAACATGAATGTGAATTCTTAATCTTTGACGAAACGCTTATATCAAGCATAGTTTTGGCAGACATGGAAGGTAATGCACCAGTGGAAACAACAGGACAAGTGCGTTGGTTCAAACGCCCTACGCCAGGACACACTTACATGGTAAGCCTAGATCCAAGCATGGGAACAGGAGGTGACTTTGCCGCAATACAAGTGTTTGAGTTGCCAACATTCGAACAAGTGGGTGAATGGCATCACAACCAAACACCAATGAACCAACAGGTAAGAATACTTCAAGGCATTAATAAGCACATACATGACACAATTATGGAACAAGATGCAAGTGCGTCGCCACAGATATTTTACTCCATGGAAAACAATTCGATCGGAGAAGCGGCACTTATGAGGGTTATGGACATAGGTGAAGAAAATATTCAAGGTATGTTTTTAAGCGAACCTATAAGAAAAGGACATAGACGTAAGTTCAGAAGAGGATTCAACACTACCGCAAAACACAAAATAGACGCCTGCACTAAATTCAAAGAACTTGTTGAGAACGACAAAATGAAGATTCATTCACAGTTGTTAATTTCTGAGATGAAAGATTTTGTTGCAACAGGTTTAAGTTTCAAAGCAAAACCTGGACAGCACGACGACCTTGTAAGTGCTTGTTTGTTAATGACACGTATGATGAAAGTACTTGCAGATTTTGATCCTAAGATATTCGAAAAATGGACAGATAGGACATCACAATTGACACCTATGCCCATATTCGGATCGTTCACAGGTTAATAAATACACTATATGAACCCTAAAAATTCACTAGATCTATTCAACAAAATAAGATCACAGTTCTCCAACATTAGACTAGGAGACGAAAACGGTGCCGCTACAGCCAGTCCACAGAATGCAGTATTTTTTGAGTTTGAATTTAGAGAAGACGCAGATACATTTGGTGCTGTTAGCATAAGTTTAGCGGATGGTGAGAACATGAAAGTTTATTACAACAGGGATCTGGTCAACAAAATTGACGAGGACAGCAAGGACGAATGGTATGCGTTCCTTAAGGAGTTAAAAGACTTCGCCGTAGAGCACAGTTTAAGGTTTGATGTACGAGATATCACTAAAAACAACCTAACGAAGCAGGATTATGAAAATCTTGCAGATACGAGCAAAACGGTAAATACTGACGAGATGTCGGAAGAACTAAACAGAATTACAAAATTAGCAGGCGTGGAAGAAGCACCAATAGATCGAGGAGCACCAGCCGACAAAGGAAGACCAGCCGAGCCAGAAGCAGGATTAACTGGGGGCGTGGCACCAACAACTATTGCAAAACAGTTTCCTGGCGTAGACGACAAATCATCATTAGTACGAGCAGTTACAAAAATGAAACAAGGACAATCTAATTATAGTCGTGATGAAATAACTGCGGCCGCTGATGCTTTTAAAGAAATACTTGGCAAAGATCCAAA
>PVBE012877641.1_pt1 | contig 16021 bp, 15 predicted proteins | sample 1631181 | NCBI WGS metagenome assembly PVBE01 (sample SAMN08397723, study PRJNA350692) | Marine metagenome, whole genome shotgun sequencing project. | isolation source: water | place: Pacific Ocean | collected 2012-04
CAACATGCGCCGCCTTGTCTGGTTGGCCAGAGACGGGATACCTGCGCGCGCATGAGAAAAACCGGCCATCGGGAGGCTCTTCGGAGTTCCGGTGGCCGAAGATAAAATGGAAAATGGGTATGAATTGTGGCTAAAATGCTGCGATAACACAAAACCGGGGGAAGTTAGGCGGTTTTTAGAGGTTCCCTAATGCCTTTTGCTCAAGCAACGCGCCTGACCTCAAAGGGCGCGAAAATGATGATGGAGGCCGCCATCGCCAAGGCGAATGAATTCGGCATCGCCGTGACGGTCGCCATCGTAGACGCCGGGGGACACATGCTCCACCTGGAGCGGATGGACGGGGGCCGGTTTCACACCATTCACTCCTCGACCACCAAAGCCGTATGCTCGGCCTCGAACAGGCGCCCCACAACCACCCAGGGGGCGCAGGCGCAGGATCTCGACACCCTCCACGCCATCGGGCTCTCGCTCGCCGCGGGCGGCGAGCGCTGGACGGCGATGGAGGGAGGTTTCCCGATCGTGTTCGGCGGCGAGTGCGCCGGCGGGATCGGCATCAGCGGCGGCGATTGGGAACAGGACCAGGAAATCGCCAAGGCGGCGATCGACGCCGTCGGGGCCTCCGGTTCGATGGACTAATATGGGGATGATCTGAAAATTCAATTTTCGAGCGAAGGATAAATTCATGGCACGCCGCGTTAAGGCGCTTCCGGGCCCGGCCCGGACAAAAGGATTCGTGGAAACCCTTCCGGGTATTTTCGCCGCAATCAATTTGAGCGGAGGAAAAGGCACTACCCTTGCCGGCAGGACCCTCGACAAACGGGGAAGCGGAGGAGACACGAACTTTGGCGTCATCCTGACGAAAGACAAACCCATCATTATCGACAACGACATTCGCGTCAGAAAAGAGTTCGCTACCGGATTTCGAAGAATCACCCGAAAATCGCCTGGCCTCATGCTTCATACCCATCACAACTTTGACCATACATCCGATAACGCCCACTTCCACAAGCAGGGAGCCGTCTCTTTCGGAACCGAAACGGTCCGGCGGGAGATGGAGCGGGAATTCGGCGCGGGCACCTGGGTCAGTCAGATGGCGGGCCGCTTGCTCGAGGTGGAAAAATTCGACGGCAAGATCGGGATCGATCCCCCCGTCGTCACCTTTGAAAACGAGACAACGATTCGCTACGGCGGACGGACGCTCGAAATGATCGCCATCGGGCATTGCCACACAAAATCGGATACGGTGATTTGGATGCCGGAGGAAAAAGTGTTGTTCGCGGGTGACGCTTTTACTTGCCGCACCCAACCGGTGGTCCGAATTGGGAACATATTAAACTGGATCGACACGCTCAACCGGCTTCTAAAATTCCCCGCCCGTCAGATCATTCCGGGGCACGGCCCGCTTCCTCCCCGGGGAAACAAGTGCCTTGGTGAGTTTAAAACCTATCTCACCCGGCTTCGCGATCGCACGGCGGCGGCGCTTCGTAAGGAAGGAACTCCCGTTAAAGCCGCCAAGTGTGTCCGAATGGACGAATACAGGAACTGGTTTCGCGCTCCGCTGGTCTATGTAAACGCTCTCAAAATGGCCAGGGAGCTGCGGGGAAAAATATAATCGTACGCAAAGGATTCCGGGAGAGGATTGATCGCCGAGAGAACAAACGAAATGCCGCTTGCAAGGCGCACTATGGGAGTCCGCTTTAAAGGCAGCCTTTCTTTTCAGGTCCTGAATGCGCGATTTCGCATTCGGGGAATGTGTAACCCGACAGGAGGTTCACCCATGAAAAAGATTTTTGCATTCGGGCTCGGCATGATTTTCATGCTCATTCTGATGGGGTTCGCGGATTCGGCCCGGGCCGAATTTCCCTCCAAACCCATCAAGTTCATCATTCCCTTCGGAGCGGGCGGCGGGGCCGATATCGAAGGGCGGCTTCTCTCAAAAGAGATGAGCAAGATTCTCAAGGTCCCCGTCGTGCCGATCAATAAACCCGGCGCCGGCGGCGCCGTCACTTACACCTACGTGAAAAATTCCAAGCCCGACGGACACACCATCGCCTGGACGTCCACCTCGGTCCTGACCACGACCAACATCGGGAACGTACCTTTCAAATATGACGCACTGGACCACATCGGCCGGGTGGAGATCCAGCCCCTGCCCTTCTCGGTGAAGTCCACTTCGAAATGGAAGACCTTTAAAGGCTTCGTCAACGACTGCAAGAAGAAGCCCAATACGCTGAAGGTTGCTCTTCCCAGCATCGGCTCGAGCACCCATCTTTCCGCCGCCACCCTGCTGGGCCAGGCAGGATGCAAGGCGATTATTCTTCCGACGGGGATCAAGCGCCGGAACTCGTCCCTTCTCAGCGGCGAGGCGGACGCGATGGACGCCCCGCTCACCGGGACCATCCGGCTCGCGAAAGCGGGGAAATTCCGCATTCTCGTCATCCCGGGCACAAAGCGGAATTCCGTCATCCCGAACGTTCCCACCATGAAGGATCTCGGCTACAACTACTTGCACGTCGATTTCTTCAGGGGTCTGGCCGTCGCCAAGGGCACGCCCCCCCTGGTGAAAGCCAAAATCGCGGACGCGATGATGCGGGCGGCGCGCTCCAAGGCATTTTCGAAATTCGCCAAGAAAAAAGGGTTCACGATCGCCCCGCTCGGACCGGTCGGAATGACGAATTACCTGACCGATCAGAACAAAAGGGTCGAGGCGTCGATGAAGCGTCTGGGTCTTTACCAATCCAAGAAAAAGAAGTAAAGCTTTAGCCGGAATTCACCGGGCCGCTCCGATTTCCAGCCGGGGCGGCCCGGTTTGTCATAATCGGGGTTTTCAGGGCCGCAACTCTCTGGGCCAGGACTCCGCCGGGGAGAGGGAATGCGCACAAAAAACATCGGCGCATCTTTGGTCTGCGTGGTTTTCGCGTTGGTTTATGGATTCTTCACCACCGGACTGCCCGAGCGCACCCTTCCGAACACGCCGGGACCGCCCTTTTTCCCTTGGATTCTTACGGTCTTCTTCCTGATTCTTTCCGCTTCTTGGTTTTTCAACAGCCTGAAAATCGGCGACGACGAGAGTTTTTTCTCCGAGAAAATCGAACATCTTTTCTATCCCGCCGTGGGGCTCGGCCTGTTTTTAATCACCTTAATCCTTCTCCCATGGCTGGGGTTCTTGCTGGGCGGGATCCCGTTTTTCGCCGGATTGATGGTGGTCTCGGGCGAGCGGAGACCGCTTTGGGTGATTGCCGCATCGATTGCGATTCCCGTTGCCCTTTATTATTTGTTCCGCGAAGGATTCCTTATTCTTCTTCCGCCTGGAAGTCTGCTGGACTGAGGCCATGAACCCCGATATCTACCAAGGCTTTATGCAATCGACCCTGCCGACCAGTCTCATCGGCACGGTCATCGGCTCTTTTCTCGGCCTGACGGTGGGGATGATACCCGGCATGACCATCAGCGCGGGAATCATTATCGTTTTGCCCCTGACATTCGTTCTCGAGCCGGCGATTTCGATCTCGCTCCTTTTGGGCCTCTACGCGGGCGGAATGATGGGCGGAAGCTTCTCGGCAATCCTTCTCAACATCCCCGGAACGCCATCGGCCTCGGCCACGGCGATGGACGGCCATCCCATGGCGAGGCGCGGGGAAGCGGGCCGGGCGCTGGGAACCTCTATCATCGCCAGCTTCTCGGGCGGTCTTTTCAGTTTCGTTTGCCTCTATTTCATCGCGCCGAGCCTTGCCGAACTGGCGCTTCAGTTCCGGGCCCCGGACCTTTTCAGCCTGGTCTTTTTCGGGATGACCGTTATATGCAGTTTCGCCACCAAATCGCTGATCAGGGGCCTGCTATCGGGCACCATCGGCCTTATCATCGTCACCGTCGGACAGGACCCCATCATGGGGAATCCCCGGTTCACTTTCGGAGATCCCGACCTGCTCTCGGGAATTCATTTCCTGACCGCCATGATCGGACTTTTCGCCATCCCCCAGTTAATGGACAATTTGATCGATATTGTGAAAGGAGGGGGTTCGTTTCACGCCGAGTCGCGATTCGGGAAAATCATGCCCTCCCTGTCCGACTTGAAAACGATGCGGGTTCCGGCCGCCATCGGCGCGTTCATCGGAACCTTCATCGGAATCCTTCCCGGGGCTGGCGGCCCCATCGCCGCCTTCATCAGCTACGATTACGCCAAAAAATCGAGCGCGCATCCCGAGAATTTCGGAAAGGGAACAATCGAGGGCATCGCGGCCCCGGAAGCCGCGAACAACGCCGTGACGGGAGGAGCGCTCATCCCCATGATGACGCTGGGCATACCCGGCGACCCGGTAACGGCCATCCTCATCGGCGCCCTCCTGGTCCACGGCCTGGCTCCGGGCCCGCTGCTTTTCATGGAGCAGGCGGATTTCGCCTACACCATCATCTTCTCGTTCTTCTGGGCGAATATTTTTACGCTTCTCGTCGCGCTTTCGAGCCTGCGGCTCCTGGTCAAGGTGCTCGCGGCTCCCAAGTCGATCCTCATGCCGACGATCGCTCTGCTTTGCATCATCGGGAGCTATTCCCTCAGAAATTCGTTCTTCGATGTCTACGTCATGTTTTTCTTCGGCCTTTTGGGGCTCTCGATGCAGTGGCTCCAGATTCCCGTCGTTCCGCTTCTTCTGGCGCTTGTCCTCGGCAAACAGCTCGAAGAGCACCTGCGGGTATCGCTGACCGCCTCGAGGGGGGACGTGACGGTTTTCTTCACATCGCCTTTCAGTGTATTTTTCCTCTGCCTTTCGGTCGTGTCGATCGCTTGGCCGTTTATCGTCGAAAAACGCAGGAAAAAAGCCGCTGCCGCGCTGTCATCGCAATAATTAAGGAGATTTGGAATTGAGGTCAGATCCCGTCCGCGCCGCCTCCCTCGGGATGGGGTGGTGGTCGGACGTCCTGGCCGACGCAATTCAGCGGTCGGACAATATCGAAATCGCGGCCTGCTTCACCCGCTCGCCCGAAAAAAGAGCGGCCTTCGCCGAAAAATACGGCTGCAAGTCGGCGGAAAGCTACGAGGAAATCCTCGGGGACCCATCCATCGAAGCCATCATCAATACGACGCCGAACCACGTCCACCTGGACACCACCCGGGCCGCGGCGGCGGCGGGGAAACACATATTCCTGGACAAACCCGTCGCCAACTCCATCGCCGACGGAAAGGAAATCGCGCGCATCTGCGATGAGGCGGGCGTCATCGCCGCCATCGGATACCAAAGGCGGCGGGAGAATCAGTTCCGCTGGATTAAGAAACAAATCGACGATGGAAAATTCGGAAAACTCGTCCAGGCGGAGGCCAACATCAGCCGCGACCGAGAGGGGCAATTCGACCTTTCGTCCTGGCGCTACACGGCCGCCGGGATGCCGGGCGGGGTGATGCTCCAGATCGGGATTCACTACGTCGATGTTCTCGAATTTTTAATGGGGCCCGTCGCCGCGGTCTCCGCCCGCTCGACGCAGCTTGTTCTTCCCGGAGACAACCCCGACGTGGCGAACCTCCTGATGGAGCACAAAAACGGGGCGCAGTCGATTCTTTCGGCGAGCTACGCCTCGGCCTCGGAGTACTACCTGATGAACATATACGGTAAGGAGTCGTCGGCCTATTTCGATCTTTTCGAGGGGCTCCGCTACCTGAGGCGGGGAGAAGACAAACCCGAAAAAATCCCGTTCGAGAAAAACGACACCATCCGCGAAGAGCTCGATGAGTTCGCAAGCTGCATCCGGGGCGGCGGGGTGCCCGAGGTGGGCCCGCTCCGGGCCACCGAATCGCTCGCTGTCATTCAGGCGGGCATCAAGTCGGCCGCCGAGGGCCGGCACATCGAGGTCGCCGAAATTCTCGAAGCCGAATAATCCGGAGAAATATAGGAATGCCCAGAATCAAGGCGGGTGAAATACACCTGAACTACGCCGACGAGGGCGAGGGTGAGCCGTTCCTTTTCATCCCGGGGCTGATGGGCCTCTTGAACGCCTGGGACTTTCAGATTCCCCATTTCTCGAAAAATTACCGCTGCATCACCTTCGACCACCGGGGAACGGGCGAGAGCGACAAGCCCGATAACGCCTACTCGACGGATTTCATTGCACAAGACGCGGTCGGGCTGCTCGATGCGCTGGGAATCGAGCGGGCCCACGTCGCGGGAACCTCCACCGGAGGCTGCGTCCTTCAGAACCTCGCCCTCGATTATCCGGAGCGCCTGCGCTGCTGCATCTTCACGAACACCTGGACCAAGGCCGACCCCTACATGACCCGCCTTCAGACCTCGCGCAAACAAATCGCCCAGGCCTACGGCACCGAGGAATACATCAAGTTCAGCTCGCTCTGGACCTGCGGGGCGACTCAGTTTCACAACATGTACGAAAACCTCCTGGCGCTCGAAGAACGCCAGAAGGCGACCATCGCCCCGGTCGAGGTGCTCGTCGCCCGGCTCGACATGACGCTTAATCACGACCGGAAAAGCGAGCTAACAAAAATCGACAAACCCTCGCTCATCATCGCCGCCAAGGACGACGCGCTCACCCCGCCCCATTTCGCGCAGGAGCTACAGGGCTACATCGAGGGCTCCGAGCTCGTCGTGCTCGAAGAAGGGGGCCACTACAGCTACCGCCGGAGTCACGGGGAGTGGAACCGGGCGGCCGAGACGTTTCTCAAGAAAAATGAAGGCAAAACCTAAAACCATATCGGCCTGGAAGACTGGTATCCGGGCTGAAACCGGTTAGTTCGTCGGATTGGCGCCGGGCAGAATCTCGCCGGCCTCCTTGCCGGCGCCGGCGCCGTTGCCGCCCCAGGAGAGCCCGGCCTCGCCGGGGTGCCCGTTTTCCCCGCCGCGCAGGCCGGGGGCGGCGCTCGCGGGCATGAGTTTTTCCTGAAAATCCACCCACAACGAAAACACCACCGGAATCAGGAGCAGGGTGAAGATCGTCGAGGTGGCGAGACCGCCGAGCACGGCCGAGCCCAGCCCACGGTAGAGCTCGCTCCCCGAGCCCGACGAAACCACGAGGGGCAGCATCCCCAGAACGGTCGTGGTCATCGTCATGAAAATCGGGCGCATGCGGTCGCGGACGCTCTCTAGAATCGCTTCCCGCATCGGCATTCCGCCGCGGGAGTGATTCAGGGCCTGATGGACGAGGAGGATCGCGTTGTTCACGACGATTCCCGTCAAGATGATGAACCCGAGCATCGCCAGCGTATCCATCTTCACCGACGATTCGATCGAATTCATGAAGCTGATCGCCAGCACGCCGCCCGTCGAGGCCAGGGGCACGCTGAACATGATGATGAACGGATAGCTCCAGGCCTCGAACAGCGAGGCCATCAGCAAATAGGTAATCACGAGCGCGAGGAGAAACGACCACTTGAGAGCGTCCCAGGTGCGCTCGAGATCCTTCGCGCGCCCCCCCACCTCGACCGAGTAGCCCAGCGGCAGCTTCGCCCGGATCGGATCGACCACTTCGCGCCGCATCCGCTCGATGGCCACCTGGAGGGGCAGCGTATCGGCGAGGTTGACGGTGAGCTTCACCGAGCGGTCGCGGTCGATGTGCTCGATTTTCGTTGGACCCAGCGCCTGCCGTATCTCGGCGATATCGCCGAGTTGAACCGAGCGGCCGTCGGGGGTGTAAACCGTAATCTGGGATAGCTCCTGGGTGCGTGTGAATTTCTCCTTCGAGTCGCGGAGGACGATGTCGAGCTCTTTTCCCTGATCGCGGAAAATCCCGGCCTGGGTGCCGTTCACCAGCGTCTCGACGATATCGCCCAACTCCGTCACCGACAGCCCCAGGTCGGCCGCTTTCTCCCGGTCCACGTGCACCTGGAGTTCGGGGTTGCCCAGGTCGAAGCTGCTGTTCACGAATCGAACGCCCGGAAGCCTTCTCGACTTCTCCGCCACCTCGCCGGCTATCCGCTGAATCTCCTCGAGGCTGTCCCCGGTGACGTCCACCTGCAGGTTGATTCCCCCGATGAAGCCGGACCCTCTCCGCCTGAACAGCGACACCTGGGTCACAAACCCCCTGATCCCCGGGAATCCCTGAATCACTCCGAACAGTTTCCGGACCAGTTTCCGCATCGATTCCTGATCCGAATACTCCTTCTTGGCGATGAGCCCCAGGAGCGGATTCACCGGCCGAACCACCGCGAAGAACCGGTCCGCCTCCTTCACGCGCTTCAGCCGGCCCTCGAGTTGGCCCATGATTTTATCCATCTGGTCGAGATTGAGGCCGGGCGGGGTCCTCAGGAATATGAACAGTAGGTTCCGGTTGCCCTTGGGCAGATAGTCGATTGGCGGGAAAAAATGCCACGCCAGGAAAATCGACCCCGCCGTCACCGCCGAGGCGATGAACAGGCGGAACACCACCCCCTTCATCAACCATTCGATCAGAGCGACGAACCGATCCCGGAAAACCCGGCCAAGCCAGTATATTCCGGTGAGGGAGATGAGGCGGGAAAGCAGGGATTCTTCGTCCGATCTCCTGAGCATGCGCGAACTCAGCATCGGCACCACCGAGATCGAAACGATAAGGGAAAGCCCCACCGCCACGCTGATGGCGATGGCGATGTCGCGGAAGAGTTGTCCCGTTTCGTCTTGTACGAATATCACGGGCAGAAACACCGCCAAGGTCGTCAGCGTCGAGGCCAGCTCCGCTCCCCAGACCTCGACCCCGCCGTCCACCGCCGCCTGCCACCGATCCTTGCCCATTTCGCGGTGGCGGAAAATGTTCTCCAATACGACGATCGAATTGTCCACGACCATTCCCACCGCGAAAGCGAGCCCCGCGAGGGAGATGATGTTAATCGAACGTCCGAGCAGAAATATAAAAATAAACGTCGAAATCATCGCGACCGGAATCGCTATCGCTATGACGACCACGCTGGAAACGCTGCCGAGGAAAAGGAGAAGAACGCCGACGGCGAGCGCGCCGCCGATATAAATATTATTGATCACCAAACCGCGAGACTGATAAATGTAATCCGTCTCGTCGTACACCTGGCGGAGTTTGATGTCCCGTCCATCATAAATCCGGTTGATTTCCTTCATTGTCTCCTTGAGTTTCGCCATCACCTCGATCGTATTCGCCCCGGTTCTGCGCCGAACGCTGAAAGCAAGAGTGGGTTTCGTCGAAACCCGGACCCGGCGCGTCGGGTCCTCGTAGTCGAATTGCACCTTGGCGATATCGCGGAGATAGACGGGACCGGCGGGAAGCCGGTCGATAATCGTGTTGCGAAGTTGATCGAGTTGGGTGAAGTTTCCCACCGTCCGGATGACGTAGCGGCGCTTCCCCTCGTCGATTTTGCCGCCCTTGGTATTCTGGTTTTCTCTCAGAAGGGCTTCGCGCAGGGCCTTCACCGTAATCCCCCGCGCGTTCATCGCCTGATAATCCAGCGTGATGCGGACCTCCCGGTCCTCGCCCCCGAACATGAACACCGCCCCGACACCCGGCACGCGCTCTAGTTTTGGCCTGATCACATTGTCGGCGACAACCCGCACCTCGTTAATCGGCCGGCTCGTATTGATGACAATCCAAGCGATGGAATCCTCGGCGTCGGAGTTCACCGCTCTGATGGTCGGCCGATCGGTGTCATCGGGGAGGTCGCGCACCAGGCCCATTTTCTCGGAAACGTCCAGGCGGGCGACATCTTTATCAGTCCCCCAGTCGAACTCCAAAATGACCTTGGATCGGCCTTCCTCGCTTTTGGAAGTCATCTTGGTCAATCCCTCGACCGAGGTGAGTTTTTGCTCGGTCGGCTCGGTGACTTCCTCTTCGACCTCCAAGGGAGCGGCGCCCTTGTATTTCGTCTCCACCGTGATCACCGGCCGATCGATGGTGGGCTTCATCTGGACCGGAATGCGGCTCAGGCTGATCCCGCCGAACAGGAGAGCGAGAATGACCCCCACCATCGTCGTCACGGGGTAGCGTACACACCATTTGGGGATGTTCATCCGCTGGCTCCATGGTTTTCCGTGGACTTCGAGAGGGCAGGCCCCCCGCCTCCTGTGGCTCCCCCGGAGCCGTTAACTTTTTGAAACCACCACCGGCTTACGAAATTCGAAAGTACGGGATTCCGGCGGCGCCGGAGCAAATAGGCCGCATAAGCCGCCAGGCCCGCCAACGAAGCCAGACGCGCGGTGTCCGGCAGCATCACCATCCAAATCGCCAGAGCCACCGCGCCCACCGTCAACGGAACATCGCCCCACGATACCAACGGCATCCGAATCCGGTCCCAGCTGAACGGCGAGAAAAGAGCCACCCCCGAACGATTGAACAGATCGCTCACCGTATGCCCCAGCGACGCACTCAGCCACAAATAAACCGCATGCCTGAATTCCCAACCGAACAGGGAAAGAACGGCGGCGGCCAATACCCCGCCCATCAACAGCCCGATAAACCCATGGGTCACCGTGCGGTGATAGTCGCTGTAAAGCGGTCTGTGGACGGGAAGAAGAATGACGTCCCAATCGGGGGCGGTGCCAGCCACCGCACATACGGCCAGGTCGGCCGGAGTGGCGCTCCCGCCGAGGGCCAGGCCGCCGATTACAACCCCGGCGCCCGCGTGGAAAACTCCGTTCATCCCCGGCGCCCTTTATTGTTTTTGCCTTTTTTCGCGGGCCTTTTTCCCCGCCCTTTTTTACCGCCGGGGCCGACTCTTATCTGGCCGGGAAGGCGAACGGTTATTCCGTTGCGGAGTTTTTCATTTCCCTGTACCACCACCCGCATCCCCGGCTTGATCTCCCCGCCGGGAACCTCGACGAAAGAATCCACGTTTCGGCCGGGCTTGAAGGAAATCTCGCGGACGCGCCCTTTGTCGAAGATGAATACCGAAGCCCCCCTCGGCCGGATCAATAAGGCGTCCTTCGGGATGAGAACCGACTGGACCGAGGCGCCGTACTCCATGACGATACGGGCGAACATTCCGGCCTTGAGCGCATAGTCGCTCGTATTGTCGAGCTCGACCTCCACCGGAAACGTGCGGCTCTTGGTGTCCGCCTTGGGAATGATTCTGGCGATGCGCCCGGTGAACACCCGCCCGGGAATGGCATCGAGCCTCACCCGTGCGGAGTCCCCGACAGTCACGAAAGAAATTTGTTTTTCAGAAACCGGCGCCCGGACAAGGACCTTGCGGGTCTCGATCACTTCACCCACGCGACCGCCCTTGGCCACCCACTGTCCCACCTCGACGTTTTTTTCGGTCAGGAAACCCGTTAGAGGAGACCGGATGATGGTTTTTCGCAGTTTGTCCTGAATGCCAGCGATCCGGGCCCTCATCCGCGCCACCTCGGCCCTGGCCCGGGCGATCTCCTCCTTGCGGGGGCCTATCTCGGACATTCGTAAGTTGTTTTTCTCTTCGAGATACTGGCTTCGGCTGATCTCGAATTTTGCCACCGCCTGATCGTAGTTCGAGCGGTTCAGAATCTTCTTTCGATAGAGGTCCTCTGCCCGCTTGAGCCCCAACTCGTCCCGCTTGAGCTCGGCTTCCTTTTCCCTCGCACGGGCCCGATACGCCTCGATCTCCTCCGGGCGGCTCCCCCGCTTCAGCCGCAGGTGATCCTGCACGGCCTTGGCCAGCTCCGCTCTTTCGATTCGAAGATCGATTTCAAGGTCCGTTCTTCTCAGCGCGGTAATCACCGTTTTTCCGGCTTCGACCAGATCGCCCTCCCGGATAGGAGCGGTTTCCACCCGGCCCTCGATCTCGCTGCTCACAATGGAGGTACGATACGGATCGATGGTGCCCACCACGGTGAGCTGGCTGCGTACGCTGCGCTTGACCGCCTTTTCAACGGACACAACGGGCGGAGGGGGGCGCCGTTTTCCGGGCGGGCCGGCCCTTCCGGCCAAAGCATCGGTTGTGAAAAAAAGAAGAAGAGCGGCTAAAAAAACGGGAAGCCTGATATTATGAGAGTGCAATAGATCACCTATCTTTCAGGGGCCGTCGCCGGCCGGTCACGCGGCAAAACCTTTCGAAATCAATGGATTTCATGTCCTTAAAAACAAGGGGGGTTATCTTCCCAAAGGAGTCCCGGATTCGCAACCGAAAATATCCGGACGCTTCTCGCCATGACGAGAAACCTGAACCCATTGAAAATATAGGCCTTCTAAGGCGGCAACCCACTGCCCGGTGAATTTTCGGCCGTATGCCGCCCGGCGGAGTAGATTCATCTTGAGTCCTCCCCGGGGAGGCCCCATAATGAGCCGTCGGTTTCCTTCCGAAATTCCGCCTCAGCGAACAAGTCGCCCCAACTGCCTACGAAGGTTTGTCGTCCATGCGGATTGTCCTTGCCGGCCATAACGTCGATGTCGAAGTACTTCGCGAAATCAGGAACGATCTTCTCGAACCCCTCTCCAGCGGCCTGGCCCGGGAGCGGGTGGAGTCCATGAGTGAGGAAGAACTCAGGGAGTGGATTGCCGAGGTCCGGGACCGGACGGCCGAGTTTCTCGAAAAAGACAACCTCACCCCCGAGCCCATCAGCGCCGCCTACGCGCGCATCAGCCGGGACCCACGCCCGGTGGACGAGTTGCGGGCCATCGCGCGGGCAGAGGTCGAAAAGGCGCGGAAAAGCAACCGCACGATCATCTTCGGATTCGGCCACAGCTCCGTCGCCGAGCACGCCTCGTTCAACATCGACGTCATCGGCGTCAGCCGCTACGCGGTCGAGGAGATTCAGAAATTCCGGCTCCTCGCCTTCACCGAAAAAAGCCAGCGCTACATCCTCCTCGAAGACGATTTCGTCGTCCCCGCGGAAATCAGGGAAGCGGGCCTCGAAAATATTTTTATCTCGGCCATCAAGTCTCAAAATGCGTGTTATCACCGCCTTTTCGAAAAACTCCGGCCCTGGGTCTTCAAGCGGAACCCTGAACTGGCCGAATCGAAGAAAAACCACGGCACCCTTGAGGGCTGGGCCAAGGAGGACGCCCGCTATATCGTTTCCCTCGCCACCGAGGCGCAGATGGGAATGACGATCAGCGCCAGAAACCTCGAGCATGTTATCTGCCGCTGCGCGTCTCACCCTTTGAGTGAAATCCGGGAATACGGGAAAAAACTCTTCAAATCCATCGAAGGGGTGGCGCCCTCGCTCGTGAGATACATCGACGCCAGCGAATACCACGTAAAAACCCGGCCGGAGCTCCAACGGACCTCGGAGGAGGTGTTCGCTCAGTACGGCCATTTGTCCGCCTCTCCGCCGGCATTCGCCAAAGGGGACGTTTCTCTCGTGGACGCGACACCGGACGCGGATATCTTGGTTACGGCGGCGCTGCTGCACTCCTCCTCTTCCCGGCCCGCCGAGGAGTGCCGGGCGGCGGCCCGCGCGATGGGAGACGAGGAGAGGACACGGTTCATCGCCGAGACCTTCCGCCACATGAAGGGGCACGATTCGGTGCTTAGGGAATTTGAAAATGTGCGCTGCGTATTCGAGATCACGCTTTCGGCGGCCTGCTACGGGCAACTCAAGCGGCATCGCATGGCCACGATGAACACCCAGCCCTACGATCTCTCGCTGGGCGTGACAGTGCCCGCGTCGATTTCCGCCGCCGGGGCCGAGGCGGATTTCATGGGCGTCGTCGAGGAAACAGGCGCCGCATACCGAAAAATCGCAGAGGCGGCGCCCACGGCGGCCCCCTATGCCCTCACCAACGCTCACCGGCGCAGGGTGGTCTTCGCCGCGAATGCGAGGGAGTTGTACCACATCTCCCGCCTCCGCGAGGACCCGCACGCCCAATGGGATATCCGCGAGAAATCGGCCAGCATGCTCCGCCTGGCAAAAAAAGCGATGCCGGCGACGCTCCAGTTCGCCATGGGGAAACATCTGGTCGACGAAACGCGCGCCCGGCTTTTCCGGGAAAACTCCCCGGAAGTCGCCGCCCCCTGATGAGGCTCCATCCGGCGCCCCAGTGATTGGCCGGCTCCGGCAGCAGGCCTGGACCGGAGGTTCCCGGGCATCCATGGCCGACCCGCTAAAAAAATCCCTCCCCGCTTTCCCCCCGGTGTATTTCTCCCGTTGTACTTCGGATTCGTCCCATTATTAGCTTAACAGCCGCAGTTAACCGGGAGGCAAGGGCTTATTGTCATTTTGACATGCCCCCTCGGGAGAATTTCAGGACTCCCCCAGGGTTTCAATTTAAAAGAAGCCAGGGTGCGCGGATCGCCTCATATTGAATCAGAGAGTAGGCTGGGCAATGAATTGGGACTTCGCGTTTTTAGGTTTGGTGATCGTTTCCTTCCTCACCGCGTTTTATTTTCTCAATTGGGGCCGGGCGAGGAATAGCCATCTCGACGAAAAAGATTCCTGGAAATTCAACAATCCGGGCGTAGGAGGCGTCTAGGCCCTACGCGTATAGAGCGTCCGCGTAATCAGGGCTTCCGGATACCTGCAATCTCCCCAACCTATCTTTCCGTTTCCGGTCTGAACTCGCGTTTCATTCCAAGGGGATCTTTTTAGGGGGCGTCTCACCGCCCGCTAAGCGGATAGATGCGCCAAAAGCGATTTTCCATGGCCTCCGCTTTCGGAAACCGTGCGCCACGCCGGGGTTATCCCTGCTAAAGTGTCATGGGTTGGAGAGGAGGCTATTTTCGCACACGATGAGATACCTTGGTGACTGGAATTTTTTGAACTGGTGGTGGTGGCAGCCGATCGTCGAGCCCATCGCGGGGCTGTTATGGCTAATTTCGTTCGTGCTTCTAGGGACTTTGATTTACTCGTTTGTGAGCAGCCGGACCAAAATGTCCGATTACCGGGAGATGTTCATATCCCCCGAGGTAATCAACTCGAAATTGCCCACGGACGAAGCGGAGATAGGCGCGTTTTTGGAAGCGACGTATCCGGAAATTTTCGAGGATGAGATTCTCGAGATGGAAGAATTACTCGATACCGTAATCCGCAGGGATATTCATCCGGATATGGCCAGTGAAATAGAGAAAAGGGGCATCCCGGTGCACTTACTTGCTCTTCCCTCTCCCGGAGTGGTGAAGGAGGTGGGGAGCGTCCCCCTGGCGGTCTGGATTCCCGCGATGGGCGCTATCGAGATTTATGCAGCGCCGATGAAATACCACTGCGGCGGAAATTCAAAAGCTTATCGAGGTTATATGGGAAATTTATTGTTGCACGAGATGGGCCATGCCCTGGGATTGGATGAACATAAAATCAAGGATTTCGGCGTATAGGCGATCTCAGGAAACCGAACCGAAGAATTATTTAATTCCCTTCATCGCCATTTTCGCTCGCCAACGATTCATAGAAATCGAACACAATCATGATAATCACACCAAATATGATGATCCCGAGAGGAATCGACGGCACCTTATAAATGTAAAAACCCAGGAACACCACAACAAACAATACAGCGATAAAACCGGCTAATTTATTCGCCATCTGTTTTATTAACCTCCCCAAAATCCATTTCGCTTCCTTAGATACCTTATTATTCGCTCACGGCTCCTTCGAGCCAACGGGCCGTCCTGATCAGCCTGGCGTCATCACCCTTGGGCCCAATCAACTGGACCCCGATGGGCATCCCGTTCGATCCCTCGAGGAGAGGAAGGGTCACCGCCGGAACACCGCACAAAGTCCAAATCGTGCAAAAAATCGGACTCCCGGTCGATTCCAACCCGACGGGGGCTTCTCCGGTGGCCCCCCGGCGTGATAATCGCATCGAACACGTCAAATATCTGGCCAAGCAGCCCGTTCAAATACAGCCGCTGATCTATTGCGCGGTTATAATCCACCGCGAGAACTTTTTGCCCCCGCTCGATCATTTCCCGGAGAACGGAGCTGATTTCCTCTTTCCCCCGCTCATAGTCATCGTGAAAATTCCTAGCGATGTCCGCTTCCATAATCGTTTGGTGTAAATCGACCGCGCCGTCGAAATTACCTGGAAGCCCAATTTCCTCGGCATTTTCACCCAGATGCTCGGCCAGTTCTTCAAAACCTCCTGATCTTCCCCCTCAAAACCGGTCCATGCTGAGTGGGAGTATTTTCGGTATTCTTTCGGTGTGACCGCCCAACCCGGGGGGATTTAGATG
>PVBE011261212.1_pt1 | contig 16020 bp, 23 predicted proteins | sample 1631181 | NCBI WGS metagenome assembly PVBE01 (sample SAMN08397723, study PRJNA350692) | Marine metagenome, whole genome shotgun sequencing project. | isolation source: water | place: Pacific Ocean | collected 2012-04
CCCGAAGCAGCACTGAGCTTAGCAATAGAATAAAGACGTTAGGCTGCAAGCCAGAGCATCTGGCATGACAAGTGGAGCACTGCCAAGAAGCAAGGCATGCAATGCTCCCAAGTAGCTGCATATTTGCGCAGGTCCACAAGCATACCAGTTTCCTGAGCTACTTGTAGACCAATCACAAGCAACCGCGAACGCGCACAGCCCGACAAAAATGAACTACAGTGTACAACTACCACACTGGTGGTTACAGCACGGCCCCAACAGTGAATGAGAAGCCTATGCCTCAGTCTTTGCCAAGAGGGGCGCAAACGCAGTCCTCACAATATCCCGTATCTTAATCTTTTCTATATTCAGCATGCGCTGCTTAGTCGCAGTTGCTTCGGCTTCGGCTGCCTTGGCTTTGCTTTCTTCAAGCTGCAACCAAGAGTTAGCAATACGTAGGCAGAGCCGTGGAAGAAACGAAGCGCGCAAAGAACCTTCAGAAGTGCTTGGAGCGATGTTTCCACATCATGAGTAGCTTCTTCTGTAAAGCACGGCTCACTCTGTTGCTGGCTGCTCGGGATAAAGGGCGAGCCGATACCGGGTGGCCGCAAATTCATTTGGAAATCTGAATGGCCCACGATGTCCCCATAAAGCCCAGCTGCCAAGGAAAAGAAATCACAACACATCGTGTGATTGAGCGAGCGTGTGTCTGTGCGGTCGCCTTTAATGCCTGCGAGGAGTGATTTTCAGCACGCCGCAACAGGATGCATTGGCAAGCGCACCGGGTGGCAACCTATGACTGCTCCCACAGCCCACAGCAGCGAGCAAACACATAAGGAAAGAATGGAACTTCATCACTTCACCGGAGACTCGCCGCCGGGGATGGGCCTCGCCGCCGCACGGGACTTTGACAAGAGCTCCTTTGCAAACCGTGGCGGGCGAGCACATTCCAGCAAACCTTCCCAACTTGGGGCTCGGTCTGCAGCGCGAAGCTGAACAACATATCGACATGGTCTTGTTCAGATTGCGCTGTCAGCTTGCTGCAACGTTCCTTGTTTGATCAAGCCTCTTCGGAGTGCTGCTGTCGCCCACCGCTAACAACGCTGATGCATAAACCGGTGCACGTCCCGCCAGAAGGTCGATGGGAAGCAACAGGACGACCCACCAGTTCATGTGGAAAAACTTGGTGGCCAAGGGGCTGAGGATGCTTTGCTGGATGAAGAACCCTCTTCGCCTTGCGATTCCACGCCCAATGCCACTTCACAAGCACTCCAACTTGTGCAGCCGATCCCCCTTTCAAGCAATTGTGGTCGTCAGATACCATGGAAATGCGCACGTCTCGCCATCGTGCGTCCACCCTCCTCCAATCCTATCCCATTCCACGCGTCACTACATCAGATAAACGTGCAGCGCGGGGGATTGCCGGCATGCCGGGCAACGCAGCCACGCCGTCGCCTCGGGAGTTCTTTTTGTCTGCATCCCTGGCTCCGCTCACGCACGCCGTTTTCTCAGAAGCTCCTGCGGCACTGTTGTGCCGGACAGCTGGGGATGTGAGACGGACCAAAGCCATTGTAACTCGAAGGCGTCGCGCAAGCTCTCCCCAAATTCGTCGACCGGTCTTGCCAAGCTTAGCTCATGAGACAACATTGCTTTCTCACCTGCGCTGCGCAGTGACACCCTGGCTGCAGCGGACATCACCTTAGCCTCGCTTGCTTGACCGCCGGCGCTGGCGAGACTGCAGAGCCGAATGCCAGATCGGCAACCTCCGCTCATTGAGCACCTGGGGTGAAAGATGAGCCAAGCCAACCGGCAAAATCAGGACCGAGTCTCAAGCTGCGCCTGCTATTCCAAACTCCAGAGCAATGAATGTCCCCTGCGAGGCATTCCAACATCGGAACCGACTCGATGAACACCCAAGCGGAACACTACACCAAGCATTCAAGCAAGACGACCCATCAGCTTGAGCCAGCTCTGCTGCAGGATCTTGGTCCAAGCTGCTTTGGACCAGCGCGCTCGCATTGCGCAACGCTGAGGCTATCTCGTACAAGCTGCCCCCATGGAAAGCTCCACCTGAGCCAATCTTCGGACGCACCGTGTCCAATCTTCGGACACACGATGTGTCCCTTATCGCGGATCGCCACAGCGCGGCATACCTTTTTCGCCACCTTCGGCCTCCTTGCCTCGACACTGTCTGCACGTACCGGCGAACACTGAAAGGCCACCCGAATGAAAGGCCACCCGAATGCGGAACCGCATTGTTGCGCTGCAGCGAGCTGCAATTAGTTACTAATTAACGGCGCCGCTCACAAATATTGCGCTGCATGGACACATACGCTTCACAATTGTCACGCTGTAGGCACTAAAAGCGCAAAAGCGCCACACTGGTGGCTTGCACGAAGCCTGAAACGAGGGAGAGGCCTATGCCTCAATCTTTGCCAAGAGGGGAGCAAACGCGGTTCTCACAAGATCCCGTATCTTAGCTTTTTCGATATTCAGCATGCGCTGCTTAGTCGCAGTTGCTTCGGCTTCGGCTGCCTTGGCTTTGCTTTCTTCAAGCTGCCAGAAAGAGGTAGCAAAGCAATGCGTAGGCAGAGCCGTGGAAGAGAGAAGGCAAGCAAAAGACCTTCAGAAGTGCTTGGAGCGATGTTTCCACATCATGTGTAGCTTCTTCTGCAAAGCACGGCTCACTCTGCTGCCGGCTTATCAGGATAAAGAACGTGTCGGCACCAGGTGGCCGCAAATTCATCTGGAAATCTGAATGGCCCACGATGTCACCATAAAGCCCAGCTGCCAAGGAACAGAAATCACAACACCGCGTGCGATTGAGCGAGTGTGTGCGTCTGTGCGGTCGCCTTTGATGCCTGCCAGGAAGTGGTGCTCAGCGCGTTGCCACATAATGTGCTTGCAGGCGCACCCGGCGGCAACCGATGACTGCTCCCACAGCCCACGGCAACGAGCAAAAATATAATGAAAGAGCACAACTTCATGGCTTCACTGGAGACTCTGCAGACGGACCTTGCCTGTCGCACGGGACTTTGACAAGAGCTTGCTTGACCTTCCCCCGTCTCTGCAAGCACCAACTAAACTAAGGCGCGCCACGAAAGTGAACAACGCATGTGCGCACTCCCTCGCCGAGATCCAACAAGAGCAGCGCGGAGAGCAGCCCGCAATGCAAGCATCTTTAGAAAACCCCTGATCATTGTGAGAGCCAACTTGGGGCTCTGTCTCCAACGTGACGCTGAACAACTTATCAACAAGGCCGCGTTCTGATTGCACCGCTTTGGCTATCAATTGGCCCGTTTGCTGCAGCATACCTTGCTGGATCAATGGACCTCCTCGGCGCGGCGCTGTCGCCCGCCGCTTGCAACACTGATGCATAAACCTCCCCAGCGCATGGCCAATCGAATTCGCACTTCCCCTCTATTGCCACCTTCTCAGCATTGGTCAAGTCCAGCAGGCCATGCAACACTGGTGCGCAATTCCCACCATAAGTGGGAGGGGAAGCACAGGATGCCCCACCATTAAATGCATACCAATCAGCCGGGCAAGGGGCTGAGTATGCCTTGCTGCAATGGCGGCGCTCTCGGCACGGCCACTCCACCTTGCAATTCTGCGCCCAATCGCCTTTTGCGGCAGGCGTCACCCCCCCGAATGATTTCCTATTGCTGCACACGTCATAGGTCAATGGTGCTAGACATTCATCCCCATTCGGATACCAACCAAATGGACAAGCGGCGCTGCGATCGTGCGAGCACCCACCTCCTATCTCAGCCCACTCCACGCGACACTGTGGCAGATCAACGTGTGACATGTGGGGAATGGAGGCATGCCGAGCAATGCAACCGCACCGTCGCCTCGAAAGCCTTTTTGTCCGCGGCCGTGGCTCCGCTCATGTACGCCGTATGTTCACAGGGTCCTTTAACATTAGGAATTCGCTGTGCTCGAAAATGCGAGGCCGACCAAAGTTAAACACCCAAGACCTTTGTAACTGGGGGGCGCCGTGCAAACTTTTCCGAACTGCATGGACCAACCTTTCCAAGCACAGCTTACAAAGCAACGTTGCTATCCCACCAACTCCGCGCAATGACACCGTTGGGGCAGACATCGTCGTAGCTCCGCTTGCCCAGTGCAGCGCACGGCCACCTGGTCCACTTAATCATTCCACACCCTTGCGCGTCACCATGCGCAACGGTAGGCAGCCTTGCGCCGCAACGGATACTCCACGTGTACTTGTCTTCTTCAGACATGTCTGCTGTCTCGACGCGCACAGCGCACTCTCCCTGCAAAGGCGTTAGTTAGCACAGATGGCAAAGCGACTGGCAGCAGCATCGGTCGTGGCAGACCTCATATTGCAGGGGCGCGCTACAAATCCCTTCGCCGATCTCACGCCAAAGGCTGCAAGAAGATAGGGTGCAAGCCCCAACCGGCAGGCACGATGCAAACACCTGGGACAACTTTGCTGAAAATCCTGTGCGCAATCCTCCTGCGCAACGGCTGCAGCAAGCCCGACCCACAACGAAGCAAAGACAGCATCAGATACATTGAAGATGACCTGGCAAGGAAAGGCCACTGAGCAAAAGCTTGCGAAAGCGAGTTTCTGTTCCACGCTCATTTCTGAGATGTCCGCCTCAACCGCGCACTGCCCTAACACCCCACATGAAACGCCACACTGGCACTCCCCGACACGACATGGATGCATCAACAGCCGTGCAACCTGAATAGGCAGCGCTGGCAACGCACAAAACACCTTGCAATGCTATGTGCACGGCAATGCAAATCAAAATGCAGTGCGAACGACAAGCCTTCTTTATGCCAGCCTTTCGGGCACTGTGTGAAATCTGGAAGACATGCAAACGCTGTGGTCTCCTGGGTGCTCCTGTCTGGCTCCCCAATCTGCCGGAGACAGATCATGCGCCACAAATGAAACACATAGCACATAGCAGCCTCACAGGCCCACCCGCGATGGTGAAGACATTGCTTTCCGCAGCGCGTCCTCAGCTGCCTGTTGTTCCTCAGTGTTCTCGCTCGAAGCCGCGTTGAACAAACTGGTTGCTGCCTGGTGGCGCGATGCAACGCCCAACTCAAAGAAAGAAAAGCAAACATCCCGCGAGATCGGCAGAGTTGCCAACCGGAGAAGAAACTAAGACCAAGATCCCCAATGATGGCACCCGCAAGCCAGAAAAAAGTACCCAAAGTTAGAACAAAACAGCCCACGGATCCCATGACGGCGCCAAGATTCGTTGCATGGGCAGTTGATGGCTGAGGCGGCCCTTGGCACCAAGAGTTCGTTGCGGCTTTCCTTTTCCTTTTCATCTTCTCTTGGCTGATCCACTCCTGGCTCCAACTGCTTAGGCGGTGCGCTGCTTGCCGGCAGCACCTTCACATCATGCAGGAAACTTGCCGGGCCCCCTTCCCACAACATTTCTAGGCGCACCTCCCGCAATTTCTCGGCCAGCGCACGACCCCTCCATCGAGGATCTAGTCCAAATTTGGTTTGCAATGGCGCGCGTGCGGGCGAGAGAGTGAAGCCAGCAAATCCGCACACAAACCCGCAAACAAAAACAAGACTTAATAGGAGAGGCTTCGCTGCCATTGACGCTGCACCGCTCAAGGAAACACTGCGAATGCAAGGCGCTTGCTGGAATGCTGCCCTCGCAATCGGACCGAGCCCTCCTCGTAATAGTGCGGCGCTCAACCCGCCCATGGCAAAACAATGGGCAACTTTGCCAAACACGAATCCTGTATTTGCACTGGCAAACTTGAACTGGAGACTTAGGCATAGCGCAAATATGTCAAGATGAAATCATCGGCGTCCCGTGCATGATGCATGTTTTTGTCACTGCGGGGCACGCTGAGCAACAAGGCACCTCACATCACTAATGTGCCACAGCAGCGCTCTGCTGAGATTCCACAGCTCACTTGACTTCACGCTCTCCCACATTTGCACGCTCGAAAAAAATGCGCCCCCCCCCCCCTAGCACGCCGCTTTGCATGCCCAATGTCCACCCACCTGCCGCTGAACGCTTTCGAATACACGCTGTAGGGCCGAATGCAAACTGCACAGGCCGGCAAAGGGAGAGCACATGGCCAAGCACCCATGCTCAATGGGACGAACTTGGCGGGACGGCAAACAATATGCATTTAGCTTGTGTAAACACAAACAGACCTGGACACCATAAGCGCAATCATTGGGCTACGCTGTGGCTCAAGCCACAAAGTAGCCGCACAGCCGCAGAGAACAGTGATGAGGATACCCATGACGTGCACCTGGATAAAGCAGGAAGCCACTACAACATTAATGCCGCAAGGGCAAGCTCCACCACAATGTTGAGGCCTTGATATGCAAGCTGCACGCCTTTGCGCATGTAGCTGCACCTGCACTGGGGGGAGGGACCTACCACTTGAGTTGAAACCTCGCACCCACCAACTCAACTTGTTGGCAATCAAACCATCTAAGGAGCACAACGTTTGCGAATTGCACGGAGTGTCTCACAAAACCAGAGCCGCGCCACGCACTAAGACACGAACTGCTCAAAAGCGTTGGGGGTAACTTGCCTGCCAAAATCATCTTCATGTTCAGCATCATGGGCTGCCGCGCCCTGCTCTTGACGCCAGAATTCGATGTGGACTTCTCAAAGGAATCGCGCAAACGTTCCACATAACTGACCTGATCCAAGGTCAAGCCGCGCACAACCAGCTGCGCCGCGTGCGCAACGCAATGAGCCAATACACCTGCTGCAACACGTGGTCCGCAATGATGTGCAACGCCCGCCCACCCGCATCAACCTAGCATAGCGCGTGCGGAGCAACCGATCAATCCCCACCAACCGTTCATTGACGCGGCGTTGCCGTAGCGTTCCGTTGCTCCGGTGTGGCCAGCAAGCCATGAAGGACCTCGTCTTCATCCCCGGATTGGGGTAGCATTGGCAAGCTCATCCACAAGGCCCTACCTTGACACACTCTTCGCCGCAGCCCTTACGCAGGATGCTCTCCGTTTGCAGGATCGCTTGGTCCCATGATTTCTGAATGGCCGGCCCCGCAGCAACATCACGGAGAAGGGCCCAAAGCAAGCAACATAAGAAAGGTGACAAAGAGCGCAGCATGAGAAGTACCGTTCCAAGTTTGACCGCCACGCTGCCCAAAATACAAAAGCGTGCCTCGAGAATCCGGTGGCGCGTCATGCCCCACACAGCAAGAGCCACGCCACACAATTAGGCAACGCAAGAAGCTGCAACTGTGCAGCAGGGTCATGGTGCCGAACAAAGCAAGTCATTGCAATCCCTTTGCGATTCGAAGCAGCGTGGCGTCTTTTGATATGGGAGAGGCAGAAGGAAGCTTTTCAAAAACATATTCTGGCTCACACTTCCAATAAGCACCGCACATCTCAGACCATGCTTTCAGCATGGTGGCGCTATGTCCTGACAGGATGCAAACATATTTTTTCCATGCCCTGAGCGCTGATTGGTGCAAGTGCAACGCCGGCCCTCAAAGTTTGCATTGCCCCTGCCACATTCTCACTGGTATGACAGTGTACTTGAGAAAGCGTCAGCAGATCACTGCCTGCATGGACCGCTGTATCCACTTTCCGTCGGTCTACATTTGCGCTCGTTGCCCAACCTGGTCCAACCTTCCGGGCACGCGTGCCGATAATCACGCTTGCAGCCTGCCACCGAAATAAGAACGTGGCACTCGAAGAGTTTATTTCTCACACTCTTGCACGTTTGCATGGAAAGAATGCCTTCCATGGCAAATGAAGGAATGCATAATTTGAGCGGCTGCTGGTGAAAGTAACACCTCACAGCCTTTGGACCATCGCTTTTTTGCATTCGTTGACATGTCAGCAAATGCCTGCAACTCGTCGCCGCAGGGCCCAAAATATTGAGAGCCCCCATGGCAATACTCAGTTGAGCCACCCTTTACTGGGCCCACGTTCACCCAACTGGCAGAAAGCATGCGAACACAACGCGGCAACAATCACACGTGCAAGCTCTGCCGATTCCAACCCGTCTGGGCAAATCTCATCCCTGTCACGATCGCAGGAATCTTCCCCAGGAGACCTTGCGACACACTTGCAACAACAAGCTCATTGCAGCCATCATTCCCCAAAAGCCGGCATTTCGCACACTGGGTCGATTTTGTTCGCGAGAACTGCCCCTGGGGCGGGAATGCGCGCAAGCCCCTTGATGATCTTGCCGGCTGCATCTTCGCAGTGCCATGTGCATGCACGCAATGCAGCATGCGCAATTGCGATTTCAACCTGCACTGGACATGTCTGGCGCCAGTTGCGCTGGCGATCTGCTCATCATTTCACCCATGGAATCGGTAGTGCCTAGAAAAACAAATGCCTGGCGCCCATGACCGCAGCAACCCCCAAATTCATGCGAAAACACAACCAGGCACAGCAAACACGCAGCGCCACAAGGAGACCAGCAGAATGCTAACACAAAACATCCTTGGTGAAATGTGAACGCAAATTGCAAGGCGTGCCAGAGCAGTCTGCACCCAAGCTGACACTATGGGTGTGCTCTGGCCAGGAGCCCAGGTCACGAGATGCCCAGAGGAAGTCGCGTCAAGTGGGCGGGGCCGGACCGAAAGATGTTTATATGAAGCGCACGGAACGCGGTCCTGCCCATCCTCCACAAGCTTGGTCTGCCAAGCGGCACTCTCCTTTCCTACGGCTTCGCTGAGCTGCTTTCCTGCATGGCTTTCGCGCTCAATGCTGCCAAAATGCGCAAAGAGGCCCAACGTACTTCATTCACTCGTGGCGTGAAGGAAGACCTTTTGTTAACAGTCTCCGCCTGCAACGTTGTCGTCACCAAACCCCAGCAAAAGAAACGTGGACCCTGTGGTCTCACCGCTTTGCCACCTTATACTCGATCATTGAGGCCTGCTGCAGGTCCGCAACTTCATCCATAGTTCCAAAAGCCGGAACTTTGCACAACAAGTCAGAAGCTTTCTAAGCGGAGGTGGCCAGTGCCAACAAAAACAAACCGTCGTAATCCACATTCACTGTAATTGGCTGCGCAGCCTGCCAGACGGGCTGCGTAGCCAAGAGCGCGAGAGGCTCCATTCCAGAAGCGGGTGCAAACGAGCACACATAAAGGACAAGCAAAAACACCAACGAATGCAAAGCCATAGAGCCCAAGAGCGAGGCACTGATCCTCCAATGAACGTTGCGTCCAAACAAAAGCGGTCACGGGCTACGCCCACACAAGATAAAAAATCGGGAAGCATATACGCACGCACAAAGCGCGACGCGACGCAACACAATGCAGCGCCACGCAGCAAGGCAACGCAGCACAACAGGGAGCAATACTTCGGCACGCCGCACACACGCGCTGATGATCTCACGCACGTATACGCACCGGCACGCACGCACACGCACCGGCACGCACGTACACGCACACACACCTACACACACGCGTGCTTGCGTGCACGTGTGCATGCACACGCTTCCACACATCATGCGTTGAAAGCACACTCCGGCGCCAGCAGGGACCATCCACACGAATCCCCACAATCTGGTGGCCATCTCCTTTAATTGCCACCTTTCCTTTTGCGGCTGCTGTGCGACATGCTTTCCTGTCGTCTCGAGCCTGCCTCTCAAAAGCCACCTGCCTTGCCTCCAGCAGTGGGGTGCTTTTTGTGGATCCACAGATCCCCCGAACAAAAATCCAGATGGGCCTATCTGTTCAAATCGCGCGGTGGCGAAGAGATTCACTGAGTGAGAGCCCACAAATTAGCACACAATTTGAGTGTGGCACACGAGCTGTCTGCCCAACCTTGGGACTGCGCGCCAGGGCAAGCAGATGAAGCCACCGAAACCACCCACAACCATCACAACAAAACAAGCCAAGTCAAGCACGAGATGATTGGCAATGATATTGAAATGGTGCGCACCACCAAAGAATTAAGATCACAAAACTCGCATGCCAAATCACAAACCGGATAGATGCAAACACCTGGGACCATCAGAGCCAACATTACCCGCGCATTCCTTGATTCCTGCTGCGGGCCGCTCATGGACATCAACTCGCCAACGCTCCTTGATAAATTGCAATGCTTGGCTCCTTCAAGCTCAGAGCAAACCAGCAACTGGCACACCACGTGACGAAGCGTGGGGGCCGACTTGCAGCAGGTCTCTGGCCGCGACTCGCAATGTTGGGGGGTGGTCGAACGTGTGGAGGGCTTGAAGGACTGCAACGCTTCGACCACCGTGACCATAGAGCGGAAGCCGACATCGACTTGTTTGCAAATTGTTTCTGGACTCACGCTGCGATGGGGGGGCGAGCCACCACGACCATGGCCACCAAGACAGTGAGACCCAATAGGTCTGAGCACTTGGATGGCCAATGTTCTTAAAAACCTGCTGAGTCTGCCCGCAAGATGCGTTCTGTGGGTGATGTCGGCGCTGGCCATGCTTTTGGCCATAAACTAGGCGAGACCCAACCTCCACGCAAGTCCGGGCGAGCATGAAAAGAACCCGCAAACAACACTTGTCAAGAAACACCTTCTTCATCCTTTGACGAAGTGTGTTGTTCTCCATCGGGCCGTGTTGCCTCCCATCTCTGTTTGCAACCAGGGTGGTAGCAAGCCTGTAAGGAAGAGGACGGCTACAATTACTCGGTTGAAAGTACTACGCGTGACCAAGCAAAAGTGTGAATGAACTCGCTGCGCACCACCTTCCACTACCCTCCCAAAAGAGCCACCAAATGCCAAGCCAAGGCCTGCCAAATGCAACGCCATAGCGCGCGCGCAGTAACCACCACGTGCACGATGCAACACACATTTTTGGCGGACGCTAACTGTCCAATGGAACCCTGGAGCTCAGATTTGCCACCGTCGTGGTATACCTCTTGATTTGTCGCCATGATGGCATCCCAGTGGCACTGGTGTTCATGCTTTGCTCACAGGTGTGTCTGTGACCTCTTGATCCATATAGCTTCCACTAAACTGCAGACCGCAACAAGCACCTAGACTTTGCCCAGCAACCGCTCTCCCAATTTGCCCCTGCATGCGCAAGTCACAGTTGCGGAGTCGACTCCCTCACCAGACCTACGACATCCCACGACTCGCAACGGAGCTGCACGCAGCCCAACACCCAGCACCACAACAAACAGCAACGATGACTTCATGGGCTCTTGGGCCCCACGCAGCTACCACGCAATGATCCCATCATCTTGCCGCTGCCCGCAAAGGCTTTACCACAGCACTGTACTGAGCCTTGCAAAAGTTACGCAACCTGCAGTTTCTGAGTTTGAAATCATACGACTGTCGCTAGGGCCGTGCCATTATCCGAGCAACGGCGCCCTCCAAGCCCTCCTCAATCGCATTGTTGCAAACCTTTGCACAAACAGTGCCAAGCACAGCTTGGCACCCTACACAACGCACCGCGGCATGCCATGAGGAAGTCCAGCTCCTTCTCCAAAATGCGACGCGTCTCCTTCAACAATGCGCTGCGTGGAAATTACCATAACAATCCCCAGAAATCTACCCACCAAATTCTCCGCGATATTCCTTCTACTTTCCATGCCCTGCCAATTCACACCAATCTTGATCAGAGCAGCTTGCGCAAAAGCTCTGGTGCGCGCACCTGCACCATCGACGCGATGGTCGGGAAAGTCAAGTCTGTTGGAACCACGCGAACATTTGTCTGCAACGGTCGCGTCACAGGCCTCACAGCCGCAACCAATCACAAAAATCGCTCCTGTGCTGGCAATTGCTGAGTCCGTTCTTGACGCAGGGCTGCGGCACGCACCATCCTTGCAGACGCGGTCGTCCCCAGAAGCGCGCCCACCCGTTCTTGCAACTGCACCTTGCACATGCCATTGCCAGTGCATGAATGAATGAATCTGGCCAACTGTCATTCTTACCTGGAGTTCGTTGAGCACAAAGCTCAACAGAGCTCCGGCCTCTCCGAGAGCCTCCCAGAAACCAAAACAATTTCTGTTTATGTGCTCGTCGCACGTTGCCACCATTCACACTAAATACCGATTCAAGCATATCCTTCTCCCTGTCAGACCGAAGGAACTCCAAATCGTCTATGTCTGCCCTCAGCGCAGCATCTGGAGGGTTAGCCGGCAGCACATGCACTTTCACGGACAATGCCGAGGAGCCCAGTGTATCCTGCGGGAGCTGCTGCAGCAATGTCGCAGATGTTGCCTCACGCCTTCCAAAAAAATACCCTGGTCCTTGGCCAAATGCATGCAGCAAGCATACCTGACCTTGTAAGAAAGATTGTGTTTATAATATCGGGGTCGTTGAAAACGCGCATCGTTCTTCCAATGCTGTCGCCTATCCTTTGTCGGGCATCGGATGCGGCCTTATTGAACTCTCTCTGCAACTTGTCCATGTTCACGTTCTCCATTCTCTCACGACTCTCCTCCAAATTTCCCAGCTCTGCAGCAACCTGCGGCCATGGATGTAGAGGCGGCGCCTGAACATCCAAATCGCCTACGGCGCGCGAGCACAACAATATCTACAAGCACGAGTGCACCAAACTCAGCTCAATGTTTGGAAGCGCCCCTTGCACACTTTGCTGCACAACTGGCCTTCCAATTCAAATCCGACCCAGGACCGGAATGCCAAGACACTGCGCAACGCGAGCCTCACCATTGTGCTGCAAAGGCCGGCGCATGTAGCAAGAAGAATCCCAAAACACAGATGCAAGCCGGGGCCGCCATTGCTGCCAACCTGTTGATTTTCACACGGACGTCTCTGAAGATATCGTCTATGCGGGGCGTGTGTGGAAACAGCCGTCCCAAAGAAGCGCAGAGCCACCAAGCAAGGTGCACATGCGCAAGTGCGAGCTGCACGCCACACTCCATCGCACAACCTTGCTGCTAAGCTGCCGCGACCCAAGCAAATCGCCAAACAAGGCGTGACACATGACGTGCCCAAGCGCATGCCAAGAGAGAGACCCCGGATACCACCAGAAGTTGTCCACGATGTTGCCCATTTGCTCTCAAGCCGGCCAGGCCAGTCGGCAGTGCAAAAGCAGTCTCTCCAAGTCCTCTCCTACTTGCCTTTCCTGATACCCGTCGCCGAAGTAGATGGATTTAGTGCAAGTGCTCCCACACAGGCATGGTCCCAACATTGACACCTGGGGGCAAGCAGAAGCGGGTAAGGAGCGGAGTGGTAGTGGGACGTTTGTGTTTGGGCGATTAAGAGGAAAATGGGAGCCGTGAGCCTGCGGCCCCAAAAATCGCTTGCTGCACAAAGCTTCTCACAAAAGCATTGCTGAATGCTGCCGAGTAGACAGTTCAAGCCTGTATGCTCATATGCTGGGCCCATCGAAAACAGCCACTACATCGACAGACGAACGCAGTGGTAAACACCCAGGCTTCGCTGCTGATAGCCAGCCGGCGTGATACACAAGTGTCGGCTCGCCTGCCCACGGCAGGCGCATGTCACAAGTCCGTAAACACATGCAAGCGCGAGCTGCGCGCCACACTCCATCGCATAACCTTGCTGCTAAGCTGCCGCGTCCCACACAAATCGCCCAACAAGGCGTGATACATGACGCGCCCAAGCGCATGCCAAGAGGGAGACCCCGGACACCACCAGAAGTTGCCCATGATGTTGCCCATTTGCTCTCAAGCCGGCCAGGCCAGTCGGCAGTGCAAAAAAGTAGTCTCTCCAAGTCCTCTCCTACTTGCCTTTCCTGATAACCATCACCGAAGTGGATGGATTTAGTGCAACTGTTCCCACACAAGCATGGTCCCAACATTGACACCTGGGGCCAAGCAGAAGCAGGTAAGGAGCGGAGTGGTAGTGGCACGTTTGTGTTCAGGCGATCAAGAGGAAAATGGAAGCCGTGAGCCTGCGGACCCCAAAATCGCTTGCCGCACTAAGCTCCTCACAAAAGCATTGCTGAATGCTGCCGGGTGGACGGTTCAAGCCTGTATGCTCATATGCTGGGCCCGTCGAAACAGCTGCAACATTGACGGACAAACGCGGCAGTAAAAACCCAGGCTTCGCTGCTGATAGCCAGCCGGCGTGATACACAAGTGTCGGCTCGCCTGCCCACGACAGGCGCATGTCACAAGTCCGTAAACACATGCAGGTGCGAGCTGCGCGCCACACTCCATCGCACAACCTTGCTGCTAAGCAGCCGCGACCCAAACAAATCGCCAAACAAGGCGTGACACATGACGTGCCCAAGCGCACGCCAAGAGGGAGACCCGGGACACCACCAGAAGTTGCCCATGATGTTGCCCATTTGCTCTCAAGCCGGCCAGGCCAGTCGACAGTGCAAAAGTAGTCTCTCCAAGTCCTCTCCTACTTGCCTTGCCTGATACCCATCACCGAAGTGGATGGATTTAGTGCAACTATTCCCACACAGGCATGGTCCCAACATTGACACCTGGGGGCCAGCAGAAGCGGGTAAGGACCGGAGTGGTAGTGGAACATTTGCGTTCGGGCGATTAAGAGGAAAATGGAAGCCTCAAGCCTGCGGCCCCGAAAATCGCTTGCTGCACTAAGCTCCTCACAAAAGCATTGCTGAATGCTGCCGAGTAGACGGTTCAAACCTGTACGCTCATATGCTGGGCCCATCGAAAACAGCCGCAACATCGACAGACAAACGCGGCGGTAAAAACCCAGGCTTCGATGCTGATAGCCAGCCGGCGTGATACACAAGTGTCGGCTCGCCTGCCCACGACAGGCGCATGTCATAAATCCGTAAACACATGCACCTCAAGCGCTACCGCTGCACATCCAAAGCGTGTTTGCCTGTGCTGGGATCAGCCCTTCCAGCCCAGCAACTAACGACGCAAGCAAGCCAATGCAACCGCTTTTTGCCAGCACTGTCGCATGCGGTGCTCATGGCAACCTGTACTCAAAGTGAGATGGGTACACGCAGCTGAGGCTGCGCACTTTTCAGCTGCAGAGTCCAAATCATACACCCCACGCTGCCACATTTACGGACATTCCATCACATGGCGGAGCTATAAGGTGTGAGGACGCAAGGCCCTTACCAATTCACCCACAATCTGAGAGGCTTCGCACACTGAGTCCCAAAGACACGCACACACACACACACACATGTGGCGCCCATAAGGTTTTCCACCTGCTTGGTAATTTGTTACCACAGAGAAGCCAGATGTTGCAAATGCGCCCGCGTTCACACCTGCATGTAAAACCTGGAGGTTGTTCATGTGCAAGCTGCGCTGCGATGCAAAGCAAGGCGCCAACTGCCACATGCGATTCATGGTCACTTTTTGTGAATGCCGGCGCCACGCCTGGCTGGGAACGGGCATGAATTCGATAGAAACTTGTGTCACTGGCGGCTGGGCCCACCAGGGCACAACGCGGCCTTGTGGAGATCACCGTCCCAAACATAGTAACTGCAAGCCGGTTCCTCCAACCACGAGCGCACAAATAACGACTGACATTTTTGTTATATAGCACGCGCCGTTTTGCACATGCGCGAGGCCACCTGCAGCGAGGCCGCCTGCAAACGCGCACGTGGGACAAAGTGCACGCACACACATAACGAAGCGACTGCTAGCACATCAAATGCACCCAATGAGCCATCACATGTTGCCGTCACGCCCAAGAGCAACAAATCGCCGGCTCCCCAAGTGGAGTCTTCCACTCGGGCGCTCTGGCGATCATGACCTAGGGCCCCCTGCAACAGTGCCGCCCGCACCAAGTCATGCCGAGTGTGTCAGCTTACCCGCGATGCCCTGGTGGTCCTGATATGGAGCCCGGCGATGCCCGACACCAAGGAAGCAAACCAACAACCGGCAAGCCACATGACGAAATCCCCCCTTGAACGCACAAATTTGCATCAATGGCCAGCGCACCGGCTGGATACATTCCACGGAATGAAAGCATCAAGACTGCTGGAAGCCACTGAGCAAACCCTGCCCACCCGGTGAAGGAAGCCCATCATCAAGCAAATTTCATTCGACCGCCACGCTTCAATAGAAAGCCCACTCCCGCTCGTGAAGCAATGCGGCGCAATGCGCTGCACACACACAAACACACACACACACACACACACACACACACACACACACACACACACACACACAC
>PVBE010747341.1_pt1 | contig 16019 bp, 12 predicted proteins | sample 1631181 | NCBI WGS metagenome assembly PVBE01 (sample SAMN08397723, study PRJNA350692) | Marine metagenome, whole genome shotgun sequencing project. | isolation source: water | place: Pacific Ocean | collected 2012-04
ATGTCTATATTGGGGGATTGAAAAATATTGATCAGATGCTTAATGTTCATAGTTGCAATGCTAGGATTGATCTTATATGCAATTCTAAGCCATGAAAGCCCGCTGTGTGCTGGTTTTGGGTATGCATAACAGTGGCACTTCATTGCTTGGTTCCCTTTTGCATGCCATTGGTGCGCCAATGGGGCCAAGCTTGTTGCAGCGTGATCAAATACCAGAGGGAAAAAGGCCAGCATATGATTATTTTGAAGACAAAGATGTTGTTGAGCTGCAGGATAAAGTACTTGCCAAGTTAGACCGACATTGGAGTAGCTATAAGGCTTCATGGCCTCTTCGAGATGCAACAGAAGACCCGAGCTTTAGCTCTCATATTCGTGACTTTGAATCCAGACTTGCGGCATTAGTTGAGTCGCGACTTTCCTTCGGTAAATCAAACACGGAGGCCCCTTTGTGGATTGTAAAAGATCCCCGGACTCCAATACTTCTTGAAGGCTGGTTGCGAGTTATGGAGTGGCTAGAGATTGAACCAATTTTTATTGTGGTTCATCGTGACGCTGCCGCTAATATTCAATCTTTCAGTAATAAAGGCCAGGTTCCGGTACGTTGGTCGGAAGCACTGTGGCAGCGAACCTACGTACAAATCGGTAAGCACATCTCAGCAGCTGTCTCTACACATATCCTCAACTTTAATGATTTATTGGTTAAACCTTTGGATGTAGCCCAGCAGTTGCAAAATCTTTTGGGTATTTACTCTGATACACCCTTAGAACAGCTTCTGAATAACGTGGTTGATCAAACTTTACCCTCTAAACATCCACATTTTGAGCTCACAGCCATAAGCGAATATATCCAGCGATGTTTGCAGGAAGGCCTCTTATCAAAGATCCCGAATTCTGAGGATCCAGCCTTGGAGGCCAATCAGATGCAAGCTGATCTTTCGCCATGTACTCAATTAACACTTAGTGATCTTGAGCTAAATATTTATGAACATACAACAACCAATCACTTCTGTCGTAAGCGCATTTGTCTACTCACAGCAGAACTCCAAGGCTATGGCTCAAGTGGTGGTATTGGTACCGCAATGTACGAATTGGCACTAGAGCTGATTAGTGCAGGTCACAATCTTGAGGTTTGGCTGATAGGAGGAGAAGAAGTCAAACCCTCTACCCGTATCAATGGAATTCATGTTCGGTATTTTTCCGGTGAAGTACCAGCTAATGAGCAAATAATGTTCAGGCAACAATTAGCTAAAACTATTTTAACAGAAAACTTTGATATTGTTCATTGTCATGACTGGTTGGGTCTAGGAGCCTGTCTTCACTCACAATCCTTTGAAGGAGTTCGTCCGACCGTGATTTGTGGTCTGCATGGCCCTACGCAGTGGGTACGTGAAGGCAGCCCTTTTCCTGCTGAAATTGATGCTGATCAAACAGCTGAACAGAAAACTAATGAGTCATGCATTGTTGAACTTGAGTGGGAGGCAATAGTGCATGCTGATTTTTTAGTTAGTCCCTCGCTGTATATGTCTAATTGGGTTTCTACAATTCTTGCAAAGCGACGAATTTATCCTTATATACATGTGCAGTTAAATTGTCCTAGTGTTTCAACTAAGTTAGAATCTAGTTCTAATTGCTTATCGCGATCTTTACCTAATCCTAGCCCAGACAGTTTGGTGTTTTTTGGTCGCTTAGAGGAACGGAAAGGAATACGTTTGTTTTTGAAGGCACTTTCAATACTTGGCCCTCAGCCATCACCTGTCTATTTCATCGGTTCTGATGCTCCCTTGGATGGGGGTCTTGCTAGTGAGTTATTAGAGCGTTTCCTTCAGGAAATAGGACAATCTTATTACTGGTTATCCGACCTTACTCGTGATCAAGCTCATGAAGTGCTTCATTCACTTGGAGGCATTGTAGTTGTTCCTTCACTGATAGAAAATAGCCCCTATACCGTCCAAGAGTTGCTAGATACTTCGATGCGGCTGGTCACCACTGATGTGGGAGGAATCCCTGAGCTTGTAGAGGATAGGAAACAGTCATTGTGTTCGCCAAATCCACAGGATTTGGCGAACAATATTCAACAAGCCCTTGATGAGAAGGGTGTTTCTGCTTCTAATTTTAAACTTGCATCTCGTTACAGTCATTCGCGTATTTGTCTTAGTTGGCAAGCCTTTCATGCCCGTTTGCCTTTGCGAACCCGACCAATGCCAAGGTGGGATACTAAAGAGGCAATAATTCTAATCACATTAGATTCTTGTCGTCTTGACACCTTTGAGTCAAGCTTTACACCTTCAATTAGTAAAGTAGGTCCTTTGCACAAGGCCAAGTCTCCAAGTTATTTTACATATGCAAGCCATGCCGCTATGTTTATGGGTTTTTTACCAAGCATATCAGAGGCAATTGCTTTTGTTAATTCTAAGTTTGCCAAAGTATTTCGACTTTCTCAAGCTGCATTTCAGGCAGTGCGAGCAAAGGAAGGCTTTGAACTTTCAGGTAATTCCATTATTACAGGTCTCAAGCGGAAAGGTTACTTCACAATCGGAACGGGTTCTGTTAATTGGTTTGATCCAGAGACTGAAACTGGTCGTGAATTGGTTCGCGATTTTGAGGAATTCTGGTTTGCTGGAAATACCTGGAGCCTGACACACCAGTTGAAATGGATCGACAGTCAACTTGCTCGTGAATTGGAACGCCCACCCTTAATCTTTTTGAATATTGGAGAGACCCACGTTCCCTATTGGCATCAAGGAGCTCAATGGTCTAAAGAAGATAACCCTTGCTTGCCATTCCAGAAGCAGGACCGTCGAAGAGATTGTCAGGAGCGGCAGCGAGCCTGCCTGGAGTTTGTAGATAAACAGTTAGCTCCTCTCCTAGAGCGCTTCAATGACGGTACAGTAATTATTTGTTCTGATCATGGTGATTGCTGGGGAGAGGACGGTATATGGGAGCATGGAGTTTCTCATGAAAAAACCCTTGCTGTTCCTCTTTTAATGAGGATCTGTGGCAGCCCAGTAGAGGCTCCTCTTAGTTTTAGGGAGCGTATTTCAAGAGTTGCTAGGAATAAGTTGTTTACACTTCTTTTTAGAGATAAATTACTTTGAAGGGCTTTTATCCACCTCTCCCTTTACGCCGCTTACAAACGAAGTTTGGGATCCGTTCTTTTAGGCCAAAACCTCATTTTCTAGGCATAGGTACTCAGAAGGGAGGCACCTCTACCCTGTATTGGGTATTGCGTAATCATCCGGAGATATTTCTTCCTGAGCCAAAGGAGCTGCAATATTTCACGCTTAATTCTAAAGAGCCAGTAGACTGGTATTCCGCCTTTTTTAGTGAGGCTAAGGCAGGTCAATTGCGGGCTGAGATTACCCCTTATTATGTCTATCATCCAGCTGTCCCAGAACGAATTTACCACTTAAATCCTTCGATGAGAATGATTTTGTTACTGCGCGATCCTGTCGAACGCGCACTGTCACAGTATTTTCATGCTAAAAGAAACGGATTTGAGGAATTATCGATTGAAACGGCTTTTTCAGCTGAAGCATCAAGACTCGCTGGCAGCATGGAGGTTGTTATGCGATTAGGGGGTGTTGATTACAGCCATCAGAAACATAGTTATGTTAGTCGCAGTCGCTATGATCAGCAGATAATGCGATATCTGAACTATTTCAGGCCAGTTCAACTTCTTATACTCAGGAGTGAAGATCTTTTTGAACAACCTAATTTTGCATTGGATAAGATTAAAAAATTCCTAGACATTTCTCCTTTCCCTGCTGTCAATGAGCTTGTTTGTGCGAATCAAGGTGAGGGGGAAGCTGTTGGTGTTTCTAGATCTTTGCGCAAGCAGCTTCGCCTGAAGCTGCTATCAACTTATAATTGGTTGGAGAATGAGCTGGGTCTAACTTGGCCTCAAGCTTGAGTATTAATAACGAAGTGTAATCCTAGTTTCTTCGATCATTCTTTGATCTCTTCTGATTGGATAATTGACTTCACGGGTTAGCTTTAGTTAACCCTGATGCCTTTAACTTGTCGCCGCAGACCCTCGTCTTGGTCTTGGGAATGCATGCCAGCGGAACTTCTCTGCTTGGTGGCTTGTTGCACCGTCTTGGCTTGCATTTGCCTGGGGAGCAGATCAACGCTGAAGCTCATAAGCCAGTGGGTTGCCTCGAGTGGAGTGCTGTGGTTGATCTGCAAGAGCGGTTGCTTATTGATCTCGAACGTTGGTGGCCTTCTCATCAGGGTTGTTTACCTATGCCCGAGGGTTGGCTAAGTCATTCAGCCACCTTGGCAGCACGTAAGCAGTTATTCAGGTTGCTGCATCAGCAGGTAACACTTCAGCAGAGCCCTTGGTTTATTAAGGATCCTCGCACTAGCCGATTGCTGCCGTTATGGATTGAGCTGGCTGCAGAGCTTTCCATTCCCTTGCGATTGATTTTGGCGGTGAGGGATCCGGCTGAGGTCGTCAGTTCATTACTGCATCGCGATGCTGATATAACAGGAATGGATTTGGCTCGCGCTCAGCAGCTGTGGTGGCTTCACAATCTTGAGGTGATCCATGCAGCGAAAGAGGCAGTGCCTTTTTCTGTTGTGGATTTTGGGCGTTGGTTCAGCCAGCCAGAGGCTCAGCTTGAGCAGCTTTTCGCATTGATTCCGGATCTGAAACCCAGTGAAGATCAGCGTTGTCAAGCTTTGGCTCTGATTCGTCCCGAATTGCGTCGCATCAACGCTACTGCTGTTTCGTTGCATTGGCGTGTGCGTCGGTTACATCGTCAGTTGCTTGATCATGGCCGGCGGCGTTGGCCTGCTGCAGAACCACCCAGGTCGCTTCAGCAGGCTGCGGCTAAACCTCCGGCATCATTAGCCCTGGCTGCTGATCCTGCTAGTTGGCTGCAGTGGTATGGCATCTGGAAGCACTATCCCGCACGGAGTTGTGCAGGTCCTATCGCTTTGACAGCTGATGTGCTGATCAACAGCTGTGGATTTTCTTTCAATGATTGGCAGCCCCATCTCTGGCTGCAGAAGGTGCCTTGCCCGGAAATGGGTCATCGTGCCATCCAGGCTGATGCTGATCAGCCTCATCAGATTCGTCTTGGGTCAGCTAATGGCAATTGGCCTGAAGGGCCAGTCGAAGGGAAAGCCCTAGAGCGTATCGCTTTGAATTTTGAGTTGCCCCCTCCGGAACGAGCTGATCATTGGCTTACCCATTTGCGAGGTCAGCATGCGATTTGGGATCCCGATCCAGCTAGAGTTTGCCTCTTGCGGGCTTTGGAATTGCCAGCGTATTGGCTGGATCCAGATAACGTTGTAAATGGTTGGCTACAGCAGTCTGGTGCAGTTGATCCGGGAGGTTGGGCTTCGCTACTTGGCCTGGCTTCTCCCTCTGCAGATCATGTTTTGGTGCTTGGTCCTGCAGGCCCTGAATGGGACCGTGCTCTGGCTGAAGACGCGCGTCAGATCGGTAGGTTTTCTGCATCGATCGACTATCTGCCAGGTTGGCCTGAGTTGATCAGCAAAACCCCCGCAACTGGTTTGGCCAAGGCCGGCTGGCTTTCAAACGCGGCAGCTGCATCCTCCCAACTGGTTTGGATGCAGCCTGCTGATCAGCACGAACCTGCTCTTAATGCCCTGTCTGCATTAGCGCCTCCGCCAATGTTCATGGAGGAGCCTCTGACCCCTGCTGAGTTGCTAGCTCAGCAGACGGGTAAAAACATCTTTGCCTTGGCGGAGGATCGCGCGTCGCCTGCCTCAGAGGTTCTTTATAGCTGGGAAGTTTCGCATTCGCCTCAGGCCGCGGTGGTGGTGAGTCTGTTCAACTACGGCGCATGCATCCTTACTGCCCTTGAGAGTGTGGCGGCTCAGAGTCAGCAAAATTTGGAGCTAATTGTTATTGATGACGCCTCCTCTGATAACGGGTCGATGGTTGTGAAGGCTTGGATGGCTGACTTGGTTGCTGCTGAAGCGCATCCCTTTGTGCGTTTGGTCTTGCTGCGTCATTGCAGCAATGCCGGTTTGGCGGCTGCTCGTAATACTGGTTTCGCCGCCGCTAAGGCCCCATGGTGTTTTGTGTTGGATGCCGATAATGCCCTTTTCCCCGAAGCTGTCCGTGCTTGTTTCGCTTTAGCAAATAAGGGTTCCGATGACCTTGCCGTGGTGCACCCCTTATTGGCAGTGGAGGTCGAGCCTGGACGCCCCGATGATCAGCGCAGCCTTGTAAGCACAGCTGCATGGCAGCGTGAGCGGCTCTGCCGAGGAAATGTTGTTGATGCCATGGCCATGGTGCGACGTTCTGCCTGGCAATCCGTTGGTGGGTATACGCATATTGAGGGTGGCTGGGAGGACTATGACTTCTGGTGCAAGCTCATTGATGCTGGTTTTTATGGCCTGCAGTGCCCTCAAGTGTTGGGGGTGTATCGCAGTCACTCTGAATCAATGAGTCACACCGTTACCAATAGTTCTTGGCGCGCTCTATCCAGAACACTGCAGGCTCGTCATTCCTGGCTGCAGTTGCCTTTGGCTCAGCCATGAGCATGCAGGTGCTGCGGGAGTGGCCTCCTGGCTATGGCGGTGTTGAGCGGGTAGCCCATGAACTTGCTTGCGTTTGGGGTGAGCTGGTGCTCAGTCTCAATGCACAGCCAGAGAGGCGCCTTGAGCAGGATCCCTTGCCGGTGTCATATCCACGTCAGTGTTTGCCACGTTTTATTCCTTTTGGTCGTTTGCTTCTCCCATGGCCGAGTCGTTTGCTTTGGCAGCTTCTAATTTCTCCTCAGCCTTTGCATGGGCATTTGCCCTCTCCGGCGGTATTGCTGCTGCTGCTGCTGGCTAGGTTGCTGCGTCCAGGTCGCCGGGTAAGTGCTCATTGGCATTGCTTCTTAGAGAGAGTCCCTGGCGTTACAGGCAGTCTTTATGAGCTATATCAGCGTTTGGCTTTGCTGGTTGTCCCCCATCTTTCCGCTGTTGTTACCACCTCACCAGTGTTGGCAGCGGAACTGCAAAGCGCTGGCTGTCGAGCAGAGCGCATCAAAGTGCTGTCTTGTTGTTTAGGGGAATTTCAGGAACGCGCTGCTCTTGCGCTGCCTATGCGAGTAGTTCGATCAGATACTCCATTGCAGGTACTTTTCATTGGCCGTTTAGATAGCTACAAGCGGCTTGACTGGTTAATGCAGGCGTTGCTGGAACTACAGCAGCCTTGGCAGTTGCAGGTTGTTGGCGATGGCCCCCGCAAGGCGGCTTTTGAATGCCAGGCACGAGAGCTCTTTGGCCCCGACGCGTCGGTGAGCTTTTTGGGCCGTTTGGATGAGGCTGCCAAGCTGGCCTGTTTAGCCAAGGCTGACGTGCTGGTATTGCCCTCTGATCTCAGTAACGAGGCCTTCGGGATCGTTCAACTTGAGGCCATGGCTGCAGGTATTCCATCGCTAGCTTTTCAGAGACAGCGTTCCGGCATGGGCTGGGTGGGGCAGTTGCCGGGCTTGGTCTGGTCGCAGCAGCCTGCGGATTTGGCGACGGTGCTGCAACGCCTTGCTAAGAAGCCACAGCTACGGCGAGAGCTGGCTCTGCAGGCCCGTGAACGCTATCAAGATTTATTTGCTCGTAGGGTTTGGCGAAGGCACCTGGATGCACTTTTCTGAATCGGCGGACATGGCATCCAGTCGGTTTCTATTCAATCTGTTGCCTTATAGGCCTGATGCTCCCACAGGTCTCAGTCGCTATGTGAATCACTTCCTGAAGGCTTGGTCAGTTGCTACCGGCGAAGCTCTGCCTCAGCAACTGCGTTTAAGGGTCGATGGAGTACCGCAACTAGCCGCTGATGCTCATTTGCCTCAGGAGCAGAGATCCCGACGCATGCGTTGGCTACAGGCCAATTCACTAGTGCAGCACGCAGTACCTACAGGGAAGTTGGTTGCTCAAGCTGATCCGGCTGTGATTTATTCGCCTTACACCGATCGTTTGCTGGGAGTGCGTGATAGGCCCCAGGTGATCACTTGCCACGATCTTACCCCTCTTTATTTCCCCAGCAGCCGTAGGGCTTTTTGGCGTAGCCGCCTTTGGTTGCCACGTCATCTGAATGGTGCTACACGAGTGATTGCCATTAGTTGCCATGTGGCTGATCTCTTAGTAGAAGAGGGCCTTTCTGCACAGCGCATCATTGTTATCCCCAACGGTGTGGAGGTTGTTGTTGATCCCATTCATGCTCCTGCTACTCGGGACGTATTGCTCCTAGCCCGTCATGCTCGTAACAAGAACATCCCTCTTGCTCTAAGGGGTTTTGCCCAGTTGCTTGCTTTAGAACCTCAATGGGAGGGGAACTTAGTGATTGTGGGTGGTCGTGGTCGTGTTACTGCGCAGTTGCTTCAGTTGGAACGAAGCTTGGATCTCATTGGCCGCGTGCAATGGCTACCACATTTATCTGAAGAAGACTTGGAGCGGCAATTGCGCTCGAGCTTCTGTCTAATCTCCACCAGCCTGATGGAGGGTTTCGACTACCCCCTGCTCGAAGCGCAGGCGAGAGGACTGCCAACGTTGGCAAGTCGAATTCCTGTGCATGAGGAGCTCCATAAAGATGCTGCTTGCCAATTTGATCTTGACGATGAGGGCGTTAGTCTCGCTGTTCAGATTCAGCGGCTTGCGCGCGACTCTTGTCTTTGGAAACATCTTTCCCAAGCGGGCCTGATCAACGCCCAACAATTCACTCTTCAGCAGCAAACCAGCAGCATTCATCAGTTATTGAGCAGCCTCTGCTTAAACCGATAGTGCTCAGGCTTGAAGATGTGCGTCTTGATATTCCCGTTAATACGACAGAGACCCGTAGCCTAAAGGCGACGCTAATTCGCTCTGTCACTGGTGGCAAGCTCAGTCGCCGGCGTGGTGGTGCTGTGATTACGGCTCTTCAAGAGGTGTCCTGCATAGTGCGTGAGGGTGAGCGGGTGGCCTTGATCGGCCACAATGGCGCTGGGAAATCAACTTTTTTGCGGCTGATATCAGGTATTTATCAACACACTGCCGGTCTCTTGGAGGCACGAGTGCAGGTGTTCCCGATGATCAGCAAGGACTTCATAACAAGCCCCGAGTTGAGTGGCATGCAGGCGATCAAAGCTCACTATTTGATGGTGAATGGCAACCTGCGTGGCTTTTCAGCTTTCACTGAGGACGTGATTGACTTTTCTGGTTTAGGCGATTTTATTCATCTGCCTGTCAAAACTTACAGCCAGGGCATGGCGGCTCGCCTGCTATTTGCCGTGCTAACTGCATGCACGCACGAATGTTTGGCATTGGATGAGGGTTTAGGAGCAGGCGATAGTAGTTTTTATGAGCGGGCACAGCAGCGCATGAACGAATTCTTGAGCACTACCGGCACTCTTTTCTTGGCTTCACATTCCAGCGAACTGCTTCGTCGTTTTTGTCAGCGTGGTTTGGTATTTCAGGAGGGAAGAATCGTCTTTGATGGCCCCCTTGAAGCAGCCCTTGCTCACTATCACAAAAGCGCGTGACGATTACCTCCCCTACTTATCCACGACCTTCATCCGTGCGTCAAACTCTTCTTGAGGCCTGGAGTTTGCGTAGGGTTTGGTGGTTTACCGCCACTGCTCGTACTAGAGCCCGCTTTGTTCGTACGCTCTTTGGCAGTTTTTGGCTTGGGCTCTCCAATCTCTTTTCGATTGGAGCTTTGGCGCTTGTTTACGGCACAGTATTTGGCAGGGATGATTTCAATACCTATGTGGTCTACCTGGGTATCGGATTAGTGGTTTGGAACACGATTGCTGGTGCTATTAGTTCGGCACCGAACCTTTTCGAGCGCAATCATAGTCATGTGCATAACACCAGCTTAAATCCAATTTTTTATACCCTTGAGGAGTGGGCATTTCAGTTGCAGACCTTTGCACAGTCGTTTTTATTAGTGATACTTGCTTTGAGTATTTACCAACATGATCTTTTTGTGAAGCTCTTGATGGTCGGCTGGCTGCCATTGCTGAATGTGTTCTTATTCATTTACTGGTGTCCAGTATTAATTTGTGTGCTAGGTGCACGTTATCGTGATCTTTATCAATTGGTGCCGGTTGTTCTACAGTTAGTTTTTTTACTTTCGCCAATTTTATATGAAAAGAAGAATCTCGCAGCTAAGTGGGGGGCGATAGCCGATTTCAATCCTATTTATCGAATCCTTAGCCCTTTTCGGCACAGCCTGATTACCGGAGAATTGAAGATTGGCCAAGGACTTCTTGTGTTGGCTGTAAATATTATAGGCATCTGGATTGCTGTGAGACTGATTAATCGTGAGAGGCCAAACCTGCCTTTCCTCATTTAAGAATCTCACCAAGATCGTGTTGGAGCCGCTCGTAGAAGCCGGCTGATAGCTTTTGATATCTACCAATTCTTCGGCAACGCTCTGAAGTTGGGTCTTTCCATAATGTTCCATTTAGTCCAGCAACTGCTTCCATAGCTGAAGCCCAGTCTCGACTTTTCAATGTATTGAGGGTGATAACACTTTCATTAAAGTCAAGCATAGATTGGATTTCACAATGCGACTCACAGTCACTGGCAAGTGTCGGCATTCCTAGGCAGGCGGCATCTAAAACGGGAATGCCGAAGCCTTCAACTAGTGAGGGGCTGAGCAGGGCCATGGCATTCAGGTAAAGATCCAATTTGCTACTTTCCTGTACATACCCAGTTAGTAGAATGCCGGGTTCACGCCGAACGATTTCTTCTACTGCATTGCTGTAGTCATCACCCTTGAGTTTCCCTATAACACATAGCTGAATCCCAAGGCTGCTGAGGTCCGATTCGACGTATGCCTGGGCCAGAAAAAGTAGGTTTTTTCGCGCTTCTATAGAGGAATTAAATAAGAAGTAACGAAATGGTTTTATGCCTTTCAATCTCTTGCGTATTGATTCATCCATTGGTGGTAAGTCTTCTTTGTCTAATTTCTTTTCGACTTCAGCTTGGGCAAAGCCTAATCCTTTTGGGAGTTAATATTATAGGTATCTGGATTGATTTGCGGTTGATTAATCGTGAGAGGGTAAAACTACTTTTCTAATTTGATTTAACTCGCTAGCTTGATTGTTTCCACCTCTTGTTGTTTCTTAGCTCAGCAAAGTAGGTCTTCTAGATCTTTCTGGAATTGTTTGCAGATGATTTTGTACTTTGCCTCATAACGGCTGATTCTACGCTTGCGCTCCTTATAGGGTTGATTGCAAAGATCAATCGAGTTTCCGGCAACTGCTTTCATGGCAGTAGCCCATTCGAGACTTTTGTGGGTGCTAATAGGCAGGACGTATTGCTCGAAATCGTACATCGCGTAAATTTCGCGATGAGAGTCACAGTCGCTTGCAATTGCTGTCATGCCAAGGCAAGCTGCATCTAGAACGGGTATACCAAAGCCTTCTACCAGAGATGGGCTTAGTAATGCCATTGCATTCAAGTAGAGGTCAAGTTTGGTGCTTTCATCGATGTAGCCAGTCAACAAAATACTAGGCTCATGTTTGACAATTTCTTCAATTGCGTTGCTGTAATCATCTCCTTTTAGCTTTCCTGTAACGCATAGCCGAATTCCCTGACTGCCTAGATTGGATTCAGCGTAAGACTTGGCGAGAAACAGAAGGTTCTTGCGAGATTCTACCGATGAGTTGAAAAGAAAATACTGAAACGGTCGCAGACCCTTCTGTTCGTATTCATTCGAACTTAGCCTGTTCTTTTTATCCGTAATTAGTATTTTTTTCTTTTTTTGAAGTAGCTTTTCCTTTTTGTACGCGCTTAGCCCTTCCTTTTGAGCTGCACGCAGCTTTTGCTTTTCCTTAAGCACCTTCATCCTTTTGTATTCACTTAGCTCTTCGAGCTTGTCTGTATCGTTGTCTTTTTCAGCACTAAAAAGATTGCTGATGGGCTTGAGGTCGCTGGCGCTCTCATGATCTTCTGAAAGCCAGCTTGGGAAGCGGAGTGAGGGTGGCTGTACAACGACTCTCTCAATTGACTTTAGCTGTTGAGACTTATTGGTAGTTGCCACTTTTGCTTGGTTTTGAATTTGATTATGAAACTTTATTGATGTTGATGTTGACACGTAAATTCTTTTTGCAGGAATGCAAGCCTGTAGTCGATGACTGAACATCAGAGGATCTTCGTTGTGTTGTACATACTCGAGAGGAATCAGGTCGTGCACTGTCTGAACAAACACTGAACTATTAAGTGGTTTTATATTTAATGGGCAGCTTGTCAGGAGAGCATCAAATCCTTTGAGATCGATGCGAACTGGTCTTTGACGTTTAAGACGGGAGGCAAGCATAGTAGACAAGAACACATTGCGGACGCAAAGCAACCCTGTGACATCCTTCAAATAGCTTAGCCGCTCGTTCCTTATGTAAGGATTGTCGAATAAGTTTTCTACTGGAATTTGGTAGATTTTGTGCCTCCGATAATAGCGGGGGCGGCGGGCGAGCTCAATAGCAATTGCTAGTGCTCGATACCGAGTGCTGATTTTGCGGGCAAACCCGACTCTTCTTTCGATCCAGTTTAAGTGATTGTCATTAGATTGGATTCCATGTGCTAGAGAGTCGAGAACCCTGGCGCCAAAAATATACGATTTGGTCGCCTTCGGCAAGCTACGCAAACCTGCATCTCTTAGAGGCTCACCATATTCAGTTAGTAGCCATACTTCTGAACCAGCTTTCCGCAAACAGTGGATCAACGATTTGGTATAGACTGCAATTCCACGATGCTCACTCTGCTCCAGGTCATAGGCAGTTACAACGATTCTCTTCCCTTGTAGGCTGCTTAATGTGGTTGGCAATGATGTAAAGGATGTCATAAGTTAAGGTTAGGGCCTCAACCCTTCGTCAGCAAGTGATACTTGTGAATAATTTTAGTCTCAGAATTCGACTTGCATGTCTAAGTATACCCTTTCGATTGATCTGAATCATCGGATCTTAATATGCAATGAATAGTTTTTAGGATTAAAATCTTTGGTTTTGATGATTATTCTCAAGTTGTCTACCTTCTAGTTCGTAATATTTTCAGCTCCTGCTTGATATTGTCCAGCTCTTGTTGTTGACGCAGTCTTGAAAGCTGTAAGGAGTTGCTTTGGTTTTGCCAGTAAATCACCTCTGTGGAAAGTTGCTCAATATTGTCTTCCATTTCTTGAACATCAATTTCTATTGGCAGCTCCTTTAGCTTCTTCTGCAGATCGTATTCACCCTTCTGTAGATCGAGTTCTCTCTTCTTTAAATCGCTATCGAACTTCTCTTGTGTCTTCCCTAGATCGAGTTCCCTCGTCTGTAAATCGAGTTCTTTTTTCCCCTTCTGTAGATCGAGTTCCCTCGTCTGTAAATCAAGTTCTTTTTTCTCCGAATCGTTGTTACCATCTCTTTTCATCTTCTCTAAACTAATTATAATTTCTTGCAGATTGATTGTCTCTCGCTGCCGTCGAACCTCTACGTCGCGCAGGCTTTCCGCCTCTCTGGTGCTAGCTAGAAGGTCATTTAGAAGTTGGGTTTCGTTGGCCTGTTCAATGAATTGTCTGTGGCGCATGCGCATTCGACTCAGATCTTCTGACTGGGCCTCTTGGTTTTCTTGTTGTTGACGAGTGCTTTCTGATTCGTGAATTCCGCTAGCAGCAGGGCAATACCACACCTCAAGTTTGAGACGTTCGCGCACATCAAGGCAAAGATCCACGTCTTCACCACACACCTTGTAGGACTCGTTAAAACGCATTTCCAGGAAATGTTTACGGCGTAGCAGCATCAATGCGCCGGTCACTGCTGGCACTGCTCTGTTATTTCCCATCACAAAGGAAAACTCTGCGGGTACGAGACGATCTAAGAGGTGATATGGGGAATTGCGGCTATCAAAAAGGATGCCAGCATGGATTAGCTGGCCCTGGTGATTACGTAGTCGGCCTCCTACTAACCCGGCTTGTGGCTCTTGTTCTAGGCAATTGATGGCTGAGTCGATGCTGCCTGCATCAAGGACGATGTCATCGTTGATTAGTAGTAATAGTTCTCCGTTTGCCTTCACTGCAAGTTCGTTCATGTTGCTAGCGAAGTGATACGGCTCTCTTTGAGCAATTAGCAGTTCATATCCAGAACTGTTATCAATTTCATTCTCAGACTCTTTGCTTCCGTTCCATGAACATAGAACCTCAACCTCCAAGCCAGGTAGCTCTGTTGCTTCTGCCACACTCTTGAGCATGCTGCTTAGCAGGCTTGGAGTTCGGGATACGACCAAGATCGATAGGCGCATCAGACACTTTGACTGTCTAAGGAGTTTATCAACATCTCGGCATTGGCAAGCTCTGCCAGATTATTCATGCTTCTGGCGAAGCTATAGGGCTCACGTTGGGCCATCAGGAATTCTTGTCCAGATGCATTGCTGATTTTTTTCTGCATCTGCGCTGCTATTCCAGTAGCCGAGAATCTCGGTCTCATTGTTGTCAATGCTGGTTGCTTCGACCAAGCTCGCAATCATGAAGTTGAGCAAGCTGCTTTCATTGGCGAGGAAAAGTTGCCTGCACTGCTGCTGTAGTTGAGTTCCCGAGATTAGAATCAAGCAGAAAATCTTGATAAGCACCTAGGCAGGTGTTGTGATTGGGGCGTTGACTGATCGGGATTCCCCTTTCACTGAGCTCTTATTTTGCAGGTTATGAGAGTGTCGAGTTCGATGTCGTGTCAGTCAGCCCCGCTGAAGAAGGGTTTCTTTCGCTGTTAACCAGCTGCGGGAGAGCAAGGTTTTGGTTGTGGTGTAAGAAGCAGCTGCGATCGATGTTGCGGTTGCATAATTTGGTTGATCAGTCGCTTCGGTTCTTTATGTCGGTAGCGATGGTTCTATCTGATCCAGAGAAGTTGATTGTCGGCTTTTTGTCATGGTTCAGGTCTTCATAAGCTAAAACTCACTTGTCTCAGATCCCCCTTTCAGCTGCTTGATTTGGGAGGCTAAGGCTTCTTGAAGTGCCAATTTAGGTTTTTGTGGCTGTTCTCGCTAGCCAAGAAGTCAGGTCAAGCAGAACCCCGAAATCAGCGCTGGATGGCTTGCTCGCAATTGGGCGACTTGGTGTGATCAGTTTGCTGGCGACTGTCCGGTTTAATGCTTTACGCCAGCTTTCTCCCGGAGAGCCATGCACTAGATGTCCTGGAGCATTCTTCTTCGGCTATCACCATTACTGAAAATTTTAAGTATCTCGCGGTTTTTCAGCTTTTAGAAGTAATCAAAGGCTTTTGAGGCGAAATTCAGAATAGACCTCGGTAGGCTGCTTGCATATTTTTGGCAGTTTTTCAAGCCATGCTAAAGCTCCTGCTGGGTGATCCCAATGCCCGCAAGCTAAAGCGTTACCAGCCGATCGTCACTGACATCAATATCCTCGAAGAAGACATCGCCTTGCTTAGCGATGAACAGCTTCGTTCCAAAACGGATGACTTTCGTAAGCAAATAGAGAAAACCGGCACTCTTGAGAAGCAACGACTAGTACTAGATGAGCTGCTCCCAGAAGCCTTCGCTGTGGTGCGTGAGGCTGGTAAGCGTGTGCTTGGCATGCGTCATTTCGATGTGCAGTTGATCGGGGGCATGGTGTTGCATGAGGGTCAGATCGGTGAGATGAAGACAGGAGAGGGCAAGACCCTTGTTGCGACCCTGCCTAGCTATCTCAATGCCCTCACCGGACGTGGCGTGCACGTAGTGACGGTCAATGATTATTTGGCTCGTCGCGATGCTGAGTGGATGGGCCAAGTGCATCGTTTTCTTGGCCTCAGTGTTGGTTTGATACAGCAGGACATGAGCCCTGCTGAGCGGCGACGCAACTACGCCTGCGATATCACCTATGCCACAAATTCAGAGTTGGGTTTTGACTACCTGCGCGACAACATGGCCACCGATCTAAGCGAGGTGGTGCAAAGGGAGTTTCAGTATTGCGTTATCGATGAGGTGGATTCGATTTTGATTGATGAGGCGAGAACTCCTTTGATTATTTCCGGACAGGTGGAGCGTCCTCAGGAGAAGTACCAGCAGGCGGCAGAGGTGGCGGCGGATCTAGAGCGTGCCGCTGAACAGGGTAAA
>PVBE010526145.1_pt1 | contig 16015 bp, 17 predicted proteins | sample 1631181 | NCBI WGS metagenome assembly PVBE01 (sample SAMN08397723, study PRJNA350692) | Marine metagenome, whole genome shotgun sequencing project. | isolation source: water | place: Pacific Ocean | collected 2012-04
AAACATTCTTATTTTTCTTAGCATAGCAAGTTTAATTATTTTTTCATTCTCTATTAATAATTCTAATAAATTAAATAGAGATTTAAACTCTTTTGAAAAAGGTAAGGACCAAATTCCTTTTGACAGAAACGCTGAAAACTTTACTCCAATTATTGATTCGCATGTTCATTTTATGCCATTTGGTGGAGAGGCTATTCCATTCTCTGATTTAATTGATTATTTCAGAAAAACAAATGTAAGGTTTGTTAATGTTTATGGTATTGGTCAAAGAGTACCAATTGACTCAGATTGTACATATTATTTAGACTGCCCGGGAATTCCTGTCCTTCCTACTATAAAAAATGACATAATTAATGCTGAAAATTTTATTAAATCAAAACCAAAAGATATTCATTTAACTATCTCGATGACATTCCCAGATTTAGCAAATCCTGGTGATATTTTAAAAAAAATGGAAATTTTAGACGTTGAATACCCTAATGTTTTTAATTGGATGGGAGAAGTTAATCTAATAAAACAAGCACTTTTAAATAATTTTCATGAACCAGCTATATTAGAAGACATATCTAAATGGAAAGATTTTATGGGTGAATTAAATGAAAGAAAAATACCTATAAACATACATTCAGATTTAGGAAATAATCAATCTAATACTAAATATTTATTTCTAATGGAAGAAGTATTAAAATTATATCCAAATAACAAAATTGTATGGGCTCATATGGGTTTATCTAAGGAATTGTCTAATATGAATCCTAACGAACACATAAAAATCATGAAAAGGCTATTAAATAAATACCCTAACTTAATGCTAGACATTACTTGGCGGGTTCTGGAAGATAATTATTTTAAAAAATATCGTGATTTATATGTTAATTTTTTCAATAACTATTCCGAAAAAATATTACCAGGTACAGATTTCGTCGCTTCAGCTAACAAAAATTTTGATTCGTATAAAACAGATCTAATGGTAACTAGTGAAATAAACAAATATTTAAATGATAAAGCATTTAGAAATATTGTTTTAGGTAACAATTATTTTAGATTGCTTGATTTGAATTATGAAGCTCCAATAATTTCATTAAAAAAATAAAAAAATCAATGAAAAAATGGTTTAAAAATATTGGCCCAGGACCGTTAGTAGCTGCAGCATTTATTGGTCCAGGCACAGTCACTTTATGTAGTATAGCTGGACTTGATTTTGGTTTTTCTCTTTTATGGACTTTAGTTTTATCAATAATTGCTACAATAGTTCTTCAAGAGATGTCTGCCCGTCTTGGTATAATATCAAACAAAGGACTTTCTCAAGTTATTAGAGAAGAAATTAAAAACCCTGGTTTTAGAAATATTGTAATAACATTGATACTATCTGCTATAGTTATAGGAAATGCAGCCTATGAAGCAGGAAATATTAGTGGGGGCGTATTAGGATTAGAAGCTGTCTTTGGAGAAAAAGGTTTGACTATTCTAAATATAGATATCAATTTTTATAGCATTATTTTAGGATTAATAGCATTTTCTTTGCTTTACATAGGAAATTATAAAATTCTTGAAAGATCCCTGATTTTTTTAGTAATAATAATGAGTTTATCGTTCATTATAACTGCTATTATAACTAAACCAGATATAACTGATTTATTTAATGGTTTATTTGTACCTAAATTCCCAGAAGGAAGTATTTTAATAATTATTGGATTAATTGGTACAACTGTAGTTCCATACAATCTTTTTCTTCATGCTTCATTAGTTAAAGAAAGATGGAAGAATAAAAGTGATTTAAAATTTGCTAGAAATGACACGATAGTTTCTATTGTACTTGGAGGAATAGTATCTATGTGTATTATTATTTCTAGTGCTTCATTAAATATTGATAATATTAACAATGCTGCTGATTTAGCTAAAGGGATTGAACCACTTTATGGTATTTATTCTAAATATATCTTAGCTATTGGATTATTTTCAGCTGGGATAACAAGTGCAATAACCGCTCCCCTAGCAGCATCTTTTGTAGCTGCTGGATGTTTAGGATGGTCATTGAATATGAAAGGATTAAAATTTAGAAGTGTTTGGATCTTTATTTTATTGGCTGGAGTTATATCTTCATCTTCAGGATATAAATCCATAGAGATAATAAAATTTGCACAAGTGGCTAACGGAATATTATTACCTGTAATTGCTGGTTTTTTAATATGGATTGTAAATAAAGATTCTATTTTAGGAAAATATAAAAATTCTAAATGGCAGAATTTTATTGGATTACTAATTCTAGTTATTACAATTTTTCTTGGATTAAAAAGTATTCTAAAAGTTTTTGAATTATTATAAATGAAAAATCTTAAAATTGATATAAATGCAGATGTTGGTGAAGGTATAGGAAATGAAGATCTGCTTTTTCCATTAATTTCTTCATGTAATATTGCTTGTGGAGGACATTCTGGTGATTTAGAGACTATGTTGTCAATTGTAAGATTAGCTAAAAAGAATAATTTAAAAATTGGTGCTCATCCATCTTTTCCTGACAAGAAAAATTTTGGTAGAAAAATAATGAATATTAGTAAGGATAAACTAGTAAAATCATTAAAAAATCAAATACAATCTTTAAGATCTATATTAATTCAAGAAAATGTTGAATTAAATCATATAAAAGCCCATGGAGCACTTTATAATTTTGCATCAAATGATAAAGAAACTGCAAGAATTATAATTGATATAACAAAAGAGATGAAAACAAAATTATATGTCCCCTATTCATCTCTAATTTCTAAAATGGCAAGAGAAGAAGGAATTATAATATGTAATGAATTATTTATAGATAGAAACTATAACTCTAACTTAACTTTAGTATCTAGAGATAATTCTAATGCGTTAATAGAAAATTCTAATGAAATGTTTAAACATGTTTATAATATTATTAATAATAAAATCATAAGTATTGATAAGAAAGAAAGAAGTGTTGAGTTTGACACACTATGTATTCATGGTGACAATCCAAATGCTATTGTATTACTTGAAGAGTTACATTTTAAATTAAATAATCTTGGAATTGAAATCGTATAATTTAATATATAAAAGATTCGGAGAAAGCTCTGTTTTAGTTGAATGGCCTTCTAAAATCAATGAATCTATTTTAGAAAACATTTTATTATTTAAATCAGAAATTGAGAAAAAATATCTAAACAAAAATATTTATTTAAAAAACTCCTATAATTCTCTTCTAATTACATATAGAGAAATTATAAACTCTAAAGCTAAAATCTCTGAATTAAACAATATTTATATAAAAATTGGATCAAAGCAAAAACAAGTTTTTAATAAATGGGAAATACCTGTATGTTATGACATTGATCCTGGACATGATTTAGCTTATTTAGAAAAAAGTCTTTCTATAAAAAAAGAAGAAATTATTTCTTTACATAATTCTAAAGATTATAGGGTTTATAACATAGGCTTTCTTCCTGGATTTTTATATTTAGGAGGATTAGATAAAAAAATACATCATCCCCGTAAAGAAAAACCAATTTTAAATGTTCCTAAAGGTGCTATAGGAATTGGAGGATCACAGACTGGAATATACCCAAATAATAGTCCTGGAGGGTGGTATATTATTGGAAACTCACCAATTAATTTATTTAATATAAATAAGACCTCTCCATGTTTTATTAAACCAGGAGATAAAATAAAATTCAATCCAATATCATTAAAAGAACATGAATTAATCAAGATACAAGTTGAATCTAATATTTATAAACCTATAAAAACTAGAATAAATGATTGAAATTGTTAAATCAGGACTTTATACGACAATACAAGATCTTGGAAGGTTTGGATATGAAAATTATGGAGTTCCTATATCTGGAGCAATGGATCAACTTTCATCAATTCTATCAAATAAATTATTAGGAAATAATGATAATGATGCTGTAATGGAAATAACGATGACCGGACCTGTTTTAAAATTCTTGGAGGAAACTAAAATATGTATTACAGGAGCAGATATTAGCCCATCAATAAATGATAATTCTATTGATATAAATCGAGTATATGAAATGAATCAAGGAGATGTTTTGAAATTCGGGAAATTGAAATATGGATTACGTTCTTATATAGGTATTTCTGGAGGTTTCTTATCAGAGAAAATCATGAATAGTAGAAGCATGCATTCTAATATTACTAAATCAAATAGAATAATAAGGGGTGAGAGTTTAAAAATTAAAAAATCAGTAAAAACAAAGACTAAAAGAACTAAAATTAATGTTAATTATTTGAAACATTTTAAAAACAATACAATTGAAGTTTTCAAGGGACCCGAATTTAATAAATTAACAATAAAACAAAAGCAAGTTTTATTAAAGAAAAAATTTACAATTTCAAATAATAATAATAGAATGGCATATCAATTAAATGAGTCATTTGATAATCAACTTGATTCCATAATTACTTCATTAGTTATGCAAGGAACAGTCCAACTAACTCCATCTGGAAAAATAATAATTCTTATGAGAGATTCTCAAACATGTGGTGGATATCCAAGAATACTTCAACTATCTCAAAAATCAATAAATAAACTATCTCAAAAACACATGGATAATAATATCAAATTTGAATTAATAGATCCATAAAAAACATATTAACTATTAAGTATTCTTATAGTTTTTCTATCTATAATTTCACTATCTTGAGAGCTAATAAAAAACTATATTATGAAAAATTATATTTTATTATTTAGCCTAATTGGGCTATTTATTTCGTGTGCTGACACAAAACAAAAACTTGGATATGAATCTGAAAACGGAAGCGAAGTAGATATTTACGTTGGAAGTGTAGAGTCAACTGAAATCATCCGAAAATGGTTTGATTCATATAACGCTAGAGATCTAGAAACGGTATCAAGCATTGAGCATGAAGATGTTGTTTTACATGCTCCAAATGGAATGATTATTAATGGAAGTGAACAGCACAGCGAACTTGCAAAACAATTTCTTGCAGCATATCCCAATGCCAAATGGGAAATTCTATGGTCCATCTCATCAGACATAGCTTTTAAAACAAAGCCTTACGAAAACTGGGTAACGACTTGTGTAACTGTAACATTTGGAGAGGGTGAAGAAGCAACAACTCTTCAAAGAATTATAGATGCTCAAATTGTAGATGATAAAATCAAGTTGGTATACGGATACGAAAGAACGGTATTAACTCCAGAAGAATAAAATAATTTTATTTCTAAAATATATTGAAAAAGCTATTTCTATTAATTTCTTTTTTTCTATTTACTTTCATTGTATATGGACAAATAAAAATTGAAACTATTCAATTTGATAGTGCAAATCCATACTCATTCAACGATGTAATAACAGATTTAGAAAATCAAGAAAAACAAAAAGTATTTGGCAAACTTGTCATTCCAAAAGATTCAATTTCTAAAAACAAAAAATACCCATTAGTTATAGGAGTTGCTGGAAGTCTTGGATGGTCAGAGCATCATCATGAATACCTGAAAATGTATCAAGAAATGGGTATTGCAACTTTTGAGTTAAACAGTTTTAAAAGTAGAAATATTACTTCCACTGTTGGAACTCAAACTGAAATAACTATGGCTGCAATGATACTTGATGCCTATAGGGCTTTTGAAGTATTATCAGAACATCCAAATATTGATAAAGACAAGGTTTCAATAACTGGATGGAGCTTAGGAGGTGGTGTCACCTTATTTTCTGGTTGGCTTCCACTTAAAAATGCAATTAATAAAGAACTAACTTTTGCCTCTCATCTTGCATTTTATCCACCTTGCTTTATTGACCCTGATAATACAGAATTTACTAATTCACCTATTCATATATTGATTGGTGAATTAGATAATTGGACACCTTCATCACCTTGTAAGGATTTTATTAATAAATTAAAACCTAAAACAAATATTGATCTCACAATATATAAAGATTCATATCATTCATTTGATAAAAATGGTCCAGTCGTAAGAAGTGAAAACGCTTATAACTTTAGTGAATGTATTTTTAGACTTGATGAAAAGGGCAATGTTTTGATGAATTATCTAAACATTCCAATGTCAAATCCCTTTTTACAAAAAATTGGATTTATGATGTGTGTTTCTAGAGGTGCTGATTTTGGAGGTAATCCAGAAGCTAGAGTAAAATCATATAATTTTAGTAAATATTTTATGAAAAAAACATTATTAAAATAAAAAAATAACACTTAATTTAAATCAAAATAAATATGAAAAATTTAATTATAATACTTTTCACATTTCTAATATTAGGATGTGATAATAATGCTACTATCGTATCGTTCGACGATGAAAAATCTAATTCAATTAGAAATCACTATCAACATTACTTGAATAATGATATTGATGGTTTAAAAGAGTTATGGGCAGATGACGATAAGATTGTTTTATATCTTGGAAGTGTTGAAACATCTCCTCTATCAGAATTAACAGGACTTATTCAGGCTCAACATGCAGCTTTTGATAACATTCAATTATTAAATATACAAGGTGAAGATCAACCAATATATGTTGAAACTAAAACATACCCATCTGGACAAACTTGGACCAACACATGGTTTAAATGGTCAGCTGTAGGAAAAACTACTGGAAATACAGTAGAAATTCCTCTTCACATCTCTTTTAGATGGGAAGGTGGTGAAATAGTAGAAGAAGTTCATTTATTTAACCCTACACTAATGGAAGAAGAATTAGAAGCATTTAATGCATCATCTGATAAGAGTTAAAATGTAAAGTTATTTTAAAATAAAGAACCCCGAATCTCGGGGTTTTTTTATAACTAAAATTTAAGGAATAATTTTAAGCTGAGCTTCTAATGATAAATATAAAAACTATTTAAAATGAAGTTTTGATATTTTACCTTTTCCTGCAGCATAGGCAGTACATTCATCTAAAAACCTTATTGTATAGAAGCTTTCATCGCTTAAATGTTTCCATGTATGTCCTCTATCATTTGAAATATCTATTCCATTATAACCTACAGCAACTAAGGATTTACCTTTGCTATTTGGAAAATACTGAACACAACTTCTATATCCTGGATCTTGATTTTCAGCAACTGTTTTCCAAGTCTTTCCGCCATCATTTGTAATAATCTTATTTGAGATATTCTCCAGTGGTTTTGTATAATCTCCACCAATGGCAAAACCATTCTTCTTGTCATAAAAATCAATACTATAAATCCCTTTTGTTGATTCTCCTTTAATAATAGGAGTTTCTATTATACTCCAGCTTTTTCCAAAATCATCACTGTAATATATTCTACTATTAATTCCTCCACTTGCAACCCATGCTCTATTTCCAATAATGGAAATATTTGTATCGCTAGCTGCAAAAAAACCTTCATTTGGAAGTTTATTATTAAACATACTGCAATCTAATTTTTCCCAACTTTCCCCACTATCTCTTGTAATTAAAATGCTAATACAACCATTTATAAAATCTCCAACAACCAAACCTTCTCTTTCATTCCAAAAATCCATAGAATCATAAAAAATCTTTTCATCAGTCTCTCTATAAACAACTTTTCCATTTTTAAAGAGCAATGCTGGACTTCCAATTGTTATTGTAAAAACATTATCATTAATAACTGCCATAGATCTAAAATTTGGATATAATAGTGAATCAACCTTAGAACTATACTGATCTACATTTAGCAAGTCTGGTTTTTTTGTATCAAAAGAATATATTTCTCCTCTTGAAGTTGCATTGTAAACCTTATTACTATGAATCTCTAGTGCTCTAATATTCAATGATGAATCAAGTAAAACATGGGTTATGTCAACTTTTGTAAAAGATAAATTATTTTGACAGCTTGTAAAAAAATAGAAAGAAACAATTATTAAAAAAAATTTATTAAAAAGAATTGATTTAGAATGCATATCCAAAAGATTTATAATTAAATTTAAGATTATTAATATAATTATTAGGAATGAGAAAAATATTAAAAATTTCATTGATTTTAAGTTTAATTTTTACAATTGGATGTAACAAAGACTCTAAAAAACCTAAAATTGCAATTGCAGGTTTAGCTATTGAATCTAGTACTTTTTCACCAGCAAAAACGCATGAAGAAGATTTTCATGCAAGAATTGGGGATGAAGTTTTTACATTCTACCCTTTTTTATCAAAAGACTCTTTAAATAGAAATAGAGCTAATTGGATACCTACTTTAAGAGGACATGCTCTTCCAGGTGGAATTGTAACAAAAAAAACATACGAATCATTAGTTGAAAAAACACTTAGTATGCTTAAAGAAAACATGCCCTATGATGGGTTATTTTTTGATATTCATGGTGCAATGAGTGTTGAAGGAATAGATGATCCTGAAGGAGATTTTATTAAACGTATTAGAAAACTAATTGGCTATGAAACAATTATTTCAACTTCAATGGATTTACATGGAAATGTATCTGTAGATCTAGCTAAAGAAACAGATCTTATAACTTGTTATAGAATGGCACCACATGAAGATGCAATTGAATCTAAAAAAAGAGCAGTAAATAATTTATTAGAAAGACTTGAAACAGGAAAGGGTAAACCAGTTTACAAAGCTAGAATTGAAGTTCCAATTTTACTTCCAGGCGAGAAAACAAGTACAAGAGTTGAACCTGGAAAAAGCTTATATGCAAAAGTTGACCCTGTAACTAAAAGTCCTGGCATAATTGATGCAGCTATTTGGGTTGGTTATCCTTGGGCAGATGAACCCAGAAATCATGCTGTTGTTGTGGTAACAGGAGATATAAAAAAATCTGTAATACAATCTGCTGAATACTTAGCTCAAAGTTTTTGGGAAGTAAAAGATGATTTTAAATTTGTAGCTCCTGTAGCTTCACTAAACGAAAGTTTAGATTTAGCAATAAACAGTAAAACATATCCCTATATCATAAGTGATATGGGTGATAATCCAACTGCAGGAGGAGCTGGAGATGTTACATGGACATTAAATGAATTATTAAAAAGAAATGAATTCAAAAAAAATAGCGGTCCAAGTGTAATTTATGCATCGATTCCAGGTCCTAAGTTGGTAGAAAAAGCTGTAGAATTAGGAGTTGGAGAATTTGTTGAAGAATATGTAGGTGCAGAAATTGATGATCGTTACTCCCCTCCTATTAAAATCAAAGGAAGAATAGAGTCTATTAAACATGGTGATATCCATGCTGAGACCGAGGTTGTAGTTAAGTCTGGCAGTATTAATATTATTGTTACTAAAAAAAGAAAACCTTATCATTATGAGTCTGATTTTTTAGATCTTGGACTTGAACCAAGAAAATCCAATATAGTAATAGTTAAAATTGGTTATTTAGTTCCCGAACTTTACAACATAAACAAAGGGTGGACAATGGCTCTTACACCTGGCGGTGTTGATCAAGATCTATTTAGATTAGGTTATAAAAGAATTAAACGGCCTATGTTTCCATTAGATAAATTTAAAACCAAACCTGATTTATCAGCAAAAATAATAGAGACTTCTAGTAAAGAATAATGGAAAAATTATTTTCATATGGAACGTTACAATTTAAAAAAGTTCAACAAGATACATTTGGAAGAATATTAAATGGAAAAAAAGATATTCTAAGAGCTTATAAGCTTAAAGATTTAATTATAAGGGATGAAAATGTTATAAATTCAAGTGGCATTAACACTCACCCAATTATTTATTATACTGGAGAAAAAAAAGATTTTGTTAATGGAATCTTATTTAATGTAACAGAATTAGAAATAATTAAAGCTGACAATTATGAAGTTAGTGAATACAAAAGAGTAAAAGTGAAATTTGAATCAGGAGATAGTGGTTGGGTATATATTGAGAAATAGAATTATTTTTTAGAAAAAATTGCAAATAAAAATTCTTGTGTTGTATTAAAGGGTGTTGGATGATTAGTTATTAAATGGTTTTTTAATACAAAATTTTCATTAAATGCTTTTTTTACAGATTCAACATCATACCTAGTAACTTCTAAACCACTACATTTTTCAGGTCCATTTGATGAAAAAGTTGCTAAAATCATATTAGCACTTTGATTTAAAGAATTAGAAGTTAAATTTATATAGGATTTAATCTGATCTTCTTTTTTTAAAAAATGAAAAGCAGCTCTATCATGCCATAAATCATATTGTTTAGTAGGAATAAAAACATTTATATCAGATATTATCCAGTTAACATGTGATGCTTTAGTTCCTAATCTCTTTTTAGCCTTATCAATTGCACTTTTTGAAATATCTAAAACATCGATATTATAAAAACCCATTTTTAAAAGGTTATCGACAAGTCGACTTTCCCCTGCACCAATATCAATAATTTTGACATTTTTATCAAGATTTAGTGATTTGATAATATCTAAAGAAGTTTTTGGATAACTTTGATACCAACTTACTTCATTTTCCTTTTTTTTTGAATGAACATTTTCCCAATGCTCTTCTAATTGATTATCGATCATGTTTAAAATTAGAAATAAAAATCAGTTATATAGCATTCTGTTAATTAAATTTAAACTACATTCGCGAGAAATTTAATAAATATATATTATGAAAAATGGAATTGTAAAATTCTTCAACGGATCTAAAGGTTATGGTTTTATCAAAGAAGAAGGTGTTGAAAAAGACCACTTTGTACACGTGTCAGGACTAATTGACAGAATCGATCAAGATGATAAAGTTGAGTTCGAACTAGAGGAAGGTCCAAAAGGAATGAGCGCAATTAATGTTAAGAAAATAGATTAATTTCTTACGGCACTCTTTTTGTTCATATTCTAATATGTTAGAATTCTGGAACACTTATTTTTTCGGCTATTTTCCAATTAAATTTAAAAAAATAATAAGAACAGTATGTGTCTTGTTGCTTGTATTTGTTTTGTTTGAGGTAGCCGTTAAATTTTTAATATTCATCTTAATTATTGGACTAACTTCTAGACTGCTTAAGTCTATCTATTTTTTTACAAAATAATTAAACTGAAATGTTGCTAACAAAGAACCAATTATTGGTCCTAATAGATAATACCATAAATAATGCTTTGATATACCATCTTCAATTATAAAGTGACTTAAAGTAGGTCCAAGAGATACGGCAGGATTAAAAACACCACCAGATGTCTGACCAACAGTGAAGGCTCCAACCATTACCGTTAAACCAATAGCTAATCCATAAAATGAATTTCCTTTTAAATTAGGATGAGTAGCTACATTTAAAATTACATATACAAGTAAATACGTGAATATAATTTCACAAGCTAAAATTTGATAAATGGATGAAGACAAATTAGGCTGAATCTCCATTGGGTTTGAACTTAAAAAGAACACAACTAATGCAGCAAAAGTTGCTCCTAAAGTTTGGGAGATAATATAATAAATTGATTCTATAAGATCTATTTCCTTTCTTAATAACATTGCCAAGGTAACTACCGGATTATAATGGGCTCCTGAAATATGTGCACCCATATAAACCAAAACAGTTAATCCAAAACCAATCGCAAATGGATTTCCACTAACTCCTATAATTAACACTAAAAAGAAAGTTCCAATTAATTCTGTTATGTAATTTTTCATATCTTAAAAATAATAAAAATTTAAATTCAAGCTTCTAGCTTTTTAGTTACTAAATAAACACCCAAAAAAATCAATAACATTCCAATAACATTAATTAACGTTAAATAATCATTTTTTGTAGTTAGAGCATAAAATATTCCAACAATTGGTTGTAAATAGACAAAAGAACTTACTGTTGAAGCAGTTAGTTTAGACAAGGCATAAGCATTAAACATGTAAGTTAAAAATGTGGTACCAACTACAACATAAATCATTGGTAGAATCGCATCAACTATAGGAAGGCTTCCCCAGTTTACAGTACTAAATTCTTGGATACCAATTGGAAAATTCATTACTAATGCAATCAAAAATAGCCACCTAAACAGTGTTATTATGTTATATTTCTCAACAAGTTCTTTTACAAAAATTAAATAAAGACCATAAGTAGAGGAGTTTAAAATAAATAACATGTTTCCAAGTGGAATGTTTGGGGCATTAAAAGAAGATGCAGGACTATAAAGAATTAAAATTAATGCACCAATAAATCCCGCAATGATTCCAAATGCTCTACCCAACCTTAACTTCTCTTTTAAAATAATAGCAGAAAAAATAAAAACTAAAATGGGTACTGCTGTTATTAAAACAGAACTATTAATAGGAGTTGAAAGTTCTAAACCTTTAAAAAAAGCTAATTTATTAACAAACATTCCTAAAAAAGAACATAAAAATATTCTAGGCCAATCTTTTTTATCAATTTTTTGATTATTAATAAATAGACTTAAAACCCAAAATAAAATAGTAGCACCTAACACTCTTAATAGAACAAAACCAAATGCCTCTATATAAATTGGCATTACATTTTTAGCTATAGTATGATTAAAACCATATATTACAGTAGCTCCAAATGCAGCTAATAAACCTAGATTTCTTTTGTTCATTAATGTTATATTTACAAAGTATTTTGCTGAGCAAATCTAAGTCTAATAATTAGATATTTTGTCAATGAAAAAAATATTTTTTAACACTATTTTTTTACTTGTTTTTTTAGTTTCGTGTGAGTTTAATAATTATGAAACGGTAGATAAAAACAAACGTTTTAGAGAGCAAATAAAAACTGGAAATTTTGCAAAACTAAGCGAAGGTTATACTTACTATGAAATAAATAATATTGATTCTGATAAAACCTTGGTGTTCATTCATGGATTTTCAGTACCATCCTATATTTGGGATGAAACTTATTATTCAGCAATTAAAAATGGATATAAAGCAATAAGATTAGATTTATATGGAAGAGGATTTTCTTCTAACTTAGATACTGACTACACAGATGAACTTTTTGCTAATCAGGTTATAGATTTATTAAAAGAATTGAATATAAAAAAGGCCGATTTTCTTGGTTTATCAAATGGTGGAAGAGTTATTTCTAAAATTGCTTATTTAAATCCTGAAATAGTAGACAAATTAATTTATGTCTCTGCTAATAGCTTTATGAGTCATAATCCTCCAAAGGATAAATCTGTTACAGGAAAGGAAATTAATGACTTTATTAGAAATAATTATCCTACTATTTCGAAAGGACAACTCCTTGATTTTAAATATCCCGAAAACTTTAAAGGATGGGATAAAAAATATGAAGATTTATTAAAGTATAAAGGATTTGCAAGAGCATTGATTTCAACAAGAAAAAATCATATAAATCTTGATGAAGAAAACAGTTATATCAATAACTCCAAAATTCCTTTTTTTACTATTTGGGGAGATAGTGATTCAGCTGTAGTTTATAATGATTTTAAGGAAAAATTAAACAAAATAATGCCTAGAAGGAAAGAATACTTTATATCTGAATCAGGACATCTTCCAAATAAGGAAAATATATCTGAGTTTGAAAACTTGCTTTTTGAAAATATTTTAAAATAAAATTATATCTTAACTTTAATAAAAAAAAAGTCTAATATCTACTATGAAAAATGTTATAACTTTTATTCTGTTTTTATTTTCTAGTTCAGTTCTAATTGCACAAACACAATATTTAGGAAATGATGCTGCGAATTCCCAATTTCAAAAAATACTTAAGGATGTTGCATATGGAAAGGTTGATGCAAATACTGAAATTGATGGAAACAAGTATTTGTACAAAAAACCTCAAGAAGCTGTTATCAATTTAAACGATGGTTATAAACCAATTCGTATTAAAACAAATTACAATATTATTAAAGAAACTTTTGAGATTGAATCTGAAGATGGCACCCTTAATTTGAGACCAGATAAAGTTAATTCTATATCATTTAGCGATGCAAATTTTATTGTTTATCAAGGAAATTTTTATAAGCTTATAACTAAAACAAAAAACTTTTCTATTATTAAATCAATAGTATTAATTGCTGTTGAACCTGATTATCAAGTAGGAATTCAAGATAAGCCAAATTTGAGATATAAAAATGCAAACCAACTATATATTCAAATTGGAGGTAAAAAAACATTAATAAAAGTCAACAAAAAATATATATCTAGATTGTTTGAAGATTCAAAACAAGGAGAAATTAAAAAGTTTTTCAAAGCAAAGAAAATCTCCATTAGAGACGATGCTGATTTAAAATTATTATTTGATGCTTTTCAAGATAACTTAAAATAAACATTATGATAGAGTGGCACAAAAAATATGTAGATAAAGTTTTAAAACTTTGGGGAATATCTAATTACCAGGGCATGTGGATTTCCTTTATTAAAGGATTGATTATTGGGGGGTTAATTGTTCATTATTGCATGTAATAATCTATTATGATAGAATGGCATAAAAAAATTTTCAATAAAACCCTAAAGTATTTTGGGATTAGTGTTTATCAAGCATATTGGATTTGCTTTCTAGAAGGATTAATTATTGGAGGATTAGTTGCTTATTATTGCTTTTGATCTTCTGAGCTAAACAAGGATGGATCCTTTCTTTTTGTTAAATACCCATTTTTTCTTTCAAAATCTACCTTATTAAACTCTTCAATTTTTATTTTAAGATTTTTCTCTAACCAATCTGCTACTAAATGTCTATGACAAAATTTAGTTTTAGCACAATGACACATAAGAACAGGTTCATAACTTCCAGTAATAGATTCTAAATGGTCTAAAACATTTTTAGGATTCAATTCATTTAGCTGCTCGTTATATAAAGAGATAAACTTTTCTTCAGATATTTTTTTCTTTTTCAAGGAATTTATGAGTTTATAATTTGGAGCTAAACCTTTATATTCAAATTTTACATTAACAAAATTTGAAGGAAATAAAGCAATAGAAACAGCTCCTGGAACTTCATTTTTCTTTAATATGTTAAAATTGGCAGTTTTGATAAGTTTTTTTTAAGAGAATAACTTGAATAAATCATCATGAATTTCGCAATAAATTTTAATAAATCATAAAAATTAATTTAAAATCCTGCTTTTTTTGCATTTTTTTTCCATAAAAACTTTTCTGTTTAACATTATTTTAACATATTTGTTACATAATCAAAAACTTAATTATGAAAAAATTCAAATTATTTATCACATTATCTCTGTTGATAGTGTCGTATTTAGGATTTGCTCAAGTAACTATCACCGGAAATGTTTCCGATGATAACAGCTTAGCTCTTCCTGGTGCAACAGTATTAGTGGAAGGCACTACTAATGGTGTGACCACTGATTTTGATGGTAATTATACTATTTCAGCCTCTGTTGGAGACGTACTTGTCTTCAGTTTTGTTGGTTTTGATAGTAAATCAGTTACTGTTGGAAATTCAACTAAGATTAATGTTCAGCTAAACTCAAGCAACGAACTTGAAGAAGTTGTTGTAACAGGTATTACTAGTAGAGATCGTAGAAGATTAACTTCTAGTGCCGTTGTTGTTGGAGCTGACCTTATTGAAGGTGTAGCACTTAGTTCACCAGATCAAGCTCTTTCAGGGCGTGTTGCTGGATTAAGGGTTGTTACAACTTCAGGTACACCAGGTGCACCTACAGACATTAGAATTAGAGGTGAAGGTTCTATTTCAGGATCTAACAGACCTTTATTTGTAATCGATGGTGTTCCAGTTAATAACGGATCTATTAGTCCTCTTTTAACTGACATGGGTATTTTATCTATGATTAATGCTTCCGATATCGAAAGTATTACAGTTCTAAAAGATGCTTCTGCAACCGCTCCTTATGGTGCAAGAGGTTCTAATGGTGTTATTGTAATAACAACAAAAACTGGTTCTGCTGGTGAAGTTCAATACAATTTAACAACTCAGTACGGTTTTCAAAACTATGCAAGAGACGAAAGACCTATGTTAACAGGTGAACAAAGACTCGAACTTGGTGCGGAAACTTTAATTAACTCCTACGGATGGAGTAAAGCTCAGGCAACTACATATGCACTTGCTAATTTTGCTGGTGCTGCTGCATGGGATGCAGGAGGAAGAGTTGATGGTAACTGGGAGGAACTTGTTAGAGTAAAAGACGC
>PVBE012678830.1_pt1 | contig 16015 bp, 14 predicted proteins | sample 1631181 | NCBI WGS metagenome assembly PVBE01 (sample SAMN08397723, study PRJNA350692) | Marine metagenome, whole genome shotgun sequencing project. | isolation source: water | place: Pacific Ocean | collected 2012-04
AAGAGCGCTGGTCACGACACCCGCGATCGTGTGGGCCGACGAGCCGACCGGCAACCTCGACAGCGAACGCTCAGCCGAGATCATGGAGCTGCTCCGAGGCTTGAACAAGAAACACAACCAAGCGTTCGTGATGGTCACGCACGACGACGGCGTTGGAGCGCAGGCCGATCGCATCGTCCGCATGCGGGACGGCAAGATCGACGAAGGCGGCCAGCCGCTTCCGATTACTGCAACCGCATCGGATCGTGATCGAGGCAGGGTGAATTGACTCGGGCGCGCCATACGGTGCTGATCGACAACGATCGCATCACGGTGCACGAGTGGCGTTTCTCGCCGGGCGCTGAGACCGGCCATCATGTGCACTCGCTCGCCTATGTCGTCGTGCCGCTCACGACGGGCAACCTACGCATCGTGACGGTGGAAGGCGAAAGCGTCTCCGAACTCGTTGTCGGCGAGCCGTACTTTCGCGCCGCCGGCGCCGAGCACAACGTGGTCAACGCCAACGACTTCGATTTCACGTTCATCGAGACCGAGCTCAAGTAGATCCGGACCCGCGTCGAATCCAAGTCGAGCGATGCCCGAAGCGCGCCAGCCGTCCGAGATGAGTCAAAGCCCGGGGCGGCGGGTCAGTCAGACCGACCCGCCGCGGAGTCCGAACTGTTGTAGGAAAGTCAGAGTGCACCCGGTTCAAATGGGTTGAGCGATACAGCACTGAAGGAGCGGTTGCCCGCTCTTTTTGTGTTCTTCAAGCGCAGATCGGTTTTCAGCATTGGGTCGAATGAATCGAGAATGGGCGTCTAGACGGCTGCATCTATCCCGATGCCGCATGCTATCGTTATATGAGGCGTGGCTCGTTTCGAGTGACCCGCCTGCCGTGAGGAGCATGTCGTAAGAATCCAACTGTCGTTGCCCGGAGCCGAACTGAAGCCGTACGTGACGTACGCGCTCTTGGGGATCAACGTCTTCGTTTGGCTGCTGACGCAAGCAGTTGGAGCCGCGGACAGTTCGAACGAGTCCGAGACTTTGCTCAAGTTCGGCGCGATGTTCGGCCCGAATATCGTGGAGGGTGAGTATTGGCGTCTGTTCGCGGCGATGTTCCTTCACGCCGGAATTACTCACCTCGCGTTCAACAGCTTCGGCCTACTGATTTTCGGCATGCAAGTCGAGCGATTCTTCGGCCACGCCCGCTTCGCGACCGTCTACGTTCTAGCTGGATTGGCCGGTTCCGCGGCAAGCTACATCTTCAACACCGGAGGAGTGGCCGTGGGCGCCAGCGGAGCCATCTTCGGCATACTTGGCGCACTGGTGGCTTTCTTCACGACCCACAAAGACATGCTCGGAGAGATGGGCCGGCAGAGCCTGACAGGACTGCTGTTGTTGGCGGCGATCAACCTGGTCGTCGGAATTTCGACGCCGGGCATCGACAACTTCGCACACGTCGGAGGTTTCGGCGCAGGTTTCGCCTTGGGCATGGGTATCGGACCGGCTTACCGCCCGATCATCAGCTTCTTCAACGATGTGCGCCAATTCTCGGACGACAACCCGTTCTCGGCTCGGTGGTGGATCGTTCCCGTGGCCGTGGTGCTGCTGGTCGCGGCGACGGCGGGCGGAACGGTGACGCACCCGCTGGGCGCCTCGATTCGGCACCTGAACAACGCCGAACAGCTCCTTGAGAATCGCGAGCACGTGCTTGCCTTGAACGAGGTCGCGCTGGCTGTAGAAGGTTGGCCGAGTTACCCGAAAGCCTACTTCATGCGAGGTAGGGTGTTGGCTGACCTGGGCGACAGGGACGGCGCGGTCACCGCTCTATCCTTGGCATTGCGCCTCGATTTGCGCGGCGACGAGAGAGATGAAGCGTTAACGCTGTTGGCGACGCTCGGGGCGCAAGTGAGGTAGCGGCCGCTAGGCGGACTTCTGCTCCGGCGACGTCGACGGCAACGAAATCTGGCTGCCGTCCTCGGTGAGCAGCTGGACGCTCGCGGCGCCCTTGATCGCTCCCGCTCCAACCACGCAACGGCTCACGCCTGTCATGCTAGGCAGCTCGTACATCACGTCCAACAGCGCCTGCTCCAGGATCGTGCGCAGGCCCCGAGCTCCGGTCTTGTGGCCCATGGCTTCAACCGCGGCAGCTTGAAGCGCATCTTCGGTGAACACAAGTTCGACGTCGTCCATCTTGAACAGCGACTGATACTGCTTGACGAACGAGTTTCTCGGCTCGGTAAGCACGCGGATCAGGTCGGACTCCGTCAGATGGTTTAGGCTCACCACCACGGGAAGCCTGCCGACGAATTCGGGGATGAACCCGTACTCCATCAGGTCGTCAGGATTGACGTGTTGACGGATTTCGTCGGATGAACGATCCCTGCTACTCGTCGCGAGTCCGGGCTTGAAACCGATGCTTTGCCGGTTCTTGAACGCGCGCCGTTCGATGATCTCGTTAACGCCCTCGAATGCGCCGCCGCACATAAACAGGATGTTGTCGGTGCGTATCTGCAGGAAGTCCTGATGCGGATGCTTGCGGCCTCCCTGAGGCGGGACGTTGGCAACGCACCCTTCAATGATCTTCAGCAAGGCCTGCTGAACACCCTCTCCCGAAACATCTCGAGTAATCGAAAGATTGGGCGATTTGCGGGCGATCTTGTCGATTTCGTCGAGGTAGATGATGCCTTGTTCGGCGCGGGCGATGTCGAAGTCCGCGGCCTGGATCAATCGAAGCAGGATGTTTTCTACGTCTTCGCCGACGTAGCCAGCCTCGGTAAGCGTGGTGGCGTCGGCAATGGCAAACGGCACGTCGAGAATGCGCGCAAGAGTTTGCGCGAGGTGCGTCTTGCCCGACCCTGAAGGGCCCAACATGAGGATGTTGGCTTTCTGGAGTTCGACGTCGTCGTTGTTTTGGTTAGAGCGGCCGCGTTTGTAATGGTTGTAGACAGCTACGCTCATCACCTTTTTGGCTCGTTCTTGGCCGATGACGTACTCCTCCAAGCGCGACGATATCCACTTGGGGTTGAGGCCCTGGGATCCAACAGCCGCCTTTTCGCCAGTGGCACTCTCCGCAGGGCTCTCCTCGGCGATGATCTGCTCACAAAGATTTACGCACTCATCGCAGATGAACACACGCTCCGGGCCGGCAATCAGCCGTCGCACCTGAGCCTGGGTCTTGCCACAGAAAGAACACTGGTAGTCGTTGCGACTATTCATAGGCGGAAGCGAACCTCATTTCCCAAGGGTTGTTCTTGGCGTTCGTCGTCTATTAGTCAGCGGCGGCGGCAGCGCTTTGGGACACCAGCACCTCGTCGATCAGGCCGTATTCTTGCGCCTGTTCCGCGCTCAGATAGAAATCGCGGTCAGAATCTTGCGCGACCTTTTCGTAGGTCTGCCCTGTTTGAGTCGAGATGATCTGCCGGATGGTGTCTTGCTGTCGCAAAATCTCTTTCGCCGCGATCTCGATGTCGCTCGCCTGGCCCTGGGCGCTGGTGAGTGCCTGGTGCATGTGGATCGTGGAGTTAGCGAGGGCGTAGCGCTTGCCGACCGCGCCCGCGGTCAGCAGAACGGTGGCCATGGACGCGGCCATGCCCACGCATATCGTCGAGACGTCCGGTCGAATCAGCCGCATCGTGTCGTAAATCGCCAGGCCCGCGCTGATTACGCCGCCGGGAGAGTTAATGTACAGGCTGATGTCCCGATCCGGGTCTTCTCGGTCCAGAAACAGAAGCTGGGCGATGATGTTGTTGGCCACCTGATCGTAGATCGACGAGCCAAGAAAAACGATGCGCTCCTTGAGAAGGAGCGAGTATATATCGTAAGCCCGGTCCCCTCGCGCCCCAGTCTCAACCACCATGGGGATTACATTCTCAGGCCTCTGAATCATCGTCGTCGCCGCCTCCTTCTCGAGTTGTCTGGTCTTCTTCGGTTTGGTCTTCCGTGGATTCATCGGCCTCTGATTCGGCCTCCGACTCGCCCTTGGCGATCTCCATCAATCGGGCGACCGCTTTTTCGTATTTCAGCATTCTGGAAACGGAGTCGCGATGGTCTTCGGAACTGTGGTCGTGGCCCTCGTGAGCGTCAGGACCTTCAGCTTCCACCATTTCAGCGATCTTGTCGTCGATCTCGGAATCTTCGATCTCAATATCTTCCGCTTCTGACAGTTTGTTCAACGCGAATGTCCGGCGGATTCGCTTTTCCGCTTCGCCGCGGGACTCTTCTCTCTGCTCTTCGGCGGTCTTCCCGATCGACTGAAGATAGTCGTCCCGCCGGATGTTGAGTTGCTGGAGGAAACTCATCTGGTTCTCTTCGATATGGTCGATTTCGTGCTCGACCATCACGGGCGACAACTCGATCGTTGCCACTTCCAGCAGCGCTTCCGTGACCAATTCCTCGTAGTGACGGTTGGCCCGGTTGTCGGCTTCTTCTCTGAGCGAGTCGTGGACGGACGTTTTCAGGGCCTCCAAGTTCTCGTACGCCTCGGGCAACCCCTTGGCAAACTCGTCGTCGATTTCCGGGAGGTCGCGGGCTTTGATGTCTTTGACTTCGACCTCGAAGCTGCATTCCTGGCCGGCGACCGAAGGGTCTCGGTAGTCATCAGGAATCGCGAGGGTAAATTCACGGCTCTGACCGGCTTCCGCGCCGACCATCTCTTGAGCGAATCCAGGAAGCGGGTTCGCGCTGTCTTCGTCGAGGAAGAAGACTCCGTCTTCCTGATCAATGACGGCCGTGTCGTCTACTTTGCCGACCACCCTGAGTGTGACCAGGTCACCGAACTCAATCGGTCGCTCGACCTCTTCCCAGGTTCCCAGGCTGTGCTGTATCTCTTCGACACGTCCGTCGACGTCTCCGTCGGTGACCGCTTCGGGTTCGAAGTCGACTCGAATGTCGTTGTAGTCGCCTAGGTCGACTTCGGGTCGAATCGGGACGGTGGCTTTCAGCGTGAAGGGATCGAGCTCAACCATCTCAACCGACGGCAACCCGGCGGCGTCGATATCCTGTTCCTTAATGGCGAGGTCGGTGACCTCGGACACCATCGTATCCAGAACCTCGTTGAGCAGACTCTCGCGCCCGATGAACGTTTCGACTATCCGACGAGGGGCTTTGCCTTTGCGAAAACCGGGGATGGCGACTTGCTGAACTACCTTGCGGTAGCCTTGGTCCAGGTACGGTGAGAGATCGGGGTCCTCAAGCTCGATGTGGATTATGGTTTGGCTGTCCACAATTTCTTCTTGAGTGATCTTCACGCGGGGCTCCTGAACGGCAAGTTGAGGTAAGGTTGAACTAGCATGATTATAGCATAGTGCAGGCCACAGTCTGATTGCAAAAAGGCGTTCTTGCTCCTGCTTTCACGTCACCGATGCACCGTCGCGTTCGATGCCGATTACGCACGCGGAACCGTAGCTAGAGACCGCTCGTGGCTCCCTGGAATTTACCTTGACAGAGGTATGGTTGTTGTTTACGATGCATGGGTACGGTGCGACACAAAAATGCCGGCAACCTGGCGGACTCCTTATTTGGAAGATCCATGGGAACATGGTCCGCGAAGTCCGGTTTCTCCAACAGACATGAAACGCTTTGCGGTGTTTCGGAGCCCGATCAATCGAAGCAAGATTCTCCCGCATACCGAATGTCGACCGACCCCACGCTGAAAGCTCTGAGCGACTGCTTCTTTGGCCGAATAATCACAATTGACCAGCGAAGATCCATCTTGAGGGACGCACTGAAGGCGCCCCAGTCAAGGGGATGAGAATGTCCAGTAAATACCAGCGCGAGATTGAAGACATCCTGGAGAAGGCCGGTGGTCTTGAAGAGACCGCGCAGCCCACATACAAGCCACCCCGACAAAGCGTCAAACGCCTCGTCTGGCTGTATGTCAGGCAGTCTCTAAGCGGCGAACTCTGGTCTATTTCGCCGGGTCGAGTGATGCTTGCGGGCTTCGTGCTGTTGTTGACATCGCTTTTCGTAAAGGCTTTCGTCAGCGGCGTCAGCGGGCCGTTGGCGTTGGTTGCGCTGCTCGTGCTCATCGTGGGATACGGGATGATGTTGGTCAAACCGCCGACACTGGAAAAGCGCTGGCGCGGTCAAGAGCTTGATGTGAGCTCCGACCCATGGTGGAACCGCCTGCGTCGCAAACTGAAATAACACAACTCTCGCGAAATCAGAGGGCCTCGCTTCAAGATATCGAAGCGAGGCCCTCTTTTCATTTGTGCGACACCGCGATGAACTCCCGTCCGTCTGGCGCCTACGGTTGCGCATCAAAAAACGATGACGGCGCCTAGATTGCGACGTGCTTGGTTCGATGGCTCTCATCGAACTCATCGACAACGACGGGGACGAGCCGAACTGAAGGCAAACCGGGCGGGCAACAACCCGCCCGGTTTGCCTTCAGTTCGCGATGCGATCAACCTAGACCGCGCACTCGCCCTCACCACGTTCGAGGACGTATTTGATCGTCTTGTTCCAGTCCATGTAGTAGACGAGAGTGTCGCGGTTCAGGCTAGGCACCTCGCTGAATTCCTGGAGGACCGGCTCGAACGCCTCGGGACCGACCCGCGTGACGAAGTCCTTGAACTCTTCGCCGTCGTTTCGCTGGGCTTTGTAGAAGTCCAGGACGCTCGTGAGGGCCTCGGGCACTCTCTTGGCCGGCACTTTTACCTTGACGCGCTGTCCGAACCTGGTGTCGGCATCGCGGTAATTTCCACCGACGAACATGTCGTATGCGGGAACCTGCCCGCCCGGTCCCTTGGCGGCGGCGCCGTGGAACCCGATGTCCGCGACATGGTGGTGCCCGCAACCGTTGGGGCAGCCGCTCATCTTGATGCGCATCTTCTTGATCAGCGGGTCCGACGTGTCAATGGCGTCGATGGTCTCAATGATCGCCTGTGCGAGGCCCATCGAGGCGGTGATGCCCAGCTTGCAGCTATCGGTGCCGGGGCAGGACACGACATCGCCAATCTCATGAGCGCCTGACTGGCCGAAGCCCATCTCTTTGAGCTGTTCCCAGACTTCGGGCAACGCCTTTTCAGGCACCCATCGGAGCGTCACGTTTTGTTGGGCCGTCAGGCGAGCTCGCGCTCCGGCGTATCGGCGGGAGACGGCGGCCAGGGCGTGGAATTGCTCAGCCTGGATGTCGCCCAAGGGCAGCCTGACCGCGACGGCCATGTAGCCGTCTTGTTTCTGAGGCGTGACGTTGGAATCCAACCACTCACGGTACTCTGGAGAGTCACTCGCAGGAGCGAAGTCGCCGTCCAGCACCGGTGCATTGACGGATTCGTCGTCAAGGAACAGGAGCGGCGTGGGGTCGAACGACCGCTGCGCCCAGGACTCTTTTAGCTCCTCTTCCACCAAGCCTCGGAATTCATCGATCCCAATGCGGTCAATGAGGAATTTGATGCGGGCTTTCGACCGGTTTCGTCGCAACTCGTCGGACTGGTGGAACACCCGGATGACCGCTTCGGTGCGTCGCAGATACTCCTCGACAGGGACGAACTCGTAGAGCGTCGGAGCGACGCGAGGCATGATGGAGGTGCTACCGCCGGTCACCATCTTGAAGCCGTGCTTGCCGTCTTCAATCTTCGGTATGAATCCGACGTCGTGGATGGCGGTGATGGCACAGTCGCCCTCGCAGCCCGAGAACGCGGTCTTGATCTTCCGAGGCATCGCCTGGGTGTAAGGGTGTCGCACGAAGTAGCGCGAGTACGCCGCCGCGTACGGAGTGACGTCGAACGGCTCGTCTCCGCAGACACCGGCCATCGCGCAACCAGTAACGTTGCGAACAGTGTTGCCGCACGCCTCGCGGGTCGTGAGTCCCTCGCCGGCGATCCGCCGGAGCAATTCGGCCGCGTCCAGCAATGGAACGTGGTGGAACTGGATGCATTCCCTGGTCGTTGCATGCCCTTTCTTGAGAGGCACAAACTCTTCCGAAACGTCTCCGAGCACGTCCAATTGGTCGGCGGTGAGGCCGCCAAACGGAATCTTCACCCGGATCATATGAACGTCGGGTTGCCGTTGGCCGTATACGCCTTGTCTCAACCTGAACGCCAGGAAATCGTTCTCATTCCATTCGCCAGCTTGGAAGCGCTTTACTTCTTTTTCAAAATCATCCAACTCCCCGGGAAGGATCTCGATTACTCCCTTGGGTGGATCCGTTCTCTGGACCATGCCTGCCTCCCAGTAGATTTCATGGCGTCATTTGAGCCGTCCGCACGGTTCGTTCACAAAAGCAAATGCCCTGCTCACGTGCGAAACTGAGCAGGGCGTCGAAAACACAAACAGCTTTGAATCGGCTACCCTGCAGGCGAGCCTATACAAGCGCATCTGGTGAAAAATCCGAACCTGTTCATTGCGTGGATACTGTACCAACCGCCTTTGTATGGTGTCAACGAAAGACCCAACCACCCGAATCGGTTCCGGATCGCCGCAAGAATAGGCGGATCAGAGCAATTCGTTCGCCGACGCCAAATCGCCAATTGGCATTGTGCATCATATTGGGTGTAAGAAAAACGTGAAACAGGTCCGGCAGCCCGGGCTTTGGAATATAATCTATGTGTAGCTTCACGGACGCCCTCGTGGCCCGGCCGATTACGTAGCAGGCAGGTCGAAATGAGTACAGCCTATTCTGAAGGCACAAGTCCGGCAGCGTCGGGATCGATCACCAAGTACGTATTGCCGGTTCTGGTGGCGGTTCTTGCGTTGACCATCGCATACGCCGGCGCCTTCTTCGTACGAGACGCCGAGGGCATCACCGGCCCCAACCTGTTCGTCGAATCGCTAGCCGGCCGATCGAGCGGTTTCTTCGGAGGGCTCGGGATCATCGCTCCGTTGGGATTCGCGTTCGCCGCGGGTGTCGCGTCTGCATTCAACCCCTGTGGATTCGCGATGTTGCCCGCGTACATGGGCCTCTATCTCGGCGTCGACGACAAGCAGGAAGGGCGCGGACTTAGCATCCAACAGCTGGGCAAAGCGGTTGTCGTGGGCGGGGCGATGACAAGCGGGTTCGTGCTGCTGTTTGCGGTTGCGGGCGCGATCATCGGATTCGGAGCTCACTCAGCGGTCGACAGTCTATTGCCATGGCTCGGACTGACAATCGGCGTACTTCTAACGATCGCCGGCGCTTGGTTGTTGAACGGGGGCAAAATCTACACGGCTTTGGCCACTCAGATGGCGGACCGCATGGGGAATCCGGCGCAGGCCAACGTGGGAGGGTACTTCGTATTCGGACTCAGCTACGGGACTGCGTCGCTGAGCTGCACGCTGCCGATCTTCTTATCGGTCGTGGGCACCTCGTTTGCGGTGTCCAGCATCGCGACCTCGTTCGCACAGTTCGTGCTCTACGCTGCAGGCATGGGTTTCGTGATCATGATCCTAACCCTCGGCATGGCGATCTTCAAAGAGGCCATGGCCGGAGCGGTGCGCAAGGCGATGCCCTACATCCAGCCGGTCGGCACGTGGCTGATGATTATCGCGGGCACGTACATCGTCTTCTACTGGCTTACGTTGGGCGGACTGTTGGACAAGCTGTCGTAGGGCTCGACTCGCTGACAAAAGGTTTTTCAAAGAAATAGAGGCGCCCCCGGTACGGAGGCGCCTCTATTTGCGTCTACGGACATCGCGCGGTTAAGCGCTCCCCGTCATCTTGCCCCGAGCGGCTACGCCTCGGCTTTCACGGGATTCGACAGCGTGCCGATCTCCGTTATCTCCACCTCGACGACGTCGCCGTCGTGGATGTCGCCGGGCGCGCCGGGCGTTCCTGTCATCACAACGTCGCCCGGGTTCAGCGTAATCGTTTGCGTGACGAACTCCAGGATCCTTGGCACGTCGTAGAGCAGGTCGGAAGTGAACTGGTCTTGTGCGACCTTGCCATTGATTCGGCAGATCAACCTGAGCGCGGAAGGATCGAGGTCGGACACGATGAACGGTCCGACAGGCGCGAAGGTGTCACTGGACTTGGCTCGCGCCCACTGAAGGTCGTTCTGCTGCCAGTCGCGTGCGCTCACGTCGTTGCCGCACGTGTACCCCAGGACGTAATCCAAGGCATCCGCCTGGCTGACGCGTTTCGCCGTCTTGCCGATGACGAGCGAGAGCTCGGCTTCGGGTTGGACTTTCACGCCCTCTTCGATTGCCTCTCGCGGTATGACGATGTCGTCGCCCTGTCCGACCAAAGCGGACGTGGTCTTCATGAACGGCTCCGGAACCGCCGGGGGCGTCCGGTCGCCGAGGTGGCTCCTGTAGTTGAGCCCGATCGCGACGATCTTGGAGGGGACCACCGGGGCGAGCACCTTCACGTCCGAAAGAGGGTGTGTGTGATCGGTAATCTGGTAATTTTCGTACGGTGCGGCGGTGATTTGCGTCACGGTATCGCCTTCGACGATTCCGTAGGCGATTTCGCCGTGTGCTTCATATCTTGCGTATTTGGTCATTATATGTGGGCGCCTCCTGTGTATTCTCGCCTGATGTGGCGAGCCCCAGTTTATCTCATTCGAGTGGAAGAGGCCAGAGACTCGGCTAAGCGCAATGCCGAACGCTGGGAGGACGGGCTCGATGCTCAAGCGGAACAGAAGATCTTGTCGGCGGTCGTTACGTCGGAGACAGGGATGGGGAGATACGACTGGCGAAAAGAGGCAGACACGCGTCGTTCGAAACCCGGAGATTCTTACCTGGTTAGAATCGTGGCGATGGCGCCGGCGATGATCGCCAGAATGACTCCCACAGTCAAAATCTGCAGCATCGCGATTGAGCCAACCATCCTGGCCAATGTGACATCGATGCCGGCTAACCTGTCGTTAATGCCGGCCAGACGGTTTTCAATCGAATCCAGACGGTTTAGAGTGGATTGTTGCACAGATTCGAGTCCAGTCACTCGCGCGTCAATGCTTTGCTCGGCCATCCGTTTTCTCCTCGAATGACGCCATTCTACAGCAGCGCTCATTGCTTTTGGATCCCTCCGAGTTGACGGCCGATGATCACGGCGGATGCATCTGACACTCGGGAAGACGTTGGCAGGGAAACGGTGTCAACCAGCTTCCTCTTAGATGATACCGCCTGAATCGACGCCCGTCTCGTGAAACGCCTCATCGGGTCGAGGTCGAACCTGGGGGTCCAAGGGCGCCGACCGATGGATCGTTGCCTCTGTATCGCTGCATGCACTACAGTTATTCTCGGTATGTCTTCGGAATGTTTACGGGCGCCGTGGAACTCGCTTGATCGCAACACCGTTGAAAACAATGACGAACCCCTCCACAGTTGAATCAGCCATCCGGATAGAGGGCGTGCAAAAAGCCTTTGGACGTACTCCCATACTTCGGGGCGTGGACCTTGAAATTCCGTGGGGGCAGGTGCTGACGCTGTTGGGGGCCAACGGCTCTGGCAAAACTACCCTGATAAAGATCATCGCGACTCTAACGAAGGCCGATTCCGGGCGCGTCGTCGTAGGCGGCATGGACACGTCGAGCCGGGGGCCGGGCGTTCGCAGGCTTCTCGGTGTCGTGACCCACGACGCCTTCCTATACGACGACCTCTCTGGCAGAGAAAACTTGCGATTTTTCGCCAAGATGTTCGGGCTGGACCGCGTCGACGAGTGCGTTGAGTCGGTCACGGAAAAGGTGGGGATGACCGACAGGCTCGACCAAAAGGTCGGCAACCTGTCTCACGGGATGAAGAAGCGCTTCAGCATCGCGAGAGCGCTATTGCATGACCCGCTCATCCTGCTGATGGACGAGCCAGAGAGCGGCCTCGACCAAGCGGCGCTGCGACTGCTGGACGCTGTGATTTCCGATCAGGAGAATCCGGTCCGGTCCGTGTTGATGACGACACACGATCTCGAGCGCGGGCTTGAGCTCGGGCAACGGCTGGCAATTCTGGCCAACGGAAGGATCGCCTACCATCAGTCTCTGGACGACGTGGGCGTCGACGCGGTACGAGAAGCTTACGCCAAATACACTGGACCGTCGTCGTGAAGGGATACTTCGGCCCGATATTCGCCATCCTGGCCAAGGACGTTCTCCTCGAGTTGCGCACCAAGGACATTCTCGTCTCGGTGGTCGTCTTCGCGCTGCTCGTAATCGTGATCTTCAACTTCGCGTTGGACCCGACGCCCAACGCCGTGGCGATGGTCGCGCCCGGCATCCTGTGGGTTGCGTTTACGTTCGGAGGAGTCCTCGGACTGAACAGATCGTTCGCTCTCGAGAAAGAGCGTGGAAACATGCACGGTCTGATGCTTGCTCCGATCGGACGCGACGCGGTCTATTTCGGCAAATTCCTCGGCAACTTCCTGTTCATGGTCATCGTCGAGGCCGTTATTTACCCGGTCTTCGCGGTGCTGTTCAACCTGCCTCTGCTGGTCCCCGGGTTCATCCCGGTTGCCTTGCTCGCGACCCTCGGCATCGCTGCCGTGGGCACGATGTTCTCGGCCATGGCGGTCAACACACGTTCACGCGAGGTCATGCTGCCAGTCCTGTTCTTCCCTGTCGTCGTGCCCATAATCGTTGCCGCGGTCGAGGCCACGGGAGCACTCATCCGAGGGGATGCGAGCGCCGACCTGACGCGATGGGTGCCGTTCATGGCGGTGTTCGACGCAATATTCCTCGTGGTCTGTCCGGCGGCCTTTGCGATGATCATCGAAGAGTAATTGTTGACTACGACTTCATGGTCTCCGGAACCGGCGTCCGGCGATTTTCCGACAGTCCGTGTGAGCGAAACGTGAGGATTGGAGCCCCGCAATTCCGGAACAACCATCCGACTTGTGCCTGAGTGCCAAATGCGCTTTTTTTCACGAATGTAGATTACAAGTTTACGGCTTGTTGCAGACTAAAATGCCAACTATGTGCAACCTGTCACACAATTGACGTTTCGCGATATCAACTGTTATTCTTCTCTCGCATCAAAATGAACGACGAGGCGCTGGACGGAAGCAACCACTTGCGCAGCCATATTTCCGGACACTGCTATCAATTGCCTAAACAGCCGACCACACCATTCCGAGCGACAATTCAAGGATTGTCAAACGGACCACATTTACCACAAACCTAGCCATCGACACGGGTTTCGAATGACCTCAGCCCCTGAATTCAGCGACGCGGGCGAAGTGCGCCCGATTTTTCGATACATCCATCGTCGCCCGGGAGATTCGATTTGATACAAAACGACTTCGTAGTCCGATTCGCCGGAGAAGGCGGTCAAGGCGTCGTGACGTCGGCCGAGGGGTTTGCGCAAGCGAACGCCCAGGTCGGATACAACGTTCAGACGTTCTCGACCTTTCCTTCTCAGATCCGCGGCGGCCCCACGTGGACCCAAACCCATATCTCGACCTCTCCCGTGTTGACGGCCGGCGACGATCTCGACGTGCTCGTTGCGTTTAGCAGAGAAGCTTACGATTCGCACAGCGCCGAGGTTCGAGACGGCGGGGTCGTCATCTACAACTCCGGCGAATTTGAGTTAGAGGAAAGCGGCAACACCTTCGGCATGCCGTTCGACGAGCTCGCGCGCCAAACCGGAAACGCTCGCGCCGCTAACATGGTGGTCATGGGCGCATTGGCGTTCCTCGTTGGGATCAATCAGGAAATTCTCGAGCAATTCGTCACCAAACGCTTTACTCGCGGGCGTCCCGGAGACGAGCAGATTATCTCCGCCAACATCGAAGCGCTGACCCTGGGCAGAGGCGAGGCCGAGAAACGAGGGTTGGTGATCGGCGAATTAGGCACCCCGACTCCGGTCGAGGGTGAACAGATCCTGACCAACGGCAACGTGGCCATCGGCCTGGGCGCCATGGCCGCCGACATCGACGTATACATCGGGTACCCAATCTCCCCCGCATCCTCGTTACTGATCTGGATGTTGAGCAATCTCCCTGCGCCAGGCAAGCTCGCCTACCAGGCAACATCGGAAATCGAAGCAATCACCTCGATCATCGGCGCTGGCTACGCTGGCAAAAAAGCGATGACCGGGACTTCCGGTCCGGGAATCTCACTCATGGGAGAAGGCCTCGGACTGGCCTGGATGGCCGAGATTCCGTTGGTCGTGGTGAACGTTCAGCGCGGCGGCCCGTCGACCGGTCTGCCGACGAAGACAGAGCAATCCGACCTGCTGACGTCTCTGTACCCAGGACACGGCGACCTCAAGATCCCCATTATTGCGCCCGGCACGGTAGAAGAGTGCTTCTACGCTGCAGTCCACGCGTTCAACTGGGCCGAACGATACCAAGGGCCAGTGATCATCCTCAGCGAGCACATACTGTCCGACCGTAATCAGAACATCCCCAAGCCCGACCTCAGCAAGATTGTCACAGAGAATCGCAAAGTGCACGAAGGTTCCAACGGCTACGAACGGTACGAAAGCTGGGAGCTTTCGCCGATGCCGATCCCCGGAACGCCCGGAAGCTACGTGGCCAACGGCAGTGAGCACGACGGCATGGGCGATACAACCCACCTATCCGAGCGCCACGTCCAGATGACGACGCGCAGATTCAGCAAGCTGAAGCTGTTGGAAGACGGCGAATTCGAGTCTTGCAACGCCGACGCTCCAGTCGTTGTCATGCCATGGGGCGGCACGAAAGGATCGGCGGCGGCAGCGTACGATCAACTCGTCATGTCCGGGTCCGACATCGGCTGGCGGTACACGATGTTCATCAACCCGCTCCCCGCCGAGTTGTTGGACGAGTTGAAGACCAAAGATTTGGTCATCGTCCCCGAGTTGAACTACATGGGGCAGCTTTCGATGGTGCTCCGTGCTGAAGGCATTAACGCACAATCGATAACCCAATACACCGGACTGCCGTTTAAAGTCGGAAACCTTGTCGAGCGGATCGGCGCTATGGCCGAGTCAAGGAAACAAGAGGGTGTGACAGTATGACAATGAAAAACCCGGAATACGATTTCAAGTGGTGCCCAGGCTGCGGCGACTTTGGCGTTCGGCGTGCCCTCGAAGGCGCGATCTCCCGACGAACGATCGAAGACGAGTCTCCACCGGAAAACAACGTCGTGATCGCCGGCATCGGATGCTCGGGCAACATGGTCCACATGCTCGAAGGCGACCAGCCCTACGGCTTCCACGGCATCCACGGACGGACGCTGCCTGTTGCGATGGGCGTCAAGTCGTCCAACCCGGAACTCAACGTAGTGGTCGTGGCCGGCGACGGCGATTTCCTCGGCATCGGCCAGGAGCACATCGCACCTCAGGCGGCCCGCAACTTGAACATCACCGCAATTGTTATGGACAACGGCGTGTACGGCCTGACGAAAGGCCAAAGCTCCCCGACCACCAACATGGGCGTAATAACGAACTCAACCCCCTACGGCAAGACGGAAGAGAAGATCCGTCCGTTCCAGATGTATCTGACGATGGGCGTGTCGTTCGTGGCGTCCACGATGTCGAGCCAAGTCAAGCAGATGTCTGGTTTGATCTCCGATGCGATGAACCACCCGGGATTCGCGATCGTTCACGTCCAGTCGCCTTGCACTGAGTACAACAACACGTTCGAAGCGCTCAAAGGCAATGCCAAGAAAGGCATCCCGCCGTTGGCCTACGACGTCCCAGACGATCACGACGAGTCCGATCTCCGAGCGGCCAACGAGTTGGCCATCGATTCGGGCGTCCCGCTGGGCGTCCTATATCGCGACACGTCCCGACAGACGCTCGATCAGAAGATCGACGAGGTCACCGCGAAGGCAAAAGAAAAGACAACGGCCTCCCTGTTGGACGCGTTGTCGATCTGAGCCGATTGAAATAGTTGTTTCTGAGCGCCCCGACATCGGGGCGCTCTTTGTTTTTCGCGGGTAACTGACTTGCTCACACGGCCACAACGCCGAGCCGTTCTCGTTGGCACGTGTCTGTCTGTCGAACTTGGCGAAAACGCACCGAAGGTGAACAGCATGACGGCGACTGATATCGAAATACGATCGTTCGGCGAGTCCGATTTGGGTTGGGCCGTCCCGCTGCTGGAACGCGATTTTGGGTCCAGCAAGGTCGCCGCGTGCGGAGAGATCGTCGATGCGGCGGAGTTGCCCGGAATGGTCGCGCTGAACGGGGACGAGCCGCT
>PVBE011378920.1_pt1 | contig 16013 bp, 26 predicted proteins | sample 1631181 | NCBI WGS metagenome assembly PVBE01 (sample SAMN08397723, study PRJNA350692) | Marine metagenome, whole genome shotgun sequencing project. | isolation source: water | place: Pacific Ocean | collected 2012-04
CATTGAAGAAAAATGTAATTTCGCTGAATGATATTTATGATCTGAGCATATGAACGAATTTAATCCTGGAGATGTAGTTGTGACTTCGAGAAAAATATGTGCTGGCATTCAGGAAGACGGCCCGTGGGTCTGTGACGCCGGAATAGAGGGGAGAGTTCTAGAAATAGAGAGGGATGAGCGCGACGGCGTACACGTCCTCTTAGAAAACGGAATGAGTTGGTGGTTCAAACCTGGCCAGCTCAAACGTGCTGAGTAGCATATTTACCTTTAAGGAGAATCTATCATGAAAGTCATCTTGCCCCTTCTACAGAAGCCGCCAATTGATCGCCGCCCTCAGTTACAGATCCCCCTTGCTCCTCCCGCTTGGTACATTTGGGAAATGGAGAGAGAGAGACTGCAGCAAACTCCGTCTAACCCCGATTCTCCGTTGGAAGAAAACAAGCGTGGCGTGATCATTATTGAGACATAAGCGGTGCAAATACTCCGCCCGTGTGGTACAATATACTTGTTCGGGTGAGAGAGTTCAGATCATGTCACGACGCATCAAAGATAACATCCTTCAACAAGCCAAAGAACAGCGCGCTGCTGAACTAAACGAGGCTTACGAGTCGGCTTACAACGCTTACTTGTCTGCCAAGCAGGATGGCATCCTTTCCGAGGCAGAACTCGATTCTCTCTTTGAGGCTGTTGATGAGGCCGCCACCGATCTGGAGGAGTGGCGCCAACGCCGAAACAAGAACAAGCGTAAACTATCGCGCCGGGTTGATTGGGTGGCTGAGCGCAGGGCTACTGCCAACAACCGTACGGTAGATCTCAAGGCTTTGGCGGCCATGCGCGAGCGTACGCACGAGACGTCTCGTCACCGGGTAGGTGTAGATTGGTTGCACGAGGGCGCGCTGGTCACCCGGCGGGACCGCAATGACATGATGATCGTTACTGCCATTCAGGGACAGACTGTAGTGTGCCTTCTCGAAGGTAGGACTGTGCATCTTGGAGCGCTGAGCCTGCGACCAGCCGAGTGGAATTTCGAGGACTAAGAACATGAGTAAACCCATCAAGCCTGTCACTAAAGCTCCTGAGATAGAAGCGCTGCTAGAAGCACTTAGTTCGAGACTTGCACGGCCCCGCTCAGAGGCTTTCGCCGAACGAGTATGTGTCACGTGCGGTAGCTCTGCGATCGAGTTCGACTCGCCTATTTCAGAGAAGGAGTATTCAATTTCTGGCATGTGTCAAGCATGCCAAAACAGTGTGTTCACTTAATAGAGAGTGAGCCTTATATAGGCTGCTGGCACCCCTAGAGTAGCCGATAATTATACCCACAGGTGAGGGGGTCCCGGAGGGTGTCCCGGGCCCTAGTAACCCCACCTCGGTTCTTAACAGATGGATGCAGCCAGGCAGCTATTTATCACGATGGCTTACCTAGACGAAGGTATTGTACCAATCCCATACCGTACAGCCAACGAGGGTGATCAACTTCGTCGGTCTCTAGAAAGTCTAACTCCCACCGAGGCCCGCCAGGCCAAGCGTAGATTCCGCAAGATCTTTCGTCGAGCAGTGAAGTGGAAGAAGGAGCTCATCCGTGGTCGGGTGAAAGATTTTCCATATTCCTCGACGCGTCGCCGATCTATTACTCTGGACAAGATCTCTAATTTTGAGCATGATATGGGGATTGGCTGCCCGCCATCTAAGGTGACCATCCTACACCGCTCTCGTCGGCGGAGGTTCGTCTTCGCTTACATGTGTCACAGGAGTCGGGAGAACACATGAACATAGGCCTAGATTTTCACGATACCATATCTTACGATCCGGAGTTTTTTGTTACCCTGATCAAGACGTGGCCTGGGAAGGTGTACATCGTGACTGGCACTCCTCCGTCTAAGATCCACGAGCTCGAGGCAGGACTAGAGGAGCTGGGAGTAACCACCACAGACCTCGCCGGCATCCTGATGGGGTATGAATACGACAAGGCGGATATGAGCTTGGAGCACTTTAAGAGGATGGCCAGGCACAAACTCAAGCTGCTTCAAGACAATGACATCCAAGTCTATTGTGACGACAACCCTTTTTACGTGAGCTACATCAAGGATCACGGCATCCTCACTCTGCAGCCCATCGTTAGCGAGAAGTACTTGAAGGAGTTTGAGGAGGCGGATCCCTTCTTTACGTGTAATCTGCAAAGGATGCAGTTCGATTACCTAGCAGATCTGGAAGACGACGGCATGCTAAAAAAGAAGTAGGCTTGTTGCCACCGTAGCTCAGTTGGTAGAGCAGTTGCCTTGTAAGCATCCGGTCGGAGGTTCGAGTCCTCTCGGTGGCTCCAAAAAAATAAAATTTTTTTGCATTAAGGGGTGTTTTTTTCCGGATTAGTGACTAAATTGTACCTAAGAAGAGTTATGAAAAAGCGCAAGCCGAAAAAGAAGTTCGACCCTGTGGCTCGGGCCATGATTCTGCGCGCAGCAAAGGCGGGACTACATCCGAATCCTAAGTGTGTTGAATCGAAAAAGAAGTGTCGTAAGAAGATCCGCCCTGAAGACTGGGCACAACATAAGGAGATGCGAGAGCATGAGTAAGATCATTGGAATCGATTTGGGCACCACTAACTCAGTGGTAGCCGTAATGGATGGCGGTGACGCCGTCGTTATTACCAACGAAGAGGGGGAACGAACCACCCCTTCAGTTGTTGGATTTACAGATGAGGAGACGATCGTTGGTCAGTCGGCTAGACGCCAGGCTGTTGCCAACGTCGACGGCACGGTCTACTCAGCCAAGCGACTCATCGGTTCCAAGTATGATGAGATCAAGGACGGCATTGACAAGCTATCCTACACCGTCACAAGAACCAATAATGGTGATGCTTCCATCCAGGCGAATGGGGCTGAATACTCTCCAGCCGAGATCTCAGCGAAGGTCCTGCAGAAGCTCAAGCGTGCTGCAGAGGATTACTTGGGCGAAACTGTCACCCAAGCGGTCATTACTGTGCCTGCCTACTTCAACGACAGCCAACGACAGGCCACCAAGGACGCCGGCAAGATCGCTGGTTTGGATGTCAAGCGCATCATTAACGAGCCCACCGCTGCCGCCCTGGCCTATGGCTTGGACAAGAAGTCCAACGAGACCATCGCCGTCTACGATTTTGGTGGGGGAACTTTCGACATCTCCATCCTGGAGGTCGGAGACAACGTGGTGGAGGTTCTCTCTACTGCGGGCGATACTCACCTCGGAGGCGATAATATCGACGAGGTGATGATTGATCACCTGGTTGCCGAGTTTAAATCTGAGACCGGTATTGACCTCACTGAGGATAAGATGGCGCTGCAGCGACTCAAGGAGGGTGTTGAGAAGGCTAAAAAGGAGTTGAGTTCAACATCTACTACAGATATTAATCTTCCTTTCATCACGGCGGACGAGACCGGCCCAAAGCATCTCAACTTCAAGATGACGCGTGCTAAGTTTGAGCAGTTGATCGACGGCATCGTGCGAGAGACGTTCGTATCATGTAAGCAGGCTTTGGAGGATGCTGACAAGGCGGCCGCTGATGTCGATGAGGTGGTGCTCGTCGGAGGTTCCACGAGGATCCCTTTGGTGGCCGAGGCGGTGGCTTCCTTCTTTGTGTTGGTTCCACATAAGGGTGTAAACCCAGACGAGGTCGTGGCGCTTGGTGCCGCCGTGCAGGGCGGTGTTTTATCCGGCGAGGTGAAGGACATATTACTTCTGGACGTCACACCACTCTCGTTAGGCATCGAGACTCTTGGCGCCGTGACCACACGATTAATCGAACGCAACACCACTATTCCCACAAGCAAGACGGAGGTCTTCTCCACGGCTGCAGACGGCCAGACGTCGGTGGATGTACACGTTCTCCAGGGCGAGCGAGATATGTCGGCTGATAACCGTACGCTTGGACAGTTCCAGCTTTCTGGCCTCCCGTCAGCTCCTCGAGGAATGCCTAAGATCGAGGTCAAGTTCGACATAGACGTCAACGGTATCTTGAGCGTATCAGCGAAGGATAAGGCGACCAATAAGGAACAGAGCATTACGATCACGTCGTCTTCCGGACTGTCCGACGAAGACATTGAGCAGATGGTGAAAGACGCGAAGATCAACGAGGCTGCAGACCGAGCTCGGCGTGACGTCGCAGAGTCTCGTAACAAGTTGGACTCTCTAGCATACCAAGCTGAATCCAGCCTTAAGGAGTTGGGAGACAAACTTGCAGAGGATGACGTTGCAGCTCTGCAGACTGAGATCGAGCAGGCGCGCACTGCTTTGGAGTCGGGAGAGAAGAGTGCCATCGAAGACGCTCATCAATCTCTAGAGACGGTCTTGCACAACCTTATGAAGGCAGTATACGAGAGCGAACCGGCAACACAGTCTTCAAGTCCTCCCGAGCCGGAAGTGGTAGAGGCTGAGGTGATCGACGCTGAAGAAAACATCGCCTAACAAGGTCACGAGCATGCTCGACGAGATCAAGGAGCGGCTGGAACACGGCATGCCCGCTGACGATACAAAGCCAGATTGCTGGGTCGTCGACGCGCTGTCGTGGTGCGTTGAGAGGATCGAAGCAATGGAAGCACGTGAGGGTTGGTGTTGGCAGCGAGGGTTGTTGACAGAGTGCACTCTTATGCGTCTTGAACATGTTCTACGTGACGATCATACCTCAACGCCCGAGAGCGAATAGGGATACGCTGTTTAGACGAACGCAATAAATCTAAACAAAATTTTGACTTCGGTGCAATATTGTCCACAGTGTGGTATTATGTGTATGTGAGGAGAGCACACCAGCTTTGGTGAGGAGTACCTAAGAAAGAATGCGTAAGTCACGTCAACAAAGGATCGCCGACACTCTGACGACGATCGAGGCTTTTGAGGATGCCGGCATGCCCGGCGATTACCGTGTCAACTTCATGCGTGACATGGTGGTTCGCCTCAACCGCAACAGAAACCTCAGCACGAAGCAGCGCAACTGGCTGGACTCTCTCTGTGCCTCAGGGCCGCCAGCTCCCAAGGGAGACCCTGCTCTGCTGGCCAGCATCGATTCAGCCCTCGAGATCCTGGCCAGCGACGATCGATGCGTCGAGCCGCTGCAGTCTTTTCGCTCTCGCCTCCTCTCCGGCCGTGACCTCTCTGAGAAGCAGACCAAGTTCCTAGAGTCGCTACTCGCTAAGGCCGAGGACATTCGGGTGAACGGTTTCTACCGGCCGGATGATGCCACCATGGCTGACCTGCGGATCGCCTACGCTGTGTGCGATGCTCGAGTGAGCTGGATCGGAGCCAACAAGCCAGGCACCTACAAGGCCTTCGAGAAGGTGCATGCGTGGCTGGTTCGAGAGTCGACGGCAGCGACCACCCCCAACACGGTCATCCTCGATGAGTGGTCGGTCAACAAGGTCCTCAACGAGGGTCGCGTAGCGCTGCGAGAGGCTCACAACCCCAACCATCCTTCGGGCAGCATGCGATGGGCGTACGTCCCATTCACCAACGAGATCGTGCCTGTCATCGTCACTCAGGGCCCATTCTTTGAGGACCGGCCAGGAACCCGCTTCGTCGGCAAAGCGCTCTATGAGTGCCTGGTGGACGGCAACCTGGCCACCTACCAAGGAGACGTGCTCAGCAAGCGAAGGCCCCGCAAGAAGTAAGGGAATTTCAACACAGAAGACGCGCGGCCCCGGCCGCGTTTTTTATTTAACGAGGTTGTAAATTAGTTGATGCGGAACTACATTGGTAGTGCTACCAAAGACACGGAGACTAAATGAGGAAAGATAAGAAGTGGTCGGATCCGTCTTGCTTGACGAGTATCAGAAATCCCGACAGCCGGCCGTACGAGATCAAGATAAAGAATCCCGAGATTACTTTTCTGGGAGCTCCGGATCAACCTGATTACGCAATCGCATATATCACTTTCTACCCTAGGGACAAAGTGATCGAACTCAAGTCCTTCAAGCAATATTGTTATCAATTTAGAGACAGGCATTTTTCCTACGAGCGGCTCATAAACGTCGTTCACGACGATCTGTCGGCAGTTTATGAACCCGAGAGGCTGAGGATAGTTATGGAATTTAATGCGCGTGGCGGCATAAGCTCGCGCTTGACTATTGATTCAGATTGGAAGGCTAGGGGGGGAGAAGAGAAATACTGTGACTGGGTGGGTCAATCCGACGGGTGGTAACTCAGTAAACACCGGCGCCACAAACCGATAGAATTCTCTGATCTAACTATCAGGGGTAAGAAGGATGAGGCTTTTTAGTGTTTCGATTTTTTCGATAATTGTTTTAAGCGGAGGTTGCATTGACGAGAGACTGGGCCGACGTAAAGGACTGGAGCTTGAATCTCAAAACGATTCGGCCGCCGAGTCGATGTCAGAAGGAGAGGGAGAGGGAGAGCAGCCTGGTGATCAAAAGGCGGGAGAAGACAGTTGCATGGACGTCAAGAACTGCATCGAGAACTGTCCTCCGCGAGGTGGTGACTGTGCGCAGACGTGTTTCGAATTCGGCACCCTTGAGGCTCAGCATGCTTACGCAGCACTAGAGCATTGTAACGCAGTGAATAGTTGTTTAGGTAATTCTGACTGCATCGCAGAAGAGTGCGATGAAGAAGCCAACGTGTGTGGCGTGCCTGAACCCGCTCCCCCTGGACCGGATTCGTGCGTGGGAATATTTGAGTGTTTCGACGGGTGTGGACCTCGAGGCCGGCCGTGCTTGTACGCATGTGTTGAGCAAGCAGAGCCCGATGCTCGTCTGGCATACGACGAACTAGCGTCATGCATGGATAGGAATTGTGAAGAACTTCGAGAGAATGAAGCCCTGAGGGAATGCGCAGAACGTGAGTGCTCTGAATCCTTGCGATCCTGTTTTGAAGGTGACAAAGACTCAGGAGTACCGCCTGAAGTGGGAGAAGATATGAGTTGTCCGGAAGTGATAGAATGCTTCAATCGTTGTGGAGAGGGGAATCAGGAGTGCCAGACTCCCTGCTTTCAGAACGCTACGCCGCCTGCGCAGCAGGCTCTAGTGGATCTGGAGGAGTGTATGGGAGCTGCGTGTGCGGACGTGCCAACGGAAGAGATAAGAGTGTGCGCTGAAAGAGAGTGCATCGACGAGCTGATGGCATGCTTAGGGGAACTCCAATAGAAGGCTAAACAACTGATATATGCGTATATTATTAAACTGATGCAGGCGTCGTATATCGGTATTACCTCAGCCTTCCAAGCTGATGAGGTGGGTTCGATTCCCACTGCCTGCTCTTGATAACAAGGAGATCATTGTGTTTAAAACTAAATCCTCGAGGATAATCGTAGCGCTGTTGTTTTCAGTGCTGTTCTCGTTTTCTGTCATGTGGATTGCCACCGATGAGGTATTGGTAGCCGCTAAATTTGTCTTAGGCTTGTACTGCGCAGCCGGCGCATGGGGTACGGCCATGATTGCTGTGAACAGCTGGATCGAAGATGGAGAAGAGGAATGAACACTAGCACCAAAACATTCATAATCACGGTGGCCATGGCAGTTGCGGCTCTTTTGATCACGTGTAGTGCTTCAACAGCTGACGCTCAATCTACTAACTCGTTGGGTTTTGCTGCGGGAGGTACGTACGGGTTAGGCTTATCTTATTCACATGACACGCCCACGTGGGGAGTGCAGCTCACCGCATTGCCCCTTTGGGATTCCGAAGAAGGCGGCCGGGTTTTTGGCGGCGTCAATGTTAAGAGGAATTTTCACGAGAATGGAAAAGTAGGCCTCTACGGTTCGTTCGGCATCGCAGGAGGATTCTGGCGTGAGAATGAGTTTGACTGTGATTGGGACAACGTCGCGCAGAAGGACAACTGTCGAGAATTCGTAGATGAGGGTTGGGGGGTAGTCACCGGGCCCGGTGTAGGAATGCAAGTAATATTTTGGGATAACATGCTTTTTAGGTTTGAGCTGCCGATCGCGATGAGGTATAGCAGCGATGGAACGTACGGCTTGTCGCCGATTCCCAACACAGCCCTAATGTATCGTTGGTAAAGGAGGAAGGATGCCACGGTTTAGTTTTAGTTCTCTGGTTTTTTTGTTGATGGTCTCTAATCCGGCTTTGGCCGATGAAGAGGGCGAGTGTGCGGATGGCCTGTGCGGCACCCCGGATGAGTCCGGCGGTGGCGGCGGTGGCGGCGGAAGCGTTCTAATCGCTAACACTGACCAGGGTGACACTCAACAGTTCGCTGACGACTTTGACGAGGATGGAATGGAAGACGACTTTGATAACTGCCCATGGGCCTCCAATCCGGATCAAATGGACGTAGACTCAGATGGTTGGGGCGACGCATGCGACACCTGCCGCACTAGTTGGAATCCAAATCAATTTGATAGGGACGCTGATGGTCTTGGGGATTCTTGCGACGAGGATCTAGACGGAGACTCGGTAATTAATTCTGAAGATAATTGCTCAGATGTGGGAAATCCAAGTCAAACTGACACCGACGGTGACGGTTGGGGCGATGTCTGCGATTCTGATGATGATAATGACGGGGTTTTAGACCTAGTTGACGAGTGCCCACTCCTTCACCGTCGCGACTATACCAAAAACATGCAGTGTGTAACGGATCATGACAACGACGGTGTTAATGACCATGCAGATAATTGTATCTCCGTCTACAATCACCACCAAATCGACTCAGATAGAGACGGCATTGGGGACGAGTGTGACTTTGATATGGACGGCAATGGAATCTCAGACGTATCTGAGTGGAGTGCGAACGATTATTGCGCGAACGGGGCAGTAGGTTTCGTCAACGCCGCAGAATGCGAGGAAGTGGGAAAGACCGATGTGGTGGGCTCTGGAGAGGAATTGACGGGGTGTAACGTTTTGCTCCCACAGCCATTGGTACTCCCTTTTCGGAGATAATAAATGAAGATCTTAAAGCATATCCCTGAATGTGAGCAGATTCTCACCCCAGAAGCCCTCGAATTCTTAACTAAGTTAACTGAGGGTTACGGCCAAAAGATTAAAAATCTATTGAATCTGCGCAAAACTGGCTCAAAGACAACATTTCTCTCAGCCACACAGTCAATTCGTGAGGATGATTGGACAGCAGCTGCAATTCCTGAGGATATTTTAGATCGGCGAGTTGAGATTACGGGACCGGTTGATCGAAAGATGATCATTAATGCTATGAATTCTGGGGCTAACGTCTTTATGGCTGACTTCGAGGATTCAAATTCACCAACATGGGAAAACTGTATCCTAGGACAGGTTAATCTTCGTGACGCAGCCGTAAAGACAATTGAGTATCACGATAATGTAAAGAACAAACACTATAAACTAAATAGTGAAACAGCCACATTATTCGTTCGCCCCCGCGGGCTGCACCTAACCGAGAAGCACTTGACTCATAATGGCGAAGCTATTCCAGCCTCATTATTTGATTTTGGATTGTATTTCTTTCACAACGCTGCATCACTAATAGAACAGGGAACACGCCCTTATTTCTACCTTCCAAAACTGGAACATTTCCACGAAGCACAACTTTGGGCCGATATCTTTGCCTTCTCTGAGAGAGAATTAGGGATTGAGCATGGTACCATCCGTGCAACAGTACTTATAGAGACGCTGCCAGCAGCATTCCAGATGGATGAAATCATTTATGCCCTCCGTGAATACTCTGCTGGACTCAACTGTGGTCGATGGGACTATATCTTTAGTTATATCAAAACTTTACACGGAGATTCAGCCTGTTTGGTACCAGATCGGGACCAAGTTACGATGACTCAGACCTTCATGCGTACATATAGCGATTTGCTGGTACACACGTGCCATCGTAGGGGTGTTCACGCCATGGGAGGTATGGCGGCTCAAATCCCCATTAAAAACGATTCTGAGTCCAATGAGAGGGCTTTAAACAAAGTTAGAGAAGATAAACTGCGGGAGGTCCAAAATGGACATGACGGAACCTGGGTTGCACATCCAGGATTAGTACAAATTGCAAAAGAGATTTTTGACGAGCATATGCCAACTCCGAACCAAATTAGCCGACAGACAGAAAATACAGCTTTCGAGGAGGATTTAGTAAAACCCCCGAAAGGAACGTTTACCGAATTTGGACTACGTAAGAACATTGAAGTCTCACTCCGTTATTTGAATTCGTGGCTAGCAGGAAATGGGTGTGTCCCAATAAACAATCTGATGGAAGATGCTGCGACAGCAGAGATATCAAGAGCACAGATTTGGCAATGGCTGAAGTATGACGTAGTACTGGATACATACCAAGTCGTGACGCCCGATTATTTCAACGAGGTGCTGGACGAGGTAAGTGAAGAAGTTTCCAGTACCGAAGAAGCAACTGGATTGTTAAGGAACTTCTGCTTAAACGAAACATTAGATGATTTTTTAACTATAAAGGCTTATGAATTACTATGAGAAACGACGATATCATCAGACCATACTCATCTGTAGACGTATTACGACTGAGAGGTTCAATACAGGAGAGCTATACAGTGGCCACAAGGGCTGCTGAGACACTTTGGGGACTATTAGAGTCCAAGCCCTATGTGCACGCCATGGGGGCTGTGACGGGCAACCAGGCTATGCAAATGGTAAAGGCTGGGATGCAGGCAATCTACTGCTCAGGGTGGCAGGTAGCTGCCGATGCAAACGATTCACATGAAATGTACCCTGATCAAAGCCTGTACGCCGCTCACAGCGTCCCGATGCTTGTACAAAAGATCAATAACGCTTTTCGTCGAGCAGATCAGGTTGAGTGGCTTGAGAATAACTGCCAAACTCAACGTGAGTGGTTTGCTCCTATCATAGCCGACGCTGAGGCTGGCTTCGGCGGCCCCTTAAATGCATTTGAACTGATGAAGTCAATGATTCGAGCAGGAGCAGCAGGCGTACACTTTGAAGATCAGCTTAGTTCTGCTAAGAAGTGCGGTCATCTGGGAGGAAAAGTACTTGTTCCGGCTTCTGAGTTCATTAAGAAGCTTATTGCAGCTAGATTAGCGGCAGACGTCATGAATACTCCCACGGTACTTATCGCTCGCACTGACGCCAACAGTGCCAGGCTGCTAACGTCTGACGTTGATCGTGAGGATACCCCATTCATTTGTTCTGGAAATATTACTAGCGAGGGTTTCCGACATATTTATGGCGGTATTGATATGGCTATCAATCGGGGACTCCAGTACGCCCCATATGCTGATTTGTTGTGGTGCGAGACTGGAAAGCCAGATTTAGATGAAGCTAAGCAGTTTGCTGAGGCTATTCACGACAAGTATCCCAATAAAATGCTAGCATATAATTGCTCGCCATCGTTCAACTGGAAGAAAAACCTAGACGATAGCACAATTGCTAAGTTCCAACGAGAACTTGGGGCGATGGGATATAAATTTCAATTCATTACCCTCGCCGGTTTTCATAACCTGAACTACAACATGTTTGAGTTGGCCCGCGATTATGAGAAGAGAGACATGTCTGCGTATTCGGCACTTCAAGAGAAAGAGTTTGAATCTGAGAAACACGGATACACAGCAACAAAGCATCAGAGAGAAGTGGGGACAGGCTACTTTGACCTAGTCGCCCAAACGATATCTCAGGACTCTTCTACGTTAGCCCTAGACGGCTCGACAGAAGAAGAACAATTTTAGAAAAACACTTGACACCATTCCTCAAACCGTGTATTATATTACTATGATTTGGGGAAGTGGTGGAATGGCATACACAGGAGACTTAAAATCTCCCGCCCCCGGGCTTGCGGGTTCAAATCCCGCCTTCCCTACCATAAATTTAACTGAAGGAGGTTATTATGTTTAAAACACAGGCAGCAAGAACACTAGTGGGTTTCCTACTATTGATATTGTTTAATTTTACGTGCTTCTGGAGTATCACTAGCGATGCTGCCGAAGCTGCCAAAGGTACTTTGGTGCTATATTTCGCACTCGGTGGTCTAGCGACTACTTGGTTTGTTATTGATGATTGGGTTAAGAAAGGAGAAGCTTAAATGAGCAATGTAATTCAAATTGAATCTTATAAGGACGATGAAAAGAAGGAGGTAATTCTTTCAAAAGAAGAGCACGTAAAGAATTACCTTAAGGATCTTGTAGCCACTGAGGATGCTATGGCACCCTTCAAAGAACACAAGAGGGATGTGCGCAAATCTTACATTGACGAGGGTTATCTGACCAAGGAAGAGATTTGGGCGGCCGTCAGAGCTTACCGGATGATTAAAGACGAGAAGGATATTGACGCACTTGTTGAAGCTTACGAACAAGTAAAGAAGATGATTCTTTAGGACGGCGGAGGTAAGGAGGGTGATCACGGAAGAAGAGATTAAAGAGGTTCTTAAATTTGTCGAAAAAGACAAAAGATTTGGAGTAGCCTTCCGCGGCGCTTTATCACAAATCAGACACAAGCTTTATCTTGACTCTCTCGGCTACAAAGTTGAAGTCACAGAGTCCGACAATGCTGGAAATCCAGACTTTATTATAAATGGAAAAACAATGGAACACAAAAGAGCAAGAAATGAAGCTTATCCTGATGGATGTCTAAAAGCCGAGTTCCAGAAAAGTAGAGGAAAAGTACCAGATAGGCTTTATGACAACGCATTTTCTGATTTTGTTTCTGTTGATGTGAGTGAACATACAGGAGTAAAAAATGATTATCGTTACGCTCGAACCAATGAACTTCGGTGCCATAGGACTTATCGGAATAAAATTGCTTCTATGCAAAAAATAGAAAAGACATGGGTTTCAGATTTACAACTTTTGTTGGAAAACAAATGATCGTCTTACTTTGGATAAACTTTCCTTGACATTTGGTTTTTAATCTGGTATATTAAGAACATGGGCGATTATCTCCTCGGTCTTATAAACCGTAGAAAGAGTAGCTGGTCACACCTGGGTTCAAGCCCCAGATCGCCCACCAGAGTAAAGAAATGAGAGTAAAAAGAGTTACACCAATCAGCAGGACAACCATGAATGGACAACAAAGATATCTCGAAGAATATGAGAAGTATAAGCACATTGAGATCACCCCGGGTGAATACCACCTGAAGTCCAATCCGACCATCAAGCTTGTTGTAATCAGTATACACGAAGATATTGGCCGGGTTCTTGTTAAGACGGTGAAGTCTGGGAACGAAAGAGAGCGTACGCTCCATTGGTGCAGGAAAAATTTAGTGCCTATCAGATGACCAACCAACTAACTAATAAAGAGAGCGAGGGAATTCAACCTATGGCGACAGCAGCGGATCTACGAGCACTTGCGAAGCAAAAAAGCTTTGTAGAAAAGGTGGCTCTAGCAGAAGTTATCTGCGGTGAGGAGAGTGATAAGTTGTTTTTGCGGGAAGGTGTCCGATACAAGTTTCTTGAGTTTGATGCCGAAGTAAAGCTCGTCATAGTACAGCAGTTGATGCCCTTTGACACAAGACTAACGCATACCATGATAGTCCCCCTTAAAGAAAGAGTCTCCTCAGAAGTACACAAGCGGTGGCATGTAACCATCAAAGTTAGGAATAGTATTTGGCAGGGCAAGACGAAATCGGCAGCGTCGTCAAGATAGATGAATTTTAATTTCGATTATAAGTCATATCTACAAGGATATGGATGTTATACTGAACGAGTTATAAAAGACGGCCGTCAGATTGGGTTTTACACTGTACAAACTCCTGGGAATGGGCTGATTGTTTCATTTCGAGAGTATGATACAGAAGATTCGTCCTGGCGCACGAGGCGACCAACCGTGGTCAGACAGAAGATTGGAATAGCGGTACCGCTCCTTAGCGCCTCTCTGGAAAGAGAGGTAGACCGTGCGACCGCCCTATTGCTTGAAGAACTTGCTGCTGGAGCACAAGATGAGTGAAGGTAGGAGATTTAGTCATGATCGACAGTCAAAAACTCTTCGTGTGGAGCAGATATTACCACGACAAGATTGGCGTGATTGTAGAGATTGATCCGAATTATGAGGGAGATATGGTGAGAATACTCTTTGATGACATGACAACTCATCTATTCCACATTAATTTTTTGGAGCTTGTATCAGCCGGTGCCGAGAAATAGAAAAAAGAGAAGAAGAAACACTCCGGAGGTTTTAGATCTCCACGGTTTGGACTATGACACAGCCAGAAACACCACCATACGATTCTTAGAATCACGCTGGAATTCAGGCAAAGAAGTTCACATAATTACTGGCAACTCATACGACATGCAACAGCATGTCATAAAAGTCTTTTTAGAGTACAGATTAACATATGAAGTTGGTGATCATTCCAATACGGGGTATCTAAAGACTTGGCTTTTATAAGAGCGACAGCATACTTACCATATGCCCAAGCGTAAGCCAAAAAAGCTTTTAGACGACAAAGAACATTTATTTACGATGCTCTCTGCTCTCATTAAGAAGTTCGGGGGTGAAGTAAAGATTACTAAAAAAGATCTGGAGAATATTAAGCCCTCCGAGGGACTGAGTCTAATCTATGATCCTGTAAAAAAAGAGATAATATTGAGATTTATCGAAATGGGTCTTAAAAAAGACAACGTAATCAATTAGACTAAAAATACTAACGAGGACACATGAAAAAGCAAAAAATTAGCTATCACCTGTGGGGCGTCAAGAAACCCTACAGCACACCTGAGGGAAGTTTTCTTACTTTTAGAACTTGGGAGTACATAAAGCCATGTACCGCTGACCGTCGTGCCATAACTGGCTTAGATCACAGGAAATATAGCCAATTAGAGATTCGCGAAGAGAACACGGGCCGAGTCGTAGAAAACTTTGCAATCCTCCTTTCAGAAGAATAAATTTTTAACTTAAACACTTTTTAAGGTTTGTAGACCCTACTTATTTTAGGGTGAAATGGTTATCGTTAACGATTATACTACTTCTGACAACACTAAGCCTGTCCTGTATTTCTGACTCTTTCCCCACTGCTGCTCGCGGTTCCTTCATCAAAGTACGAAACGAAAATTACTTCGAAGTTTGTGACAAACAAAAAGACTGCACTGTTGTAGAGGACCTCGTTGTGGGTAGTCAAGGTTCTGGCGCCGTTATCGCCACTAATTCAATTGGTGTTTTCATATTGACGGCCGAACATGTCTGTCGCAAGATGGACAAGAAGATCGTTCAGATATTTGGGAATATATTGATTCCGCAGAAAATCAGAAAAAAGAAAAAGATAAGAATTAAAAAGAAAATGCACGTGCACACGTTCATGGGGGATAAATCAATCGCCGATATCGTGGCAATGGACGAAGAGCTAGACGCTTGCATCCTATTTGCTAAGAGACTTTCAGTTAAGCCTCTCAAACGATATTATGGAGAGTTGGACGTCGGCGAAAAATACTACAATATTGCTTCCCCTCTTGGCTCAGCAGAGACCAAATTTGTTCCTCTTCTGGAAGGACGTTTTCTAGGTAACTATAATCGGTTTACGACGTCCTTTTCAATCCCCGCCGCCCCCGGTAGTTCTGGTTCTCCAATAATAGACGGTCGCGGCCGCCTCGTAGGAGTACTTCATTCCGTAATACGAGGATTCCACCACGTTACCTTTGCTTCTGATGTGACTCTCCTTAATCGCTTTATTGATGACAACATTACTGATTATTATGATTCATGGCATCGAAATATGTTGGAATTAACAAGACCCAAAACTAATTAAATTAAGGTTAATCGTGGCAAAGAAGACATATATTCTAGATACAAACGTCTACTTGACGGACTCCAATTCAATAAAGTGCTACGGAAACAACGATATTGTTATCCCACTTAAAGTGTTGGAGGAAATTGACAAGCACAAGAAGCGTCAAGATGGCGTGGGCACAAACGCCCGGCGCACGATTAGGGCTCTAGACGAGCTTAGGAGCGCCGGAAGCTTACGTAAAGGGGTGCGTATAGGGAAGGGGCTTGGGAACGCTAGAGCAGTCCCCTACGACGGTGCATCGACCCTCCCAACAGACTTCCCCACCGGAAACGCTGATAACGAGATCATAGGCGTCGCTCTCAAGGAAATGGAAACCTCTCCTCGCAAAAAGGTGGTTCTAGTTTCTAGAGACATAAAC
>PVBE011343263.1_pt1 | contig 16012 bp, 15 predicted proteins | sample 1631181 | NCBI WGS metagenome assembly PVBE01 (sample SAMN08397723, study PRJNA350692) | Marine metagenome, whole genome shotgun sequencing project. | isolation source: water | place: Pacific Ocean | collected 2012-04
CAAACCTGAAGGAAGAACCAAAGGGGAGTCCACTTTTAGACCGCCGCGGCCGGAATATCCGACCGCCTCAGTGAGACAGTTTTACACCGCCGTTTACATCCCTGATCTGAATCAGGACGTGATTCTCTCCTCTGATCTCCGCTGGCGTTTTTCTTTTCGAGTGGTATATTCAGTTTTTTGAACGAGGAGAAAAACCGTGACAGCAACGAAGTACACCTATACTGTGATATTCGAGCCAAATGAAGAAGGCGGTTACACCGTAACCTGTCCCGCTTTGCCCGGTCTCGTTACGGAAGGTCGTACGTTGGAGGAAGCCCGGGCGATGGCAACCGAGGCCATTGAGGGCTGTCTGGAGATTCTTCATGAGGACGGCCGCCCCATTCCGCTATGCGAGGAACGCGGGGCCGCACCCACCCAGGAAAAGGTAACGGTTCACCTCCGAGTCGCATGAGTCGCCGACTCCCGGCGCTCACACCCCGAAAAGTCATCCGGGCTTTCGAACGCCGAGGCTTTATTCTCCGGCGAATCAAAGGCAGCCATTACTTCTTCCAGCATCCTGCCGATCCAAGCATCGTTGTATCCATACCCTACCACTCGCGAGACATGGCCCGGGGAACGCTTCTTTCCATTATCCGGAAATCCGGACTTACCGTGGAGGAATTTCTTGACTTGCTATAGCGCTTCGGAATTTCGCTTTCGAGGTCCGCGTGGGGCCGGTCGCACATTCCAAGGTGCGCCGCCCGCATCCTTCGACTCCACTGAGGGTCCGCTCCGATGAAATAAGGGACATGGCCGGCTCACCGGAATGACACCAACCGCTGGTCTGCTCTTCCCCGAATTCCCCACCCTACGCAGTTGCCTGAAGCTCAACAGAGGCGGGATCATCCGGTTTCGGTCAGTAGCTCGCAAAACCGCTCGGCGATCATCATGCAGGCGTGGTTCGTATGGGCGTGGGGGAGGACGGGGATGACCGAGGCGTCGGCGATGTAGAGGTTCTCCATCCCGTGGACGCGGAGGCGTGGATCGACGACCGCCGTTTCGCTCGAAGCCGGACCCATGGCGCACGTGCCGACGCCGTGGCGGAAGCTGTCGAAATTCGACCGCGCATGCGCGGCCCAGTCCTCGTCCGGGCCGGGTTGGAGGAGGGGTCCGTAAAATTCCCGCATCGGCCCGGTCCCGGCCAGGCGCTCGACGAACCGCATGGCGGAGACGATGGCGGCGGCGTCTTCAGGGTCTTCCAGGATTAGGGTGTCGATCCCCGGCGGATCGCGGGGGTCGGCGGACCTCAGGGTGAAATTCCCGCGCGTCCGCTGCTCCAGCAGGTGGACCGTGATCGGGTAAATGGGCTTTCCATCTTCTCCCCGCGCCGGAACGAGGGGGGGGCGGATGTAGACGTGGAAGTCCAGGTCGTCTCGATCGGGGCGGCTCTTCCCGTTCACCACGAAGCCGGGGACGAGCCAGTCCGTCTCCTCGATCCGGGCGGCCTCGAACCGCATCGTGACGACCGCGTGGTCCTGAAGGTTTCCGCCCACGCCCCCCAGGGCATGGACCGTCCGGATGCCGCGCCGGTCCAGTTCCGCCCGGGGGCCGATGCCGGAGAGCATGAGGATTTGCGGCGAGTGGTAAACCCCGGCGGACAGGACGACGCGCCCGCCCGAGACCGAATGGGCCCGGCCGTCTTTCTCATACCGGACGCCCGTCACCCGGTCCTTCTCGATTTGAAGCGACAGGACCTGCGCCTCCGCCGTGATTCGCAGGTTGTCCCGTGACCGGGCCGGCGCCAGATAGGCCTCGAGGGCGGAGTGCCGACGACCGTCCTTGACGTTTGCGACGGTCCGGGAAATCCCGAAGGGCTCGGGGCCGTTCTGGTCCGGAGAGATGGGCAACCCCAGACTCGCCGCCCCCTCCACCAGGGCCTTCTCGATGCCTTGAAGCGGGTCGCTGAAGTCCAGCCGCCGCTCCAGATGGAGGGGGCCGCTGTCCCCATGGAGCGGACTTTCGGGATAGTCCCGGTCCGTCTCCATCCGTTTCATGACCGGAAGCATTTCTTCCCATGACCAGGCCGGGTTTCCGGCCGCGGCCCAGGCGTCGAAATCCGCGCGGATCGGGCGGGTGACGGACATCAGGTTGATGGTGGAGCCGCCGCCCATGACCCGGGCGGCCAGGGTGTCGAAACCGCTTCCGTCGAAATTCCTGCGGGTGGGATACCGGGAGACGAAATCGGTCTCGGTCCGGATCCGGCGGGCTTGCGCGGGGTCGGACACCACGTCCGGGATCGGCCGCGGGTCGGGTCCGCGCTCGAGGAGCAGAACGCTTTTTCGCGGATCCTCCGAGAGTCGGCCGGCGATCACGCACCCCGCCGTTCCGCCCCCGACGACGATCACGTCATACCGCTCGGGCATCGGCTTTCTCCGCGGAGACCCGGCGATCCCGTCGGGCGAAAAACCTTTTTTATCCACAGATTACACAGATCATTAAAAAGAGAAAAACAGAAGATTCAGATCTTTTTTCGATTCAGCGAATTTAAAAAATCTGCGAAATCTGTGTAATCTGTGGATAAAACTCTTTTGCTTTCGAGACGCTAAATCAGCGCGCCCCCGCTCAGCTTCAGGCCCGCTTCGTTGTTGCATCGGGCGCAGACGAAGATCCTCGAGATGATCTCCCCGCCGTGCTCGCTGCGGTGCTCGGTGAAGAGCTGCATGAGGGACCCGCACTCGCACTTGATCCCCTCCGGGACGATCTCCACGGGGCGCTCGGAGTAGGATATTTTAAAATCGGACTTCGGTTTTTCCTCGCTCAAGGGGACTCCTTTCCGTCCCGGGCGCCCGGGGCGTCAGGCCGGCGCCACCGGCGTCAGGGCGCGCCGTTTTCCCAGTATGTGTCCCAGTTCTCCAGGACCCGCTTGTACGTCTCCTCGTCCGGTCCGGCCACGCCGCGCATGTAGGGGGCGTGGTAGGGCGGGAACGGCTCGGTGCAGTCGATGACCATCTTGCACGACACGCCCTCCTCCCCGCCGAACGGCTCGGACGGGTCCAGGCGGCAACCGGAGACGTCCGGGACGATCTGAACCGACTTGTGGGCCTGGGTGTGCGTCGCGAAGGCCCACCAGACGTCGTCGTTGTCCCAGATGTCGATGTCGTCGTCGATGACCAGGACGTTTTTGACCAGGGCCTTCTTGCTCCAGACCATGTGTCCCGCCCGGAAGGCCAGGCCCTTGTACCGGCGCTTCTTGTCGATCTGCACGACCGTGACCAGACCGTGGCACATGAGCGAGCGGACGGCCTTCACCTCGGGCAGGTAGGCCCGGATGCCGCGTGTCATTTCCAGGTTGAAGCCCATTTCGACGAGAAAGTTCCCCTCGCTGGGCGGCTTGCCGATCGTGACGGATTCGTAGATGGGCTGCTTCCGGTGCGTGATGCACTTGACCTTGAAGACCGGGAGGTCGCGGATGCCCGAGTAGTAGCCGGTGTACTCCCCGTAGGGGCCTTCGGAATCGCGCAGGTCGTGGACCACCTCTCCCTCGAGGATGTACTCGGCGTAGGCCGGGACGTTGATGTCGTAAAGCTCGGACTTCACCATCGGCAGGGGTTGTCCCGTCATGGCGCCCCACACCCGCTCCTCCGGCGAGTCGGTGGGCACCGGGGCGCCGGAGATGACGCTCATCATCGGGTCCACCCCGAGGGCGGCGCACATGGGCATGTTCTTCCCCTCCGAGCCGTACTTGGCGTAGACCGACGCCACGTGCTGGTTGGGGACGATGAGGATGCCCGTGTGCTTGGGCCCCTTGGCGTGGAGGCGGTAGATGGCGAAGTTGCTCGTGCCCGTGTCCGGGTGCCGGGTGAAGCAGACCGCCTTGGAGAGGAAGGGGCCGCCCATTTTGGCGGTGCACATGTCGATGGGGAGCTTGTAGAGGTCCACCTCCTCCTCGGGGATGACCACCTCTTTGCACGGGGCCTCGGAGCGGTCCACGATCACCGGGTCCAGGAGCTTGGAGGGCTGAAGCCGGTCGATCCAGGTCTCGAACAGCTCGTCCCGGGAGACGTTGAAGGCGTCCTCGACCATCCGGACGTGGCGGTGGGTGCCGTCCACCACAACGTCGAAAGGCGGCGCCACGTGCCAATCCGGGTGGGAGGAGTGGGCGTTCCAGAACATGCACGCCTTGTCGGAGCCGTCCTCCATCAGCTTTTTGCTGACGGCGCCGATTTCGAACTGGACGTCCGAGGGTTTGTCCACGTGGAGCATGCGGCCGCGCTCGTCCAGATAGGACATGTAATCCCGCAGGGACTGAAAGGGCCAGTTCGGACGGGTGTCCGGCCTGATGTCGAAGGGCCGCTTGCGAGCTGTGGTCATCTCAATACGTTCTCCCATTCACCGATGGCTGAATCTGAAAGGCGCCGAAAGTCCATTTTCACATGGGCCGTCGGCCCGTTTCGGATATGAATCCGGCGCGATTGCGATGGATGTGGGAGAGCGTTGCGGGCCGGTTGCCCCCCCGCAACCTGCTAGTGCTCGGGCTCCAGGACGATCTTTCCGAAGACCTGACGCGACTCCATGAGCCGGTGGGCCTCGGCGGCTTCTCGCAACGGGAATTTCCGGTCGATGACCGGTTTCAGCTTGCCGGCCTCGAGCAAGTTGATGATCGTGGCCAGCTCGTACATGGTCCCGTGGTTCGAGCCGATGATGGTCAGTTGTTTGTGGAAGATGTGGGCCGCGTTGGTGGTCACCTCGTAACCGGACGAGGCGCCGCATGTCACGAGCCGGCCCATTCGGGTCAGGCTGCGGATACTGTCCTCCCACGTGTCCTTGCCGATGTGCTCGAAAACTACGTCCACGCCGCGCTTTCCGGTGAGCTTCATCACATCTTCGCGGAAGTTCTGCTCCTTGTAGTTGATCATGTGGTCCGCGCCGAGCTCGAGCGCCCGCCGGCATTTCTCGTCGCTGCCGGCCGTTCCGATGACCCGCAGGCCCGTCAGCTTGGCGATCTGCACCGCGGCCACGCCGATGCCGCTCCCCGCCGCGTGGATGAGGATGTCCTCGCCCGCCCGGATCCCGGCGCGCGCCAGCATGTGCCAGGAGGTCAGGAACGTGATGTTGATGGCGGCGCACTCGGCGAAATCGAGCCCCTGGTACAAAGGCACAAGATTTTCGGCCCGGCCGGTCCAGTACTGGGCGTAGCCCCCCCACAGGGCGGAGCCGTAATACTTGTAGTTCCGGCAGCAGTTCGGCTCCCCCTTCCAGCAGGTCTCGCAGTTCCCGCAATGGACGGTGGCGTAGACCACCACCGGGTCCCCCGGCTTGACATGGGTCACCTCCGCGCCGACCTCGACGACCTCGCCCGTGATGTCGCCGCCCAGGATGTGGGGCAGGGTCTTGTTGGGGCGGTACTCGCCGTTGCGGCCGATGATGTCGAACCAGTTGAGGGACGTGGCCCGGACCTTGAGCATGGCGTCGCGCGGACCGACCGGCAGGGGGTCGATGTCCTCATATTTCAGGACCTCGGGCGGTCCGTATTCGTGATAAAGGGCGGCCTTCATGGATGTCCTTTCGGTTGTTGAATTCCCCGCCGTCCGTCAGAACGCCGCGATTTCCTCCGACAACGTATCCGTGACGAACAGGTGTCCGGACTTGTGGGTGATCATGAACTCGACCTTGGACGCCAGGGCGACGGCCTGGGGCGTGACCCCGCACGCCCAGAAGACGGGGACCTCATCGGGTTGCACCTCCACCCGGCCGGTCCCGAAGCTGACGTTGTCCAGGTCGTCGATGCCGATGGCCGACGGATCGCCGATGTGGACCGGGGCGCCGTGGGTCGCCGGAAAGCGCGAGGTCACCTGGACGGCGCGGACGACCTGGTCTTGGCGGATCGACCGCATGCTCACCGCCAGCGGTCCGAAGAACCGGCCCGCCGGAACGCACGGGACGTCCGTTACGTAGACACAGGAGGGTTTCTCTCCCTCGTGGTGCTTGAAGTTGACGTTGGCGTTCAGGAGCGCCGTCTCGAAAGAGAAGCTGCACCCGATGAGGAATCCGACCAGATCGTCCCGCCAGTAATCCGTGATGTCCTCCACCTCGGCCGTCAGCTTGCCCCGTTCGTATACGCTGTATCCGGGGAGATCCGTCCGCAAATCGGCGTCCTTGGCCACTCGCTTCACGATGGGTGATCCCGGGTCGGTCACCTCGACGATGGGGCAGGGTTTCGGGTTCCGCACGCAGAACAGCAGGAAGTCGAACGCTGCCTCCCGCGGCAGGATGGCCAGGTTGGCCTGGGCGTACCCTCCCGCCAAGTCCTGCGTCGTCCGGGTCCATTTTCTCTCCCGGACAAGCGCCCGGATTTCACGCGGGTGCAACCCCGACAGGTCTTCTTTGGACAGCGTTGCGGTGGTCATCCGTCTTTCTCCGGAATCAGGTCCGCCGAGCCGTGTTCGCCTCCCGGGTTCGCCTACAGCGCGGCGATCTCCTCCGACAGCATATCCGTAATGAGCAGGTGGCCCGACTGATGGGTGATCAGAAGGTCGAGCTTGGATTTCATGGCGGCCGCGTGGGCCGTGAAGGCGCAACCCCAGAATACGGGGACTTCATCCGGCCGGACTTCGATCCGGTCTGTGTTGTAGCACACGTCATCCAGGTCGTCGATCCCGATCGCCGACGGATCGCCGATGTGGACCGGCGCCCCGTGTGTCGCCGGGAAGCGCGATGTGACCTGAACGGCGCGGACCACCTGGTCGCGGCGGATCGGTCGCATGCTGACCATCATGGGACCGGAGAACCGGCCGGCCGGCGTACAGGGAACGCGCGTCGCGTAAACGGGGGCGATCTTCTTTTCCTCGATATGGCGAAGCGAAACGTTCGCGTCGAGCAGGGCGGTCTCGAAGGAGTAGCTGCAACCAAGGAGGAACCCCACCAAGTCGTCGCGCCAGTGCTCGCTGATGTCATCCGTCTCATCGACCGGCTCGCCATGCCGGTAAACGCGGTACCTTCCGAGATCCGTCCTCAGGTCCGCGTCCCGGGCGGCCCGCTTGACCCATGGAGAGCCCGGGTCGGTCACCTCGATGATGGGGCAGGGAACCGGGTTCCGCAGGCAGAACGTTAGGAAGTCGAACGCCGCGTCCTGCGGGATGACGGTCAGGTTGGCCATGGCGTAGCCCGGGGCCAGGCCCTCCGCCCTTTCCGTCCAACGGCCGTCCCGGATCCGGGCGCGGATTTCCCGCGGGCTCAGGCCCGAGAGGGCTTCCTTCGAAATGGTTCCGGTCGTCACGGGTGTTCTCGGAATCCGAGTGCGGCCGGCGCGTCTCAATCGGCGGCGATCAGAGCGCGGCGATCTCCTCGGACAGCGTATCCGTAATGAACAGGTGGCCCGCCTTGTGCGCAATCATGAAGTCGAGCCCGGCCTTCATCGCCGCTGCCTGGGGCGTGCAGCCGCAGCCCCAGAAGAGGGGGACCTCGCCAGGTCCGATTTCCACGCGGCCCGTTTCGAAGTCAACGTCGTCCAGGTCGTCGATTCCGATGACCGAGGGGTCGCCGATGTGCACCGGGGCGCCGTGCGTGGCCGGAAACCGGGAGGTCACCTGGATGGCGCGGACGACCTGTTCGCGGCGGATCGGCCGCATGCTGACGACCATCGGCCCCTCGAAGCGGCCCGCCGGCTCGCACGGCACGTTTGTCGTGTAGACGGAGACAATCTTGTCCTCCTCCAAGTGGCGGAGGGGGATGTTGGCGTTGAGCAGGGCGGTCTCGAAGGAGTAGCTGCAACCGATGAGGAAGCCCACCAGGTCGTCCCGCCAGTAGTCCGTGATGTCCTCCGGCTCGTCCACGCACGCGCCGCCCTCGTAGACACAGTACCGGGCGAGATCCGTCCTCAGGTCGGCGTCCCGGGCCACCAGGCGGACGAGGGGAGATCCCGGATCGGTGACTTCGACGATGGGGCAGGGCTTGGGGTTCCTCTGGCAGAAGAGCAAAAAGTCGAACGCCGCCTCCTGCGGGACGATGACCAGGTTCGCCTGGGCGCACCCCCGCGCGAGGCCCTCCGTGCCGCCCGTCCATCTCCGCTCGCGGGTGAGGGCGCGGATCTCGCCGGGGCTCAGATCGAGCAGGTCTTCCTTGGCAACGGCCGCGGTGGTCATGAGACTTCCCTCCTCGGGTCAGAGGTCCAGGATCTTCGCGGGATTGACGCACATCATCGTGCGCAGCTCTTCCCGGGTGACCCCTTTCTCATAGAACGATTGGGCGAGGATACGCAAGCCGTCGGCGGGCAGGGGGTTGTGGCGCTGGCCGCCGTCGGAGATCAGGATGAAGTGGTCCGCGCCGATCTCCGCGATCCCTTCGCGCATCAAGTCCAGCGTCTGGCCCGGTTGCGCCCAGAAGGGCGAGATCCCGCAGTACTCGAGCTCTGCGAACACGCCGTCCAGGGCCGTCAGGGATTTCACCCGGTCGTGCGTCATCGCCGGGATCTTGAAATAGACGTGCTGGAGGATGATCCGCTTGACCCCGCGCTCCACGGCCGCCCGGACGAGGACGTCCACGTGCTCCGCGCTGAAGTGCCCGGTCGCCAGGGCGGCGCTGTTGTCCTGGGCGAGAACGTCCAGGACGTCCTGACACTCCTGTGTCAGCCTGCCGTCCTCCCGGACGATCGAGATGGGCTCGACGGGGCGGGAATCGCTCTTTTGGGTGTTGTAACCGCCCGTGAAACCGTACGTCCGCGCGTGGAAGTCGGCGTCCACGGTGGGCATCCAGATGATCTTGGCGCCCAGCCGGACGGAGACCTCCGCCGCCGCGGGGTTCATGCCGCCGGTGTGCCGGTTGAGGACCAACCCGCCGTACACGTCGATGGATTCGAAGCGCTGGCCCACGTTGTAGGCGCGGCCGACAGTGGACTCGAAGTGGCCCTTCAGGACGACGGCCCGCATCCGGCATTCTTCGGCCCGCTGGACGACGCCGCGGTCGTCCGTGGCCCGGGGGATCAGGTCCGGGTGAGGATGGAAGTGGATATCGATCGCGTCTTCCAGATCAATGACATCGGGCTGCATCGTTTTCATGCTTACGCTCGCTCGACTTCGGAAAGATTAGGCCCCGTTTCTCGCGACGATGGCGGAGAGGGGGGCGGTTCAATCCTTATGGGACGTCCGCGTCCGCTTCGCGGGGGGAGAGCCGGCAGGCTTGCGCATCCGACCCGGGAGCCGACGTCCGGTTGATTTTTGCCTTTAGGATAGCATGTTTCGCTTCCGTGCGTTTCCCGGAGGCGGGTTACGTGATGACCTCCCAGCCGGCCTGGAACTTGTCGAGTTGTTCGACCGTGTAATCGTCCAGGGGGTGGTCTCTATCCGGGATCTCGACCTCCTTCTCATCGCCGCACAAGGCCGGCGAGAAATACCGCTGGCCGGTGTCGTTCGTCATGCAGACGATGTAGCCGAGCTCGGGGTGCTTGCGCGCGAGTTTCAGGGCCGCCGCCACGTTGCTTCCGGAGGAGATGCCGCAGAAGATCCCCTCCTCGCGGGCCAGCCGCCTGGCCATTTCGACCGCTTCGTCGGTGTGGGTTGTGACGATCCCCGTCACGTGCTCGAGGTGCAGGTTCCGGGGGACGAGGCCGTCGCCGATGCCCTCGATGCCGTGGGAGCCCCATTTCCTTGCGGAGAGCATCGGGCATTCTTCGGGCTCGACGGCCCAGAGCTGAACGCTTGAATTCTGTTCCCGGAGGTGCTTGGCGATGCCGGTGATGCCGCCTCCGCTGCCCTGTGTTCCGACCAGGGCCTCGATCTTTCCTTCGGTCTGCTCCCAGATCTCCGGCCCGGTCGTGATGTAGTGCGCCATGACGTTGTCGTTGTTGTCGAACTGGTTGGGGATCCAGTACCGGTCCGGGTCTTCCGCCTTGATCTCGAAGGCCTTCTCCAGGGCCAGGTCCACGTCGCTCTCCCCGCCCGGCGTGAAGACGAGCTCGGCCCCGTAGGCCCGCATCAGCTTCTTGCGCTCGTCGCTCATGCCGACGGGCATGGTGATGATGCAATCGTAGCCCAGCAGCGTGGCCACCCAGGCGCAAGCCGTGCCGGCGTTTCCGGTCGAGCACTCCAGGATGGTCATCCCGGGCTTCAGGTCGCCGCGCGAGACGGCCTCGGTGATCATGTTGTAGTAGATGCGGTCCTTCAGGCTGCCGGTCGGACTGAACCACTCGATTTTGCAATAGATGTCCGCGTTCACCTCGGCGGGGATCTTGTTCAGCCGGACGAGGGGGGTGTTCCCGATGGCGTCGAACATGGAGTCGCACGCCCGCTTGCGGGAATCCCAGGGGTTTCGCTCGATCATCCTCTTTTCACTCCTCCAGTCGATGGACTGTTCAGTCGGTGGACCGTTCGATCAATGGACGGTTGAATGATTCCACTCACATCTCCAGTTTCGCGGCGATGTCCTCGATGTCGGGCTCGACCAGAATGGGGGAGGTCTCGACCGCCTTCATGGCCGAATCGACGTCCTTCAGCCCGTGTCCGGTCACCAGGGCCACGACCCGCTCGTCCGGGTCGAGCGCGTCCGCCTCCTTCATCTTGATCACCCCCGCCAGGGCGGTCACGCCGGCCGGCTCGCCGAAGACCCCCGTCGCCCGGGCCATCCGCCGCTGGGCCGCGAGGATCTCCTCGTCCGAGACGCCGATGTAGCGTCCGCCGGTCGTGCGCGCGGCCCGAAGGGCCTTGACCCAGTCCCGGGGGTGGCCCACGCAGATGCTGTCGGCGATCGTATCGGCCTCCTTCGGCCGAATCTCCTCCCACCCCTTCTCGAAGGCCTCGAGGAGCACGCCCGATCCTTCCGCCTGGACGCCGATGAGCTGGGGGGCCTTGTCGATGAACCCCAGGCGGTGGAAGTCCAGGAACCCTTTATGCAAACCGCCGAAGATGCAGCCGTCGCCCACCGCGCAGAACACCTTGTCCGGCGCCCGCCAGTCGAGCTGCTCGCAGATCTCCAGCGCCGCCGTCTTCTTCCCTTCGCTCAGGAAGGGGTTAATGGCCGTGTTCCGGCTGTACCAGCCCCAGCGCTCGCCGGCCTCCCAGCAGAGCCCGAAGCACTGGTCGTAGCTCCCCCGGACCATGATGACCGTGGCGCCGTACACGAGCAACTGGGCGACCTTGGCCTTGGGGGCCCTTTCGGGGACGAAGATGTAGGGTTTGATCCCCATATAGGCTGAAACGCACGACATGGACGTCGCCGCGTTTCCCGTCGAGGCCCCGGCCACGACGTCCCGGCCGAGCTCCCGCGCCCGGACGGCCGCCATGACGCTCGCCCGGTCCTTGAGCGAGGCCGAAGGGTTGCATGTGTCGTCCTTGAGCCAGAGATGGTTCAATCCAAGCTGCCGCTCCAAGCGGTCCGCCCGGTAGAGCGGCGTCCAGCCGATCCGCAGGGGCGGGACGAACTCCCGCCGCGTCACCGGGAGGATTTCCCAGTATCGCCAATGGGAGAACTCGCCGGCGGCCTTCAGATCGTCGCGGCTGAACCGGGAGCGGATTCCATCATAGTCGTAAACGACATCCAGCGTTCCCTTGTCCAGACCGCAGTCCGGACAGACGTACAGGATTTCTTCAACGTCGTATTTCCTGCCGCATGACACGCAGGCCAAGTGGTCGATTTTCTTCATTCGGCCTTGCTCAGGGGCGGGCACATTTCCAGGGCGGCCGGACGGCCGCGCATGGGTGTTTTACATGTTCCAAAGGCGGGCCGTAACTCTGTATCAACCAGTGAATCCCGGGAGCCGACCTGATTTGGAAATTGATCAGAAGCGGTGCGAAAATCCACGCGCGTGTTCTTCACTGCTGAATGTAAGGGGCATTCTACTCAGACGCGGATCGGAATGTCAAAGGGAGGGCTCAGTTCAGTTGTCCCCGGTTTTCAGCCCTTGAAGAAACGAAGCCCCGGAGGATCAATCGTGATTCATGCCTTGACGAGCGATCCCATGAACCTTGGTAGCCCGCCGCCATTCCGCACCCCCCGATTGTCATTCCCGCGCAGGCGGGAACCCGGAAGTGCTTCAGATTCGGTCCCAATGAACCCGACCCCCGGCTACGCCGCCGGCCTTTCTCCCTCTCGTATACTTCTCAACTCAATGATACGTGGGCAGGAAGATGGACCCGCAGATCAGAACGCTGGATTCCCGCCTGCGCGGGAATGACGGTTCGGGGTGGATGTTGGACGGCGCCTGTTCTCACGAACGATAGCCGGCGCCGCACGGCCGACGAAGACTGTAAGCGTGAAAATATGAGAAAGGAAAATCAATCCGTGACGTCATGACTGCGATGACGAAGCGCCGATCTCCTCAAGCCGCGCTCTCAGTTCTTGCTCCCGGGCTTGAGCGGCCTCCGGGGGGAGTGCGTCAGGGGCGATCGCGAGGGCCTCAGTGAAGTAGGTTCCGGCCACTTCCGTGGAGCTTAGCTCCATCGCTTTATCACCGGCCAGGATCAGGAATTCGAAGGCTTTATCGGTCCGGTCGCCGTTCTTGTAGTGATAGGCCAGAAACTCAAGGTGTTCTTCCAGGTTGTCGCGCTTGAGGTCTTCGATGGCGCGGCGGCAACCCGGGTATGAAGTTCACGGCGTCGTCCGAGCAGGAGGCTGTTGTAGGCCACGCTCTGGGTCAGGGCGTTCTTGAACATGTATTCCAACTCCGGGAAGAGGTCCTTCTCGGTGATCAGCCCCGACTGCTGGAGGGCCTGGAGCGCCGAGCTCAGCTCGTAGCCCGACTCGACAATCCTCTCGAGGATGGCGAAGGCGAATTCGCGGCCGATGACGGCGGCCCATTGGAGGGTCCGCTTCGGAGAATCGTCCAGTCGGTCGATGCGGGCCATGATCACATCCTGCACGGTAGAGGGCACGTGGGCCTTCGCTCCCTGGCCCACCAACCGGCAAACGTCCCCTTCAACGCGAATCCAACGGGCCTCCAGCAACTCCCGGATGAGCTCCTCCAGGAAGAACGGGTTCCCTTCGGACTTGCTCTGCACAAGCTCCTTCACCTCCTGGGCCACCCCCTGGACCCCCAGCGCGCGTTGGAGAATCTCCTCGCCCTCCGCGGGAGAGAACGGGTCGACGGGGATGCGCAGGTGGTGGGAGCTCTTCCCCCAAGGGGGCCAGTATTCCGGCCGATGGAGGGCCAAAATCATAATCCGGTTCTTGGGCGCGCTCGAGCTCAAGTAGAGGAGGAACTGCTCTGAGGTGTGGTCGATCCAGTGGATGTCTTCCAGGATGACCACGACGGGCTTCTGCAGGCTCTCGCCAATGAGCATGGCCTTAAGCCCATCGAAGGAGTGTTGCCGGCGCTCCTCCGGGCTGACGCCCCGGAGCAGGTCGTCCTTCACCCGGATGGAGATGATGTTGCTGAGGTAAGCAATGACATACTCAAGCCTTTTTGTGATGTCCAACTCTTCGTGGTGACCCCACGAAACCCATTGGCTTCAGGCGGAGGTCATTTTCTGCCGAACCTTGGTTTCGTCATCACCTTCCTCAGATCCAGCAGTATTTTTTGATGATCTGCGCCAGGGGGAGGTAGGGGGTGGCCTGGCCGTAGGAGGGGCAATAGGCCTCGAAGAGGGTGATGTCCTCACTGCGGAGGCACTCTTTGAACTCATACGCCAGGCGGGATTTGCCGACGCCCGCCTCGCCGACCAGCGAAACGAGCTGGCCGTGGCCGTCTTTCACCTTGGCGAATGCGGCCATCAGGTTCTCGATCTCGGCATCCCGGGCCACAAGAGGCGTGAGCCCGCGCCTCGCGGCGGCGTCCAAGCGAGAGTGCACGGCTTTGGGCTGGAGCGCCCGGTAGACGACCACCGGGGAGCTTCTCCCTTTCATCTGCACCGCGCCCAGGGGAGAGAAATCGAAGAAGTCCTTCGTCAGGTGGTAGGTGTGTTCGCTCACCAACACCGCGCCCGGCTCGGCGATTCCTTGCAGGCGGTCGGCCAGATTCGTGGCGTCCCCCATCGCCGTGTAGTCCATCCTCAGGTCGTCGCCGATTTTGCCCACCACCACGGCGCCCGTGTTGATGCCGATGCGCATCCGAAAGCTCACGCCCTGCTCGCTTCGGATCTCGTCCCAAAAGGCGCGCAATCCCTCTTGAATCGTCAGGGCTGCCCGGATGGCGCGCTGGGGCGCGTCCTCGCGCCGTCGCCGGTGAATTGGTTGATCGTCCCCTCGAAGCGGTGGATCTCCTTCGCCAGGATCTCGAAACACCTGTCCATGATGTGGTGGACCACTTCGGGGTCCAGGCCCTCCGAGATCCCCGTGAAGCCACAAGCGTCCGCGAACAGGACAGTCACCTGTTTGCGCTCGCCCTCGATGGCGCCGCGCGTGGTCAGCACCTCTTCGACGAGGTGTTTGGGGGTGTAGTTGGAGATCCTGCCGGCGAAGGCCTCTGCTCTTTCCCGCAGCGTTGAGGCTTCGGAGACATCGAGGGCGGAAGAATCGATCGAGCCCCCGCAGCGGTCACAAAAGTTCGCCCCCCGGCCGGATGGCATTGCCGCATTGGGAGCACGACCTCTCGAGCCGAGCGCCGCATTGCTCACAGAAAAGCGCTTGTTCTCGGTTTTCGTGGTGACAGGAAGGGCACTGCATCATCAACCCCCTTGGCAGTTAAGGGCCGCACCCGTCGGCCGATTCACAGGGGCAAAGGGGGGTCAAGTCTTCCGTTCATCAATCCTTTTTCCCTGATATCTTACGCTCCCTGCCCCGGCCACGGAGCGTTCAGGTCCCTGGAGCGGCGTATCATGTTATGAACCGGAATTTCCCATTTCAAATCCGGACAGACCCGTACCGGCCACTCGCTGCTCTTTTGCCCGATTAGACCCCTCTCTACCGGACCTGTCAACGGGAGTTCGGGCGCCGGAAAGCCTGACCTGAGCGGTATCCGCCATTGGAAAACCGTGTTGCGCCGCGGCCGCAAGCGCCGAAGCCCGAAAGGTTGCCATTTGCGTCCGGATGGGGGGATGGCGATCCCCTCGAATCGCCGTTGTCATTCCTGTCTGGAGATATTCCTCGACGGGCCGCTCAAGGCAGCCGGTCGTGGATCTCCCTGACCCATTGGGGGACCTTCCGGCCCGCCGCGCCGCAGACGCTCGCGATCATCGACCGGACGGCGCCGCAGGCCAGGCGGGCCTCTTCGACGGCGATGTCCGGCGCCCCGCTTGCGGCTGATTCCCCGCGGGCCTTTCCGACAATTCGCTGAAAGTCCCGGCCCGCCGCCTCCCGCGAGCCGGCGCCGTTTCCGGGCAGACCGGTCGCCCCCTCGAACCAGCGCTTGGCGAGTGAAACGTTTTTCAAGGTCCGCTTGCCTATCTCCGATCGGAGGTCCGTGAGTCTTTCCAACGCTTTCGCGAGCCTCCCGTCGTGAAGGTGTTCGCGGCAGTGCGCGATGGCCAGGTCCAGTAGCCGCTTGCGGACCTCATCCTTGAGCGGTTCGGCCGCCGCTTCGCGGTTCTCCGAATCCGGGAAGCCCCGCGCCTCCTCGACGGCCTTCATTACGGCGAGCAGCTTGTTCCACTCATCGCCCAGGCGGTGGTTTCGGGAAACGCCGTCGCGGAGCCCGGCGAGCGCTCCGTCGGCCTTGGCGTCGATGTCGGGGGCGACCTCCATGTGCCGGATGACCCCTTCGAGGAATCCCTCGGCGGCCGCCGCGGCGTGCAGGACGGCCGCCCGGGCGTAGGCGCGGGCGGCCCGGTCCTTCCCCTCCTCGGCGTGGGCCTCGGCCTCGCGGAAAAAGGCCCAGGCGTCGCGGTAGATCCGCGCTGTGGGGCCGGCTTTGTCTTCCTCACGCTCCATTTCCGCATCCTTCCATTCATCATTTTCGCATACAACGGAAAAGGGGAAACGATGCTACGCTCAGCGGGTTGCGGAAAACCGATTTTCCTCAGGCCCGTTGGAGTGGTCTGTGTGCTCATCTCTAGCAGGTTGCGGAAAAACGATTCTGAGGGGTCTGAAATGCCCCAATCTGTCATTCCGAGGGCGGCGATGAATCTCCACCGGAGTCAGCCTCATTCATACAACTGATTCAAAAACAACG
>PVBE011255604.1_pt1 | contig 16011 bp, 20 predicted proteins | sample 1631181 | NCBI WGS metagenome assembly PVBE01 (sample SAMN08397723, study PRJNA350692) | Marine metagenome, whole genome shotgun sequencing project. | isolation source: water | place: Pacific Ocean | collected 2012-04
ATCAAACTCTCGCATAAAAAACTGGTGCCGATGTATCAGCTCGTGCTGTAATGCTTGAGAGATGAGAAAAGAAAATGTATCAAAACCTTCACTATCCATAGTAATGGAGAAAACTTCAGGATTTTTCACCAACACTATTTCTATTTCGTGGCCCTCTGTATCTTCACCATAAAACGCATTTAGACTAAATTTGTCTTTTGGTATTTCTGAATCTTCTTCTACATTCATTTTTACTTTATATTTCTTGAGGCATTTCTCTAGCCAGATTTGCACGTTTTTAAAATCGATAGATTTATCTACAAATTTTTCACGAAGGGATTCTAACTTCCCATTTATTTCCTTTTCCAAATACATAACAAAACATTTCCTTTATCGTCTATGCGAAAGATTGCCCACAACCACAAGTCGCTTGTGCTGCTGGATTCTCAATCTTGAATCCTGATTGCATCAACCCTTCTGTGTAATCAATTTTTGTGCCATTAGTTAAGTTCAGAGTTTTTTTATCTACTACTAAATCAAATCCATCATAACTTTGAACGAAATCATATTTATCAGAGGGAGTTTTTGTTTCTACTTGTAAATCATACATGAAACCCGAGCACCCACCTGCTGCCACAACAAAACGAATCATTCCTCTTTTTTCACTATCAAAATCATCAATAATCTTTTTCATCTTTGTCTGTGCTGAATCAGTAACAAAGATTTCTTGTGTTGATGGTTCTACTAATGTTGAATCATTTAATAGATTAATCATACTTTGATTCCTCCGAAATCTTTTTCCTCGAACATTCTTTGTCCGAATTTACTTTTATCAAATTTCGGTATATCTTCTTCAATCTGACCACTATCTGTAATATTCTCTTGTGCAGATTGAGATAGATCATACAACTTCATCTTTGACCTATCAATACCAATAACAAATCGTTTATTTACTGTTAAATCATTATAACGATTTTTTAACTGTTTGATCATTACTTGGTCAAGATTATCTAGTTCTTCACTTGTAACTAATGCAAACATGAAGTCAGCTGTAGCAGGTAAACCAAAACTTTCTGATGTATCTTCTAAACCCGGGTCACTACTATTAAAACCACTTCTTGTTGTTTGCGTAGCACTTACAATCGGAATATTCATTTCAACTGCAAGGCCTCTTAGTTCTTCTGCAATCGCTTTAACATATGTATATGAATTTACATTTGCACTATATTTGAAACGACTACTTGCACATATATTTAGATAATCTACGAATACAATCTCTGGAGCAAAGTTTCTTTTCAACTTCAACTCATTAAGTAATGTTCTTAGGTGTCCCGTATGTGCCGTGGCAGTAGGATACTCTTTTATAATGAGTTTTCCTGTTGTTTGCATTTTCAAAAGATCAATCTTTCGTTCATACAAATCTTTCGGCAGAGAATGAATATCGTCAATCGGGAGATTTAACAAATTCGCATCTATACGTTCTGCGATTCTTTCTTCTGCCATTTCCATAGTCACATACAGGACGTTTTTGCCTTGCATTAAACAGTTTGCAGCCACATGACACATAAACAAAGATTTACCCACACCTGTTCCTGCAAGAGCAATATTTAAAGTTTTTTTCGGCAAGCCGCCTTTTGTAATCTTATTGAAAAAATCTAAGTCGAATGGAATCTTATCTTCTACTCTGTGATAGAAATCAAATCGTTCATCTACATTTTCTATATAATCATGACCGACATGAGTATCAAAAGAAACACCAAGTGCGTCTGATAATATTTCTGGTATAGAATCTTTTGTAAGTCTCTTGTCTTTACCATCAATGATTTGAATCGAGTTCATTACAGCATCATAGATTGCTTTCTCTTGACAGAACTTTTCTGTCTCTGCAACTAACCATTCATCATTTGGTTTTTCTTCTTCTTTCAACTCGTTTATCAAATCAGTAGCAGATTGAAACTCGGTCTCTGTAATCTTCTTGTGATTACTTAGATCAATAATCAATGCTTCTTTTGTGGGTCTATTCTTATATAAATCAATAAACTCATATATCTGTTGAAAGACTATTCTATCAATACTGTTTAGAAAATATTTTGGTTCTAGAAAAGGGAATACTCGTCTAGTAAATTCTTCATTGTGTAGTAAGTTTTTGAGAATAGTTTTTTCTATTCTTTCCATTAATCTTCCTTTTTCTTTCTATAATCATCTATGTTATACATCATATTTTCAGCCATCTTTTCAATACCATTATCAACAATATCATCACCAGAAGTTTGATAATAGGTAGAACCTTTTTCTTGAAATGAAGTACCACTAAGAGAAACACCACCCATATGAAAACCTGTAGTTATTTGTTTATCAAGTATATCAACCATGATATCACCTAACAGTAAATCAAAATCTTGTTTTTTTTCTACATTGTTTGGGTTTTCTAAAATCTCGTAATCGAACTTACAAGACAACATACCATTGTCGTTTTCTTGATCACCAAAACGAACAGTACCATACTTATATATAATATTTTTGTACTTTCCTTGAACAATTCTAACTAAAGTTTGTGCTTCTTCGCCACGTTTTTCCAATAGTACATAAAACTCAGCAACAGGATTAGCCATAAGAACCCCCATAATAATAAATATTGTAAACCTAAAGACATATTATTCTCCGTATAAAAATTCTTTTTTACAGACCTCGTCAATCTTTTCCATTATCTCATCTGTAAAATATTTTTCTGGGTCATTGTTTAATGTTTTCTCAAACACTTTAGAACCATCTGGTAGTTCAAAACGTGTGGAAACTTTTTTAAATATTCCATATTTTTCTGCGATTGGCACAAGACCATAATAACGATTTAAACCTGTATCATAATGTAATCGAACATCTACTCTTTGATTTTCTCTTGTCAATCTACTCTTTGTTAAATCACAATGAATAATATTACCAATCACTTCTTTACCATCTCTATCTTTCTTTTTAGACAACATCACAATCTGAGAGGCTGCATATTTCACACCACCACCGCCACTCATATCTCTTGTTGGTATATAAGAACCAATCACTTGATAAGTATGATTTGTAAGAATAAAAGGTATCTTTGCCTTAGATAGTTTTAGAGACAATGCACGAAATGTACCACGAATCAATTGTGTTCTTGTCATATCTCTTGTTTCTTTACCTTCAGTCATATCTTCTATTTCTTTTGTGGTAGAAAGATTGCCAAGACTATCTAACACCATCATACATGGTGGTTTCTCACTATCTTCATTATATTCATTCAACATACGAAGTGCTTGTTGTCGAAACTCTTGTATCGTTGTTACTGGCAATATCCATACTCGATTTGTATCTACATTTCTTTGTTCTAATAAATCTTTGGTTAATGCACCTTCACTTTCAAAATAAAATACTCCTGCGTCTTTGTTCTCATCAAGAAACGATTTTACAATCCCAAGAGTGAAGAAAGTTTTGCCAGTAGCTTCTTCTCCAGCAATCGCAGTAATTTTGTTGTTTGGGATACCACCATGTATAGAACCTGACAACAAAGCATTAAAGGCATAAGAACCAGTATCAATATATGTATCAACATCTCCAGCAGGAATCCCGTCAATGACTTTTGTCGCATATTCATTCTCCGCTGATTTTAATAGTTTTTCAAAAACCGACATACTATCTCCTATATGTTAAACTAAACCTCTACGTTCAAGAATACCACGATTTTCTAAATGTTGTTCTTCAATATCTTCTTTTGCTTGGCCATGATATTCTACTGCGTATGATTCATTAATCATTTTACGATTTATACTTGTTTCTTCAATTACATTTGTTTCTTTATCGATAACAAATACTTCACCAAGAATACGACCAAACTTACCTCGTTCATCACCAACGTGTGTTCCAATGACTACTTTAGAACCAACAGGGCATCTTTTCTTGACATAATCTTTAGATATCAATCCAAACTTCTTCTCTACTTTATCTCTTGTTCTTGATTCTGGTGTATCAATACCATATAAACGAACTCTTTGTTTTGCGAGGACTACATCAAAACCTAAATCAAGATCAACGTCCATGGTATCACCATCTATGATTCTTAACACTTTTGCACGATATTTGTATAACACTCTATTCCCCTATTTTTTTATTGCAATAAAACCTACGAAATTATGATTCTGCCAGAATTGTTGTACACAATCGAAACCAACTTCAAAACATCTTGTTTGTAACATATCAGTAGTATCTGGTTTCATCATATGTCTTAACTCTATTTCTTTATTTAGAATATCATCAGACGTAAAGCTTTTTCTTTTATAATCATAATACATAAATGTAATCATATCTTGTATTTTTGCATCATCACTAAAAACTTTTTCTGCAAATACAAAACCACCACCAGTGTTCAAACCATTATAAATTCTTTTCATTACAGTTTTTCTATCTTTCGGTGGCATAAATTGTAATGTAAAGATAGATGTAATCAATGAATTGTTTTTAAAATGATAGTCTCGTACATCTTGTTTGTGATACACAATACGACTTTCATCTTCTTCATAACCTTCATAAAAATCTTCTTCTACTTCAACACCATTATAACTTGCACGGGGTGCAAATGAATCATTTTGATCAATCATACTTGTTAAAAGTTTGCCTGTAGAACAGCCAATATCAACTACATTTGTATGATCTTCTACAAAATATCTCGATAGTTGTAATACATCATTCCATAAGTTACTATAACCACGAATAGATTGTTCTATATGTTGATCAAAACCCTCCTCTCTAGTTGCAAATGTAAATTTACCTACCATAATCTTTCTCCTAAATTAGATGATACTTTAATCTTATCATACTTTCATTTGTATTGTCAAGTACACTTCTATAACTTCGATAATACTTCATTGTAAATTGAATCACCAATAGCTTTCATCATCAGGCATGGTACCATTCTACCACATCTTTCTGCTTGTTGATTGAATGTGCCTGTGAGTTTAAAATCATCAGGTAGTGATGTAATACGTTTTAATTCTTTGATTGTCATTTTTCTTTGTTCATTCCAATGTATCATACCTGCATTGGTAGCACCAGAACCCATAGCTGTTGTGGTTGATGCTGGTGCAAATCTTGATGCACGTTTTACATTAAAGTGTTTACCCCTTTTACCATAATTATCACCACTAAGAACTTTTTCTGGATCGTCTGGCATCAAACTTGTTGTTGCTTTATAGTATGCTGTGTTTTGCCATCTCTCTCTTAACATTTTTGTTTCTTCTTGATCAATCTCTAAATCTTCTAGACCTTCTTCTAAAGTTACAATATCTTTGTTTTCGTTTGGAAACACACTTGCAATATTCATAAATGATAAGCCTGTTTTACTTGTAATGTCTTTACGAATACCTATAAAGAATACTCTTGTTCTTGTTTGTGGAACACCAAAGTTTTTTGCATTTAAAACTTTTGATGAAACATCATATTCTATATCTTCAAAGCCATTTGTAATTTTATGATAGTATTGTTTTGCTTCTCCAATAGTAAGACCTTTTACGTTTTCACCCACGATTACTTTTGGTTGAATATCTTTTGCGATTCGTAAAAATTCAAAAAACAAATCTTCAATATTTTCTACTTTCTTATCATCAGAATAATTCTTTACTTTACCCCAACCATCAGAATGTTTACCACTTACTTTTTGTACAGTTACATCACCAAATAAATCAACACGTTCTTCTTCATGTATATTATGAGATAAAGAACCTGCAACAGAAAACGCAGAACATGGAGGCGAACCATCTAAAATGTCAAGTTCACCTTGACTTATGTTTGCTACTTTTAAAATATCTTCACCTGTAAGTTCTTTAATATCATCAGGCATGATTGGTGTATCTGGATAGTTTTCTGCATATGTAGTTCTTGCTTCTTCTACAAACTCGTTGATGCAAAGTATTTTACCACCTGCAAGTTTATAACCAGTAGAAGAACCACCGCCACCAGCAAATGTAGATATCACTTTAAATTTATTTTGTGAAGATGCATCATGCACATCTTTCATATGATATGGTGTATATTTCACCCAAAGAACTCCTCTAATGATGCAGTTTCTTCTAACTTCCAACTTATTTTTTCTGATATTATTTTGAGTGGCTCAAGGAATGATTTTTCAAACTGTAAGTCATAATCTATAAAGTTATTTAGTTCAAATTCTTTTGGAAACGAAGATGCAAAGGAAACAATATTATTTCGCAAAGGATTCGGTTCTTTCATATACATAAACTTTATCTTTTCACCTTCTTGAATACTTGGGTAACGATTTAATAGATTATTATCTTTTAATAGTTTGTTATACAATATTGCACCACGAACATGAATCGGTGTGCCTTTTTTTATCAATTCAAATGAAGATGTGTATTTACTTAGACCATTGATAGAACGTGGAAACGATATTTCTTCAGGTGGTAAAGTTTTAAACTGTTCTTTAAAATCATTGACAAACTGTATTAAAGTATCTTGATTCTCTGTCATAATGATTCTTAACGCTTCTTTAATCTTGTCTCTACACGCAGATGGTGTGCTACTCTTTACAGCCTCGATACCCATTATCTTTAGTTTCGGTTCTGTATATCGAACACCTTCTGAATCATGCACATTTAAAATATATCTTTTCTTTGCAGTCCAAATACCTTTATCTGCAATCACTTCTCTTGCCATATCCATTTTCTGTGCATATGCATTTGTGTAGTTTGCAAGTTGTCTATAACTAGATTTAATCCAATCTTCTACAGTCTTAGAACAAATCTCATCAAGACAATTAATAATCTTTTCTTTTGGTTCGTTTTCTATACCTATTATCTTTACAAGTTCACCAAGACGAATATACACACTATCTGTATCAGACGCAATCACATAACTTTCATCTTTTGTTTTATGAATCAAATTGAACTTAGCATTGAGTTCTTTTTCAATCCAACGAATAGCAAGTTGACCAGAAAGAGTAACAGCCTCTGCCTGACGAATATCGTAAAATCTAAACCACTGATTACCTAACGCACCATATGCAGAGTTCAACTGAATCTTCTTTGCCATTTGTAGATTTTTATATCTACTGATACGATTGATAATCTCTCTGTGATTTGCAAGAGGTTTTTCTTTTCGTTTTCGTTCTAAGTCTTTTTCTGCTTCAATCATTTCTGTTTTATAACGAACACGATCATTATACATTCTTTCCATCATCTCTGGTAAGAAACCTTGTTTCTTTGTTGTAAAGAATTGATCATTCGGTGTGATTGTCATATCTATTTCTTTGAGTGAATCTAGATTTATCTTCTGTTCTAAAAGATTATCTACATCTATTTTACCATCAATGTCTGGTCTGTTTTCATTAATCAAAGTCTCTGGTGAAATATTATACTGCATAATCAAATGTGGATACAGACTATTCAAATCAAACGATACAACCCAATCATGAAAACCAGTAACAGGTTCTTTTACATACGCACCTGCATACGCATCAAACTTTTTGTTATTCTCTTTTGGTGGCATCACTAAATGTTTTTTACACAAATGATTATAGATTAAAGTATCCCACATACGAACTTGAGAAAATACATCTTGATAGTTTACTTTCGCATCATAGGCTAGAGTCAATGCAAGGTCAATCAAACCCATCTTTTCTTCAAGTTGCATTACAAGTTCTACATCTTTGATATTATATTCTATAAACTTTTGAAAGTTTTCTTTATACAAAGTATGCAGATTATCATACTCGGAATAGTTTATCTTTTCACCGACACCTTCGACATAAGAGATATGACCAAGTGTATATTTTTCTTGACTGGTATAAGTAAACTTTTTATATAAATCGAGATAGTCAAGAGAAGATATACCAAGAAGATTATATGCGAAGTTCTTTTTACCATATTGCATAACACTTTTTTCTTGCACATAACCCCAAGGTGATAACTGTCTTGCCTTTGGTTCACTAAAGAGATATGCAATACGTCTATACAAATATGGTATATCAAATAAAGATGTATTCCAACCTGTAACTACATCTGGTTTCAGTTCTATCCAAAACTCAAGAAATCGTTCAAGTAGTTCTCTTTCATTTTTACATTGAATGTATTCTATCGTTTTATCTTCTGTTTTAAATTCACCAAGACCAAACACCATCTTGTAGCCACTTTTGTCTGCGACAGTAATACATTGAACTTCTTCACTTGCATCAGCAGGATCAGGGAAACCACGTTCAGACGCAACTTCGATATCAAGAGCCCAAATCACTATCTTGTCTTTGTTCCAATTGATGTTGTTCGGATACATATCACCTAGAAACTGATAGATGAAAGTCTCATTACCAAAGATATCAAAATTCTCTACGTCTTTATATTTTTGAATAAACTCTTTTGCTTCATAGATAGTCTCTTGTCGTATCTTTTCTACATAACGACCATCTAATGTTTTGAACTTTGTTTTTTCTTTGACTGGTATGAAAAGATGTGGTTGATAAGGAATCTTTTTCTGAACACGTTTACCATTCTCATCTACACCACGATAGTACACATCATTTTTCAATATTGATACATTCGTATAAAACTGCATAAAATAAAGACCTCTAATTCAATCGTTGTGAGTTATACACCTCTCTCGCATATTCTTCTTCTATTTTATAATTATCACAGAACTCTTTGTACATGGTATTCCAATATTTAATCTGTGTTTTATAATATGTGTCTGCTTCTATATATCCCAAATCTTCATATTCTAAAAATTGTTTTTCCATTACCCACATATGATTTGGAACTATGTATTCTGGTTTAATAATAGGGACAATACGATCTTCTTTTTCAAGTAAGAACTCATCAAGTGTATTTCTTTCTTTTTTTATGTTCATAGGGTCATAATGAAAACCAAATGCGTCTGCTAGGTTTTGATTAAATTCTTCTTCAGGAATACCTTCGTTTTCTTCTTCTTGATCGTGTTCCCATTCTTCAGACATTTTTACCTCTTAGAAATTACCCTCATCATAATTCGGAAATTCATTTTTTAATATCTCTATGGCTGATTCTGCATCTGCTGCCCGTATTACTAAGTTGGTCATATCATCTATTATTTTAGAATGATCACCAACTGCAACAACATTATCAAAGTAGATTGCCAATGTAGATATAGCCTTCAGTTTTTCAGATTTAAAATGTTGATAAAGTGTGTTAAACAAGTGTCCTTGGTGCATTATTCTCTCCTATAGTTTTAAAAGTTTCTCACAAGAACCTCTTTAATAGGTCCTCTTTTACTACCATTACTATTTATGAATCTTCTTGCCTGTATCTCTAGTATATCATAATCACGATATAAGTCAAGTACAAAATCACAATATGAGTTGGATAATAAAAACTTTACACCTCTTTGATGTAATATATTACATATATCTCTTAATTCAATTTGTTTCTTATTATCAAAATCGTATTTCGTGTATGCAGTAAATGAAGATGTTTTTGTTAGTGGTACATATGGTGGATCGAAATATACAAAATCATCTGAACTTGCATTTTTTGCTTCACTCAAATCTCCATATCGTATTTCAATATTATTTGGTGAATTAAATAAATGAAATGCTCTTTTGATTCTATCTTTGTCATAAAACTTTGGATTCTTATACTTACCAAATGGTGTGTTGAAATAACCTTCTTTGTTTACTCTATACAATCCATTGAAACACGTTTTGTTGAGATATAAGAATCTTGCGGCTCTTTGAATGTTTGTTAATGATCTATATTCTACAGAACGATCCAATTCTCTTGTCTTGTAATAAAATTCTTCTGTGTTTTCATAAGTGTCAATTTCACTAATCAAAAATGGTAACTCATCACGAACCATTTCATAAAAGTTTATTAACTCTGAATTGATATCGGTGAGAACAGCCTTTCTTGGTTCCAAAGCAAAAAAGACTGCCCCACCTCCAAAGAATGGCTCATAATAAGTATCGTACTCTTTCGGAATGTGTGGTAATATTTGTGCCAATAACTTTTGTTTCCCACCTGCCCATTTGATCAATGGTTGCATTATCATTTTCCTTCTATTGGTTGTATCCTTATCCACTACCGCCCACATCTAACCAAGGATTTTCACCAAAGTTAAATTCTAAATGTTGTTCTGCGTGTCGAGCATAATCTTTAAAATATCTTATACGTTTATAATGTTCTTTCTTCCAATCACTCCAAGAATATTCTTGTAACCCCTTTGCCTTTCTATCTATCATTTCTATTTTGTAACATTCTTTCATGGCTCTAGGATCACGGAGATATCTCGTCCAATCCGGTTTTCGTAAAGTCATATCTTTCCTTTCTTTATGATAAAGGGGAGCAGATTTCTCTACTCCCCCGTTTCTACTGTGAGAGATGATTAACCAGTTAGAAACTCTTTTTCTTTTACATCAATCACTTCACCTATTTTAATCTTTTTAGGTTTTTCTTCTTCTGGTACAACTTCTTCCATGTGAATAGAAAGTATACCATCTTCTAAAGAAGCACCACGGACTTCAACATTATCAGAAACACTAAAACGTCTATGAAAAGATCGTGATGCTATCCCTTGATGAACAAGTTTCTGTTTTTCAGAGGATTCACTTTCTCCTTTAATCGTTAAAATGTTTTTCTCTAGTTCGATATCGAGTTCAGACTTTTTAAAACCTGCTACAGCCAACTCTATGATATGATTATATCTATCGACCTTTACAATATTGTACGGTGGGTAAGATGGTGATTCCCAATGAGAACCGTTTGTGAGTTGGTCAAATACTCTATCAAAACCAACGGACATCTTACGAAATGGATCAAAATCTGCTGAGGTGAAACGAATAAGGTTTGCGTTCATGAGGTTTCCTCCTTCTATGAAGCAAGGTTAATAAATGAAGTTCCTAAAATAGGCAACTCCGTGATACTACTATTTATACAGCATTAAGAGAAAATATTTTTATATATTGAACTGGCAAGTGCTTCAAGGCATTGAGGTGCAACCATTCTACATATTCTCTCTGCTTTTTGATTAAATGTTCCAGTCAATATATAATCTTCTGGTAAACCCTGTATTCTTTTTAGTTCTATACTAGATAGTTTTCTATCTTTTTCATAATGCAATACACCAGAAACATTTTTCTGTTGGCCCATTTGTGTAACTGTAGGACATGGTAAATTAATCGCAGGTCGAACCAAATTAAATAATGAGCCTTCAGAGTGAACATCTGAACCTTTTTTTGGTTTGTCTTTTAGATTTACTCCATATTTTTCGTTTAACTGCGGCAACCATTTGGAAAGAAAACCATTTTCTATTGCATCAAATAGTTCTTGTTCTTCTATTTCATCTGTTTTTAAATCATGTATTGCTTCGTATATCGTAACAGGTTCTTTGTATGTTGGTTGAGGATAGATAACACTTAATAGTGTCATAAAGTTTAAATCTGTTTTTTCAAGTATATCATTTCGTATCGCAACAAAAAAACATCTTCTTCTATTTTGTGGTGTGCCAAAATCGGCTGCATTTAATACATCACCGATTGTAGTATAACCAGCATTATCCATTGAGTTAATAATACGATTATAATATTTTTTTGCTTCTCCGAACATAATAGCATTTACATTCTCACCAACAAATACTTTTGGTTGAATATCTTTTGCAATACGAATATATTCAAAAAATAAATCTTCTACATTACTTACTTTTTTATCTTGACTATATTTCTTTTCTTTGTTCCAACCTTTTTCTCTTGAACCAGAAATACTAAATGCAGAACATGGTGGCGAACCGTCTAATAAATCAAGTTCGCCTTTTTTCAGTCCTGTTAAATCAAGAAAGTCTTGACCTGTTAAATCTTTTATATCACCAGTAAGAGAAGGTGTGTTTGGGTAGTTTGCATGATATGTTTCTAAGGCTGCATCAACAAATTCATTTACAGCAAGAATCTCACCACCTGCAAGTTTATAACCAGTAGAAGAACCCCCACCACCAGCAAATGTAGATATAACTGTAAACAGTTTTCTTTCAGCAGAAGATTTTACATCTTCAAGAAAATATGGTTTATACTTCATTCTATAAAAATCCTCTATCAGTTTTATCTAGGTACTATCCTATGTTTATGTTTAAATACAGAAGTTTGTTGTTCAAATAGTTTTGGATCAATTAAATGTGGTTGATATATACCATCACTCATTTTATCTGTAGAACCAAATCCACCTGTTCTATCTGTTTTCTGTTCTGGTTTTTTATCTGTTTCTACAAGATTGTAAGTTTGTTTTCTTCTCATTTCAACTTGACATAATCTATCTAAATGATTTATTCTAACAGAACGATTACTATGAACATTCGTCAACATTAAAAATAGTTCATGTATATAATCAGAATCAATAATACCTGTTGAGTTTGCTAACATTAAACCATTCTTGAGTGGACTACTTGAGCGTGTATATACTTTCAAATAGTATTCTTCTGGTATATCAAAAATTAATCCTGTTGGCACTAATACTCTAGAACCATAAGGTACATTTATATAAGGTTTGTATGATTCACTTGACCATTGTAAATATGTATCTCTCTTACAATGAAATTTTGTTTTTTTATTATCGACTGTATATGCTGTTAATTGATTTTCAGCTGTCAAAAATGCAGATACATCAAAACAAGCTGCTCCTTCTGTTTTAAAGTTAGGTGAAGGAACATCTGGGTGTAACTTGTAGTACTTGAGTGACGGAAGCCAAGCCATTCGTATAACCCTCCATTAATTGTAATTGAAAAAAAAGGAACCGACCTACACTAAACACGACTTATCGTCAATGTTCTCCCTACTAATCTTGAATATAACTCAAGATGCCTTTCCCTATTGGAGCGTCTATAGCCGCAAAGAACATCAATACTACTTTATTATTAAGAGATATTCTCCAATGACCCTCGGTCGGATTGAAATTTTATTCTTTCTTTTTTCTGCCAATGTTATACTTCGGGCAAAGTTCCCATTCGTCTTTTTCACCATAAGCCAAAATTTTGATTTGACTCAATGGTGCGGCTGGGTCTGCTGTTACCTCGGGACTTACAATATCCACCAATCCCCACTCTGCAAGTAAGTTCGTGATTGTGTTTCTTCTTGCAAGGTCGTTCTCAGAAAAGTTCGTTGGTTTTTTATCCAACGCAAAAAGTTCTTTAAAATGGACAATGTAATACTTGCCTTGTTTATGTAAGATATGACAAGACTGAAATAACTTTTTTTCTCTACGAGAAGATACTCCAATTCTTGTTAGTGTTTCTTTGACTTTCAAGAAGTCCTGTGGATCTCGCAAACCCACTTCAACCATTTCATCGGGACTCCATTCGATATTCTCATTCATTTTCTATCCACCCCTTTCAATTCTTCTACGCATATAAGTAAGTTCATTATCTGAAAGAATATCTAAAGCAGATTGTGCTTTCTCATTACTGTACCCATAATATTCTTTCACCGTTTCTAAGTTTTCAGGACTTTCTGACTTGTCCCATTTTTTGAAACGCTTTCTGCTTCTTACTATATTTAGTAAAAAATCGAACTGGAGTTTGTTCGGTAAAAGTGGTCTTTTGTTCATTTCGTTTGCAATTGCAATGGTATCTACAAAATAACTCAAACAGCGATTAATAACAAATGCAGGATATTCTTTCTCTACACTTTCATCTTCTGTATCCATTAGTTTTTCTTTTGTGTAGTTAATCGCTTTTAAATAATCACCTAGTTTCATAATATAGTCCTTATTTAAAATCACACCTCATCATTATTTCTGTTAAACACGATACAATATTAATCTCTGCATCTGCTACGAAAGCAGCCTTATATTGATACTCGCCTAAAACAACAACACATTCTGAAATAGATGTAGGTTCGATATATTCATAAAAAGAATCGTATAGTTTTCGGAATATTATAGAAGGATCATTATCCATGTTTTCTACGACCCATTTACGCATATTTTCAAACTCTTTCTTTTTTAAAAACTTCATAAGAGTATGGATATTGATTTCTGCTACTTGAGAAAGAATACCGATATCAATATCACCATTCAAACTATACTTTTGTAATTCGTTGAGTGTTCTACGGAAATCAGGAAAGTGTTTCATAATAACTTCTACAATCACCTGTTCTTCATATTTTATGTTTTCTTCATCAAGAATAAACTTAATTCGATTAAAGAATGTCTCTGCGATAGTTTCTTTCTCTGTTTTCGGTAGACGAAAATCTATTACACTACACCGAGAATGTAGAGGGGAAATAATCTTGTTCTTGTAGTTACAAGTCATAATGAAACGACAGTTACCAGAAAATTCTTCTATAAAAGAACGCAAGGCAGGCTGTGTTGATTGTGGATTCAAATAATCTGCTTCATCAAGTATGACTATTTTTGTGCCACCACTTAGACTAACTGTTGATGCAAAGTTCTTTATCTTTGTTCGCAATACATCAATGCCGGATTCATCAGAACCATTGATCATAATGTAATCGCAGTTCAGGTGTTCGCAAAGAGCCTTTGCAACAGTAGTCTTACCTACACCTGCAGGACCAGATAGAAGTAAGTTTGGTATGTCATTTTTTTCGATTATGTCTAGAAATGTTTGTTTTATATCTTTAGGTAAAACACAATCCTCTATTGTGGCAGGTCGATACTTCTCAACCCACAGAAAATCTTCACGTTCTTCAACCATAATTTATCCCTCATAAGTAGAGTCTGGTTCTAATGCAATATGATATACAATATTTTTAGTTTTATGAACAAACTTTGATATCTTTTGTTCGGCAATAAAAACAGTATAATCACCAGAAAGTATTTTTATATTCTCTGCTTTAAAAGCCATAACATATTTTTTGCCGTTACCATCACCTATTATGAGTTCTTGATCATCAGAAGTATCATTTTGTTTTTCAGTAGCAATTAACTTCACTACATCACCATCACTCTGAAGAACTAAGTCTGGGAGACCTGTAATCGCTGATGCCTTTTTAATCCATTGAAAATCTTTTTCTTTCAATTCAAATTCAATTACTGCTTCGGGAAAAGAAATACTTTGTTTTGGATATACTAAAACAGACGGATCAGCATAATGAGCTTTACCTTTTGTACCTTTACTATTTTTACCTGTGAAAGAAACTTTTACTTCATCAAAATCTACTTCACAATCATCATGTATCGAAGCCTTTGCAAGAAAATCATTTAAATCATATAGACCAAATTCTCTTGGAAAGGTTTCTGTTATCTCTGCATCTGCAAGAATGTTTTTCATTACAGAAATAGTAGAGAGTGTATTGCCTTCTTTGACAAGAAGGTTCTGATTTATTTCAGAAAAGTTTTTCAATATATCAATCGTATCTTTTGAAATTTGCATAATATAAATCCTTTAGAAAAAAGTTGCCTCTCATCAGAAAGACAAGAGGCAACAAAGACAAGGAAGGTTAAGCCGCAGCTGCAGCCGCTAGACTTGCACTAATTTTACCCATTCGATATCTACGAATAGATTCACCTTTAGAGTTTTTCACTCTATTGTTATAGATGTACATACCACTTTCTGCAAGTGTTTTTCTTGCACTATCAATAACAGCACCTACGTTAGCGAGTCTAAATCTTGCAGCCAGTTGTTTTGTTGTTGCTTCACGACCATCACTTAAAAAATTTATTACTTTTTGTGCTTGTGACATTTATTGCTCCTTGTTAAATTATAAAAATACAACTATATTATTATAGTAACAAAATTACTACAATTCGTCAAGACCAAAACTGAATTTATGCGGCTTCTTCTATTTCTTCATCATTTTCTATTGCATCAAAAGTATAATCATTACTTTTTTGATAAAATTTGTTTGAATTTTTATTGTAAATAAATGGTATTTCTATATCATGACATGATCCCAAAGCAGGTAATGCACCATAAATTTTAATTCTACTAAATGTTGCACCAGTATCAGATGCTTTATTTGCATTTTGAAGAATGTTTTGAAATACTGCGCAAAACTTTTGAATACGATCTTTATATATTTGTTCATGA
>PVBE011586452.1_pt1 | contig 16011 bp, 12 predicted proteins | sample 1631181 | NCBI WGS metagenome assembly PVBE01 (sample SAMN08397723, study PRJNA350692) | Marine metagenome, whole genome shotgun sequencing project. | isolation source: water | place: Pacific Ocean | collected 2012-04
CCATACCAACCAGCAGCTATAGCAGCGGCTAGCAATAATTCCGGCATGACTCCAAAGAGTCGCAAAGAAGAGAACAGCTCTAATTGGAGCACAAGAAGAACCAAAAGAACAACGAAATTCCTTATTAACGCTATGCCCATACATTCACTCCAAGTTTGAGGGCTGGTATAGAACGACCGTCACAAAATCGAGATTGTCCATTTCTCCAGTAGGTTCAACCAGTAGTTCTTTCTCAAGATTAACTTCATCTGCCAAAGTCTCGACCACTGACCCGACAGCAAAACCTTCCGGATACGGACTCCTATCCAATCCGCTAGTGACTAGAATGCTCCCCACTTCTACCGGAGCTGATATCGGAATTCCATCTATTACCCGCATGGGCTGATCAACCCCATTGCCGCTAAGGATTCCGATTTCCTTTGTGCCTATAGCGAGAACACCAATATTGACTGTTGGATCGGTAATTAGACGAACGCGAGAATCTCGAAGTCCAGGATTTTCGATTCTTCCTATCAGGCCACCAGTCGAAATGACCGGCATCCCTTCCCTGATCCCGCTTTGTGTCCCTTTATTGATTTCAAGAATGTACGGATCAAAATTCGAAACTGATCCGGCCGTTACTTCTGCGACTACAGTCTCATGACCCCCGAGCCCCTGTAATCCCAGCTGTGTTCGCAGCGCTTCAAGGTCATTCACTGCTCCTTCATTCGCTATGCGATAACTTAGCAGGTCATCTAGTTGCGTTCTCAGCAAGGCATTTTCACGTTCTAAATCATCTCCATTAGATAGAGATTCCCACGCATCTCCGACTGGGCTAAATACGATACGGGCTAAGGAACGAAACGGCTGAACAATAACTATTCCAGCTTTTTTAAGATTCCCAACTGGTGCGTACCCTCGAGCATCCAAGGAAATAAGAGTAACTGATATTAGGACAAGAATAGCTAAAGCGAATCGAGAGCCACTATATCTTCGTGGCATAGCCATCTAGCAACGACCTTACAACCTAAACCTGAGACGAAGAGAAAAGGACCCCTTTGAGAGAGTCAAATGACTCTAAGGATTTCCCAGAACCTAACGCAACTGCGTGGAGTGGTTGAGGGGAAATACAAACTGGCATTCCAGTCTCATGAGCTAGGCATTCAGGCATACCATGCAAAAGTGCTCCACCACCAGCAAGCATAATTCCTTTCTCCATTATATCTGCCGCTAATTCTGGAGGAGTAACGTCCAAAGTCATCTTAACTGCATCAATTACTGCTGATAACGGTTCGGCTATTGCTTCACGAATCTCCGAGCTTGAAGTAACAATCGTCTTGGGTAATCCGGTGATCAAATCGCGACCACGAACTTCAGCGTAGAGCTCTTCTGTTACCCATGCACTTGCAAGCTTGATCTTGAGTTCTTCGGAAGTCCTGATTCCAAGGGCAACACTGTATTCTTTCTTGATGAATTGCACAATAGAGTTATCTAGCTCATCACCGCCGACGCGCACTGACTTGTTCGCTACTACACCGCCTAGAGAGATAACCGCAACTTCTGTTGTTCCACCACCGATATCGACAATCATATTTCCGCTGGGCTCTTGAACCCGCATTCCTGAGCCGATGGCGGCCGCCATTGGCTCCTCGATGATATACGCAGGCTTTCGTGCGCCAGCGAATTCAGCTGCTTCTTGCACCGCGCGTTGTTCAACTCCGGTAATCCCAGAAGGGACACATATAACCATTCGCGGTTTCGCCAATCGGCTCTGGTGTACCTTTTCGATAAAGTGGCGAAGCATTTGTTCGCACATATCAAAATCTGCAATAACCCCATCACGCAGCGGCCGCGAAGCCCTGATATGGTCTGGCGTCCTTCCAATCATACGTTTTGCTTCTGTTCCGACTGCTAGAGCCGAACCATCACGTATATCAATTGCTACCACAGAAGGTTCATCAAGTACGATTCCTTCTCCCCGAACATAAACAAGGGTATTCGCGGTCCCAAGGTCTACCGCCATATCTCGACCCATAACTCCGAGTATTGAACCCATATGTTTACCGTTCGTTTCCAGAAATTTAATTTATGAGAATATAAGATTTCATTGCACAGCCTAGAAATCTCAAGTCTCCGCTTCTTCTAGTGTAGGACCACTTACCAAAAGTGCAATCCACCTAAGAAAAATGACTCTATCTATTCAAAAAAAATCTCTATCTCTCTCTTCGCAGAATCCGCTGAATCTGAACCATGCACAAGATTTTCTGTAAACAATGCACTGTAATCGCCACGGATTGTTCCTGGTTCCGCTTCGGCGGCATTTGTCGCACCCATCATTTTTCGAACAATCTGCCAAGTATCTTCAGGACCCTCCACGACGATGGCTACAGACTTCGAACGTCCTATAAATTCTACGAGATCGGCATAAAAGGGTTTATCAACATGCTCAGCGTAATGAAGAGCAGCAATATCTGGGGTGATAGTTAACATCCGCATCGAAGAAATAATCAGGCCTTTTTCTTCAAATCGGGAAAGAATTTTTCCCACAAGGCCTCTCTCTACAGCATCAGGTTTACAAAGTACTAAGGTTTGATTCATATAAAGGATTTTATCGCATCATGAAGGCAACGAGGACCTTTAGGTCTTCTTTGCCATATAAGCGTCTCGAAGAGCTCCGACAACGTATAAGGATCCTGTCCCCATCACTACATCCGTTTCTTCTGCGAGAGTGAGGGCAAGGGTTAGTGCCTCTTCAGGCGAAGTTCTGACTTCGACATTAGTAGAGACCATCTTTGCGGCTTCAGCTAAATCTCCAGCAGGCATAGCTCTTGGAGTGGCAGCTTCCGTGCATATAATCACTGCAGCTTCATCTGCCTGAAGGCATTCAAGCATCCATTCAGCTTTTTTTTCTTCAGTCATTCCGACTATCAGAATAGTTTTTCCTGCGACTGGGAAACTTTTTTTCAATGTTTGCGATGCAGCTTCTGCCCCGGGAGGGTTATGCGCCCCGTCTACTACCACAAGTGGATTGGAACCTAGGACTTCAAAGCGTCCGATAATGGTAACGTTGCCAAATCCGCTCTTGACGACATCATCTGGTAATGATTTCCCTAGGAAGGCTTCCGCTGCAGATAAGGCGATGGCCGCGTTCAGGCCTTGATGCGCTCCGTGGAGAGGAAGGTAGATATCTTCGTATGTTTGCGAAGGAGAAACGATACTTAAATGCCTACCGCCGACGGCCAGCTCATTCGAAAGTACAGAAAAATCTTGCCCACTCCGATAGATTTTTCGTGGATTCTCATCGATGAATACCTTCACTAATTCATCATCAATTTCACCTAAACAGAGAATCCCGGTATCGCGGATGATTCCGGCTTTCTCCCATGCTATTTTCTCTCTCCACCCCTCAGCCCCATCCGTATGGTCATAGTCAACATTGGTTACAACAGATACGCGTGGGGTTCCTACGTTCGTAGCGTCAAATCGGCCAAGCATGCCAACCTCTATCACAGCTACATCTACCGCGGCGTCTGCAAATGATCTATACGCAACAGCTGTTACTAATTCGAACCAGCTTGGGCTGAAACCGAGATGGGGTTCAACTAGCGATAGAACGGCGACATTTTCAGCAAAGTCTTCTTCATGTATCGGTTCGCCGCCGATATGAATACGTTCCGTAATTGATGTTACATGCGGAGACCTGTATAGCCCCACTGACAATCCTAAAGCGGTCAAGAGTTCAGCGACCATAGCCGCTGTCGACCCTTTCCCATTTGTTCCTGTTATGTGAATAGTTGGGAAGTCTTGGTGGGGGTTTCCGATCGCCTCGAGCAAGGCTTTCATCTGGGTCAGAGAAAGACCATCAATTTTTTCTAACGTGATCCTTCTATTGATGTGCCGATCCAGAAATTCGAGTGCTTCACCTATAAGCATCTTTTTAACGTGCCGCCTTAGGATGCGGCCAAACCACTCTCTCCTCGAAGGATTAACTCTGGTTGTATTTTCTTTCGAACAACGTCTTCACTTATAACGCAAGTAAGCACGTCATCACGGCTTGGAAGTTCATACATGACTTCCAGAAGGACATCCTCTAAAATTGACCTAAGCCCGCGAGCACCGGTTTGACGTTCCAGAGCTAATTCCGCTACAGCATTTAACGCTGCATCGGTGAAATCTAAATCGACATCCTCAAATCCGAAATATTTTTTGTATTGCTTAAGGAGAGCATTTTTAGGTTCGGTTAATATTTGAACCAGAGCATCAATTTCTAGGTTGCCTACTGCTCCTACGACAGGTAAGCGCCCTATGAACTCTGGGATCAGCCCATATTTGACGAGGTCTTCTGGCTGCACTTCGGAATAGAGAGCTGTAAGGTCCTTGTCTGAAGTTTGTCGAAGGTCTGCAGCAAATCCAACGCCACTGTTCCCTATCCGCTCTTCGATGACGTCGTCTAGGCCAGCGAAAGCACCTCCACAAATAAATAGAATATTTCTCGTGTCTATTTGAAGGAACTCTTGATGAGGGTGCTTCCGGCCGCCTTGGGGAGGGACAGATGCCAACGTTCCTTCAAGTATTTTTAGCAAGGCTTGTTGAACTCCTTCGCCAGAAACGTCTCGTGTTATTGACGGGTTTTCGCTTTTGCGGGCGACTTTATCTATCTCATCAATGTAGATGATCCCCATTTCAGCTTTCTTTATATCTAAATCAGCGGCTTGGATAAGCTTAAGAAGAATATTTTCTACATCTTCACCAACATATCCTGCTTCAGTTAGTGCTGTAGCATCTGCAATAGCGAAAGGCACATTCAACATTCGTGCAAGGGTTTCAGCCATAAGGGTTTTACCGCAACCGGTAGGTCCGATTAGGAGAATGTTGCTCTTGGAGAGCTCTACATCGTCCTCTTTGCTCTCCCCCACTTGAACTCGCTTGTAGTGGTTATAGACAGCAACTGAAAGTATTCTTTTGGCTTGTTCCTGTCCAACGATATAGTCATCGAGAAAATCATTTATCTCATTCGGCTTCGGGAGTTCTTCGAATCCCAATTCCACGGGTGAAGCCAATTCCTCATCAATAATTTCGTTACAAAGATCAATGCATTCATCGCAAATATAGACGCCTGGGCCGGCAATTAATTTCTTCACTTGCTTCTGCGATTTCCCACAGAACGAACACTTGAGGAGCTCTCCTCCTTCGCCGAATTTCGCCATGTCCCTCCCCTTAACTCGTTTCTACAGCAGTTATCGGACCGCTGTTATCTACTTCACCTCGGGATTCAATTACTTCATCGATTATGCCGTACTCTTTGGCTTCATATGCATCCATTATATTGTCACGGTCGGTGTCGGCTTGTATTTTCTCTATCGATTGTCCAGTGTGCGTTGATAAGACATCTTCAAGCTGGTTTTTGAGCCTCTGAACTTCTCGCGATGCGATTTCCAAATCAGAGACTTGTCCTTGTGCTCCGGCATATGGCTGGTGGATAAGAATTCGTGAATGCGGTAAAGCCAACCGTTTCCCTGGGGAGCCAGAAGCAAGGAGAACTGCTGCTGCAGCAACTGCTTGTCCGTAGCAAATTGTTGCGATTTCTGGTTTGATATATGACATCGTGTCATAGATTGCAAAGACTGAGTTAATGTTCCCACCAGGGGAATTTATATAAAGACTTACATCTTTGTCAGGGTTTTCTGACTCCAAGTGAAGAAGCTGAGCGCAAACAAGATTTGCGATTCCATCGTCGATGGGAGTTCCAATGAAGATAATATTTTCTTTTAGTAGCTTGGAGTACAAGTCATAGCCGCGTTCCCCGCGGTTCGTTTGTTCCACTACAGTAGGTACAAGGTAGCTGTTAGGGGCGTTACTCACTTTGTTCTTCTTCCTCAGTATTATCGGTGGTTGATTCCTCTACTACATTTTCGCTCATATTCTCTTCTTTGTCTGGGTTCTCCGGCAAAAGAAATGTTTCACGTTGTATTGGGTTCCCTTCTGGATCTGCAATTTCAACGTTTTCTTCAAGGTATTTCATAGCTTTTTGTTTCATTAAGTCCGCTTTTAACGTAAGCATCTGGCCATTCTCTTGAAATATCTCTAGGAGTTGCTCTTCTTCTTGTTCGAAATGTTCTGCAAGATTTCTTATTTCCTGATCTATGTCTGACTGTTCTACAGAAATATTTTCAGCATGTGCGACCGCTCGAAGCGCTAGGTCCACCTTTACTACTTTGACAGCTGGATCTTTCATATTCTCAGCAAGTGTTTCGATATTCTGCCCAGTCGCTTCAAGGAATTGCTCGAACTGCATTCCTTGTTGAGCCATCCTCATTGCCATTTCTTGCAACTGTTGCTGGACTTGTTCCTGAACGAGGGTTTCTGGTGGATCTTCAACGACAAGTTCAGCAAGTTCTGAGCCGATCTGCTCGATAAGCATATTTGATGCCTGTAGTTTCTTGTTTTCTTCGATTCTGTTTTTGGTATCTTCCGTCAAGAGATCGACTGATTCAAATTCTGTCATTTCAGAGATGAATTCATCTGTGAGCTCAGGAAGTTTCTTTTCTTCAATTTTTTTAACTAAAGCGCGGAAGGATAAAACTGCCCCTTCTCCATTAGGGTGCTCACCTTCGAATTCCACAATGTCACCAGATTTCGTTCCGAGCAAACTTTCATCAATGGTGTCAACGATAAATCCTGTTCCTATTTCGTATGTAAAATCTTCTGCGGTGAGGCTTTCTTCTGCTTCTCCGTCTTGGGAGCCGGAAAGGTCCATCGTTACAAAATCGCCAGAGATAGTTGGCCGATTGACTTCCTCGCGTTCTGCTGCTTGTTCCCGCAAGCTATCAATTTGGCTATTGATCTCGTCTTCTGTTGCATCGAGAGTTGGAAGAGTAACGGCTAGGTTGTTATAGCCTGTTACCGTAATCGATGGCCTAACAGCAACTTCGGCTTCGAAACAGAGAGGGCCTGATTCTTCTCCCTTTGTAATAGTTACCTCTGGTTGGGCAATGGTATCTATTTCATGCTTGATCACGGCGGAGCGATAATTTTTTCCTATGAGTTCGTTCAGCGCTTCGCTTCGGGCGTACTCTTGCCCAAATTTCGCTTCGAGTACTTTTCTGGGGACACGGCCTGGTCGGAATCCTGGAAGGCTTACATCTTTTGAGATTTTTTTGAATGCGGAATCGACGGCTTCATCGACTTCTAATTCGTCGACCTCAACGGTTACCTTTACTTTGTTATCTTCGAGTTGATCTACTGAACTTGCCACAGGGCGAAAGTGTATCCGTGAAGGAGCCTCTCCCCTACTTTACGAGCGTCGAGTTTTCTGGAATCTGTCTTTTCCGCAATGATCGGGTACTATCAAGGGTCTGCGGGTGTAGTTCAACGGCTAGAACCTCAGCCTTCCAAGCTGATGATGGGAGTTCGATCCTCCTCACCCGCTCGTATCACAATATGGGCGTTATAAACTAGGTCTTTGTTTTTCTGACTACTAGACTTTTGGCATGTCTTCTAAATTTGTGGGTATTGCTGGGGGGAGTTGCTCTGGGAAAACGACAATCGTCCACGCCCTTGTAGAGAGCTACGAAGGTTCCGTATCAACGGTTGCATTTGATAGCTACTACCGTGATCAAGGTCATATGACTTTGGAGGAACGTGCTCGTGTGAATTACGATCATCCTGATTCCCTTGACGTCGACCTATTTGTAAGGGATCTTCGCTCCCTCCGCCACGGTGAGACTGTCCATACTCCCATATATGATTTTTCTACTCATACGCGAAGCCCAGCCTTTAACGAAGTGAGCCCTTCGGATTTGGTGATTTTGGATGGAATTCTTCTGCTGGCCTTTCCCGAAATTACAGGCCTTCTCGATTTGTGTGTGTTCATCGAAGCTTCGGAGGAAACGAGGTTTCACCGTCGCATCCCTCGCGATATTCAAGAACGTGGGAGGACCGAAGATCAATCTCGTGCTCAGTTTAAAGAAACCGTACAACCAATGCATGCGCGATTTGTTGCCCCTTCAATTGATCGTGCTGACCTTGTTGTCGATGGAGAACAGAGTCCCAATCTTTCGGTAGATGAAATCTCTTCAGCGCTTTACTCACTAGATTGATTGGGGATTTCCTCTTCTTCTGCTTCCGGATTCTCTTCTGGCGATTCTAGTTCTCCCCCAAGTCCTAAAATAATCTGGTCAAGATACACCTTTGCCCCTTCTTTTCTAACATGCACTCCATCTCGAGCGAAGTACTCTGGGTAATCATTTGAGGCGCTGTGCCAGTCGACAAGTACTGCGTTCTCATATAGCGATGCAGCTGTTTCAATGGCATCGTTTACTCTGTTTTCCCATGGCTTCGGGACTCGGGCATTGACCAGCAATACAATCTCTACGTCTTCAAGAAGTTCGAAAGTTCTAGCGATTAGGTCTTCGTCAATTACACCGTTACTACCTAAATGGATAACGACAGCTTCACCAAGTCGGCCTTCTGATTGGAATTGGGTAATGAAACCTCGAGCTTCAGTCCACTGACGGGATACTTCAGCTTCGAGAGTTACATTGTCTGTCAACGTAGAGATACGTTCAGAAAAAATTGTGTCTAAATCTTTTATGGACGCATTCGTGAACGCCCCTTTCATGATCGAGTCGCCGAGGAAGGTTATTCGGTCATAAAAAATTGGAAATTCTGGGGCCTGTACAAGAGCTAGGATTTCCGCCCACACTGGGTCGTCGTTATTTACAGTTTCCACGAAATTGACAATGTCGAATCTCTCCATAGGGTCTTCGACAGGTTGAGTTGACTCTGAAAGCTCTTCCTCTACTGGGATAGGAGTAGGAGTTGGAGTAGGGGCAGGAGTCGGCGTAGGGCTCGGGGTTGAAGTTGGTTCATGTTGTTCCTCTGCCGTTTTATCTTGCGAGGCCTCCTCTGTAGCAGTATCTGTGGTGCTCCAGTCTGCTTGGACTTCCTCAAGAGTTATAAAGCATCCGACAAGAGCTATTGTGGCGCAGGCAAGTTTCGCGAAAGTTTGTTTTATCTTTGTTCTCGATAGCGACAACCGTATTGATTTTTGAAATCGCTTTTCGCGAATAGGCCGTTCTATGAACTGATAGCTGAGTTCAACGATAATTAAAGTGATTATGATACGAACTAGGAAAAGTTGCCATCCGTCGATTTCGACATCGACTCTTGGGCGGGTTAGCTGAAAAACTGGCCAGTGCCAAAGGTAAAGGCCATATGAACGCTTCCCTATCCATCTCATTGGCCGAATGCCGAGAATTTTTCCTAGCAGTGATTGTGGCGTCACTGAAACTGCGATTACTAACGCTGTGAGGGCTGAGGTAAGTAGCATCCCTCCCCTAAAGAGGCTGTCAATATTGGGGTAATACAGGGTGTAGTGCATGTTTGCCCAGATCAGGCCTATTAGTGAACCAGCGCCAATAATCAGAACAGCAATTTTCGAGAAGGTATTAGGTTCAGCGATATGGGGTTTTTCTGATTGCCATGGCCGCCACAAGAAGGCAACTGCGGCGCCGATTAATAGCGCTGATGCACGGGTATCGGTTCCGTAGTACACGCGCAGTGGGTCAGCAAAGGGTTCATAGAGCACCCATCGGATAATCGATGACGTGACGATGCCGCCTATGACAAGAGCGAAGGTGAATCGTTTTCCGGCGAGAGATAGCATCGCCCAGAGAAGTAACGGCCAAATTAAATAGAATTGTTCTTCGACAGCTAAGGACCAAAGGTGATGAAAGAAGTTTTTTCGTTCGAAACCTTCTGTGTACGAGACGTCTTGGAAGATGCTGAACCAATTGTAGATGTAGCCTAGAGCAGTGAGAATCTCTGATTTGGTTGGAACGACATCTCTTGCTGTCAGGTAGGCAAGTGCTGTTGCCCCCCCTATATACGCTATAAGGGCGGGGAATAGCCTTCTTGCTCTCCTGTTCCAAAATCGTTTTATATCTATCCGATTGTTTGTTTCATGCTCTCCTAGAAGAAGCGCAGTTATGAGGTAGCCACTTATAACGAAAAATATCTCAACCCCTAGGAAACCTCCTGAGAATTTTGCCATGCCAGAGTGGTAGGCAATCACTGCCATCACTGCTATGGCTCGTAGTCCATCTATCCCTGGGTTGTATGGCACATAGGAAGCCCCTGTAGATGGACGGGAGACTGGGCTGTTAGTTATTTTCTTTGCGAAAGGGCGGCGAATAGCCATATAACGAGAGTACTCGCTCTCTGTTCAAATTTATGTTCTCCGAAGTGCTCTTAGGAGAATTCTTGGCGTTCAAGAAATTCATATACCTCAACCATGTCGACCCCTGGGAAACGTGAAAAGCTTTTCGCTGGTAGTGGCAACCCAGAAGTGACATTGGTTCGGTCTCGAGCAGAAGGCCACGCCACACCTTGCCAGTGTTGTCTCGCACTAGCCCGTGGGGTGTTGCAGCAATCTTTGGCAGGGCACTGAGAGGTTGAGAACCGTTTAGTGTCACTCCCTCTGAACCACTTTGCTTGGTCGGCGGTCGTTCCGACTGTGACAGCATGGTGAGGAACCCTATCAGCCTCAACGTGTGTTACGCACCAGTATTGTCCACTGGGCGTATCGGTGTATTGGTAATGAAGAGACAGTGAATCCTGAGTATGGAATGCTTGCCGTGTCCCCCAGTTCCTGCATAAATGCTCACCTTCGATAGTTCCATCTACGCCATGTGGGAGAGGAACACCATCGTTTTCATACGCCTTCCAGACCAAACCTTCATCATCAGATCTCAAGAAATGCAGCGTAATGTCCAGATGCTGAGTTGCTAAATTCGTCAAACGGTGCCCCGCCATCTCATAGGAAATGTAGAAAATCTCTCGTAAGTCTTCCACCGAAATATCCTTTGACTTGTATGCGCTTTTCAAGAAATTCACTGCAGGTTTTTCAGGAGCGAGAATTGCCGCTGCAAAATAATTTGATTCAACCCTTTGTTCGAGATACTTCCCGATGTCTTCTGCCACTTCATGTTTGAGCGCATAATGGCCCAGCGTTTGAAGAACAACTGATCTAGATGCCCTAGTAGACAAGTCATTTCGTTGCGGGATATATATGATCTTTTCTCTCTGGTCAGTTATTGACCTGGTTGAATGCGGAATATTTTCAGCCCTTCTTACTGTGAACCCGAAATATTTGCAGACGTCCATAAGAATTCCTTCAGATACAGGACCGGAACCAGGATATTTCACAACTTTTAAGACACGGCCTGCTAACTCTTCAATCTCCTGATAGTAATTGTTTCTCTGTCGCATTTGTTGACGTAAATCCTTGTTCGAATTCCTTGCAAGGTTCTTTGGAGTATTGGGGTTCGAGATAGTGAGGGCGGTATCTTCCTCTAAAGCCGCGTACAGTCCAAGAATGTGCTCAAGGACTTCATCGGGCATCCGAGTTGATGGACGCACGTACGGCAGTTTTCTTTCTTGATTTCGAGGATCTTCTTGCAGCCTCCTGATCTCGATTTCAAGTTCAGCCCTGCGACTAGGGGGCTCAGGGTCGAGAAGGTCCGCAGGTGTGCAATCGAGAATTGATGCTAGATCTCTGACAAGGCTTATTCGCGGTTCAGCCAACCCATTTTCGAGTTGCGAAAGGTATGGGGCTGGTTTGTGCACTAGATCCCCCAACTGTACAAGGGTATAATTGTTCCGTTTCCGGAAATGTTTCAATCGTTGCCCAAAGACAAGTGAGTCCATTCGATACCCTTTTACGATGCTGGTAACAAAAGGATACCTTTTTTTGTAATAATTTTTGCATTTTTTATTAACTAGCCCAATTAGCCTAATAATTAGAGCACTAATAGGTTGATTTTATCGGTTTCTTCCTGCATTGTAGATAACGCACATACACCTCCGATGTGTCAGAAGCAGGAGAAGTCGACCATGTCAAAGTCGTTTGAACAACAAGTTGAAGAATTATCCCTCGATTGGGAACAAAATGAACGTTGGAAAGGCGTCAAGCGTGATTACTCAGCTGAAGAAGTAATCAACCTCAGAGGATCAACTCCAGTGGAATACTCGCTTGCGCGTCATGGTGCGGAAAAACTTTGGGAGAAGCTCAATACGAATGCGTACACGCATGCAATGGGTGCACTAACTGGCGGTCAGGCTATTCAGATGGTCAAAGGCGGGCTTGAAGCCATATATCTTTCCGGTTGGCAAGTAGCTGGAGATGCAAATCTCGCAGAACAGGTTTACCCCGATCAGAGTCTTTACCCAGCAAACTCAGTTCCTACAGTAGTTCGAAGAATCAACAATGCTCTTCGCAGGGCCGACCAAATTGAATGGAGCGAAGGAAACAGAGACCGGGACTGGATGGTTCCGATTGTCGCTGATGCCGAAGCTGGCTTCGGGGGGCCGCTCAATGCATTCGAACTTATGAAATCAATGATCGAAGCTGGAGCTGCTGGTGTCCATTGGGAAGATCAACTCGCTAGTGAGAAAAAATGCGGGCACATGGGAGGAAAAGTCCTTGTCCCGACCCAACAGCACGTCCGAACGCTTACTGCTGCCAGACTCGCCGCAGACGTTATGAATGTGCCCTCGCTCGTAGTAGCTAGGACAGATTCCTTAGCAGCGACTCTTCTCACGAGCGACATAGATGAACGAGATCAGAGATTCTGCACAGGAGAAAGATCAAGTGAAGGGTTTTTCCATGTAGAAAATGGCATGGATACTGCTATCGCCCGTGGCTTAGCTTACGCCCCATATGCGGATCTTGTCTGGTGTGAGACTGGAACCCCTGATTTAGAAGAAGCTCAGCGTTTCGCTGATGCAATGCATGCTGAATATCCGGATACGATGCTTGCGTACAACTGCTCTCCATCTTTCAATTGGAAAGCAGCTCTTGACGATGCAACTATCGCATCTTTCCAAAAAGAGCTCGGCGAGATGGGATACCGGTTCCAATTCATCACTCTTGCTGGGTGGCATGCACTTAATGCATCTATGTTTGAGCTTTCAAAGGCATACACAGAAAAAGATATGACGGCCTACGTCGAACTTCAACAACGAGAGTTCTCGATGGAAGATAGTGGATATAGCGCTACCAAACATCAAAGGGAAGTTGGGGCAGGCTACTTTGACCAAGTTGCTACCGTCATCTCTGGAGGTACAGCGAGCACGCTAGCACTCAAGGGAAGCACAGAAGAAGAACAATTCTGAACTTGAATTAAATTCCAACTAGGTTAAGGAAGTAGAAACACTTAACTAGGAGAAGGAATGAACGAACCGAAAATAGTCAAAGGGTCTTTGGAAATGGACACTGCTCTTTTCGACTTTATTAATTCCTCGCTCCTTCCTGGGTCGAAACTAGATGACGACGATTTTTGGAAGAACCTTGAGAACCTCATTAAGGATTTCAGTCCTCGTATCGATCACTTGCTTAGAATTCGTGATGATTACCAAAGCCAACTGGACGAATGGCATATAGAGCGGCGAGGGAAGCCGCATGATTCAGATGAATACCTGCAGTTTTTGGCCGAGATCGGCTACGTTCAAGATCGGCCTGAAGCAGTTCAAATACAAACTGAGAATGTCGATCCAGAAATTGCTAGTGTACCCGCACCCCAGTTAGTGGTTCCGGTCGATAATGCCCGATACGCGATAAACGCTGCCAATGCACGGTGGGGAAGCCTCTACGATGCGTTGTACGGCACTGACGTTATTAGTGAAGAGGGCGGAGCCGAAAGAAGCGGGCCATACAATGCTGTCCGCGGCGCGAAGGTAATCGCTTACGCCCGAAACCTCCTAGATCAGCACTTCCCTCTTGACCAATCGTCACATACAACTTCAACCAAATATCAAGTTGTGGATTCAGAGCTCCGTGTCACTACAGGAACTAGCGAAACATGCCTCGCTGACCCAGAAACGTTCATTGGCTATACCGGCGACCCAGCCGAACCAAAATCTGTATTCCTCAAAAAACACGGCTTGCATATCGAAATTATCTTTGACCCTGAAGATGCCATAGGTGCTGACGATCCGGCTGCTATAGCTGATCTGATGATCGAGTCCGCTCTCAGCACAATCATGGACTGCGAAGATTCCGTTGCAACCGTAGACGCCTCTGACAAGGTCCGCGCCTACGGGAATTGGCTAGGACTCATGCAAGGAAATTTAGAAATTGAATTCGCCAAGGGCGATACATCCGTTGTACGTAAACTCGAAGCTGACACCCTTATCACTGGGCCCGATGGATCGCAAAAAACAATCAGACGGCGTTCTCTGATGCTTGTCAGAAATGTAGGCATGCACCTGATGACAGACATGGTTACTGTAGAGGGACTAAAAGTCCCCGAGACATTAATCGATGCTGTAGTCACAACGCTTTGCGGCCTCCACGACATTACAAATAACAGCGAAACCAAAAATAGTCCTCATGGATCGATATACATTGTGAAACCAAAAATGCATGGCCCCGATGAGGTAGCACTGGCAGTTGCCATGTTTGATCAAATCGAAGATTTCTTAGGGTTGGAACGCAACACGGTCAAAATCGGGATCATGGATGAAGAACGGCGAACCTCCATGAACCTTCTTTCGTGCATAGATAAAGCAAGAGAACGAGTTGTTTTCATCAACACTGGGTTCTTGGATCGTACAGGAGATGAGATCCATACAAGTATGGAAGCTGGGCCTTTCGTACCTAAAACGGAAATGAAGGCGCAGCAGTGGTTGGAAGCCTATGAGAATATCAACGTTGATGAAGGCCTAGCAGCTGGCCTTCTAGGACATGGCCAAATTGGGAAAGGGATGTGGGCTCGCCCTGATGACATGGCCGATATGTTGAGAGAAAAAATAGGTCATCCAAAATCAGGTGCTACATGCGCCTGGGTGCCGAGCCCAACTGCAGCTACCTTACATGCACTTCACTATTTCCAAATCGATGTCGTGGACGTTCAATCTAAACTTGGTGAACGAGCGGCCACAGATAGAAACTTGATGCTGACGATACCTCTACTTGAGCCTGGGCGTGAATTGAGCCCAGATGAAATCTCCGCTGAACTCCGTAACAATGTTCAAGGGATTCTTGGTTATGTCGCTAGATGGGTAGGGCAAGGAGTTGGATGCTCAAAGGTTCCAGATATCAATAATGTTCAACTGATGGAAGATCGCGCAACTTTGCGAATTTCAAGCCAGCATATTGCTAATTGGTTGCATCATGGAATAGTCACTGACGAACAAGTTATTTCCGCGATGAAAGATATGGCCGCTTTTGTTGATGGACAAAACGCTGGTGACAGCGACTACCAGTCAATGTGTGGTGACTTAGATTCTAGCATTCCTTATCAGGCTGCTTTAGCTCTAGTTTTTGAAGGACGTGACCAGGCAAATGGCTACACGGAGTTCTTGTTAACTGAACGTAGGCAAAGAATGAAACGGCATCTGCATAGCGAGGGCTAAGTTTGTTGGCGCCCCCGGCAGGAGTCGAACCTGCGACCTACGGATTAGAAGTCCGTTGCTCTATCCAGCTGAGCTACGGGGGCCTACAATACGGCTTTCATTCTAGGGGAAAAGAATTATTAAAACGGCCGATCGCCAATGATTGTAACTCGCTCAACTACTCGTTCATCAGGATAGAAATCAGCCGCGACCGCGTGCTGTGATGACCGGTTATCCCACATGACGAATGTGTCGACATCCCATTTGAGGCGGAATTGGACAGTTGGGCTCATAATCGCTTTCTCTAAGAGTGCAAGTAGCCTTTCGCTTTCTTCCGGTGACACTCCTTCGATGTAGTCAGTATGGTACCCATTGGTGTAGATGCTCCTCTCCCCCGTTTCCGGATGTGTTCTTACGACAGGGTGTCGGGCTGGCGGGTACTGCTCTTGTAACTCAAGGCGTTCTTCTTCATTGAATTTCTCTCCAATGCTTTTTGTAAAATCATGTATTGCGTATAGATCGTCAATTTGGGATTTAATATCATCGGACAAGAGTTCGTATGCGGCAGCTGCACTGGCGAAACATGTGTCACCACCAGTCTCAGGAATCGCCACTCCTCGCAAAATAGATCCTAGG
>PVBE012456978.1_pt1 | contig 16011 bp, 13 predicted proteins | sample 1631181 | NCBI WGS metagenome assembly PVBE01 (sample SAMN08397723, study PRJNA350692) | Marine metagenome, whole genome shotgun sequencing project. | isolation source: water | place: Pacific Ocean | collected 2012-04
CCCGCAATTGACGCTGGCTCGGAGCTCGGCCCCCGCGCGGACTCTGGGCACGTTTTCTCATCGATAAATTACCATTAGCTCTCTTGCCTATCCGCCGGGTCCATCAAGGCAACCTTGGTGATGCACAGCCCTTTAAGATGCGGATCCGGCCCTGTTTATGCTAATAGCCGGTTAGCCCGCATCGAGTTGACGGGCGATCTCTTCGACTTCGTAACACTCGATGACGTCGCCGGTTTGAATGTCGTTGTAGTTTTCGAGAGCCATGCCGCACTCGTAACCGTTCTGCACCTCGCGAACATCGTCCTTGAAGCGTTTCAACTGCGCCAAATCGCCCTCGTAAATAACCACGCTGTCGCGCAGCAGCCGCGCCTTGGCACCGCGCTTGACGGTTCCCGAAGTGATCATGCAACCGGCCACTTTGCCGACCTTCGAGACGCTAAACACCTCGCGAATTTCGGCGTTGCCCAGGTGATTTTCCTGTAAGGTCGGCGCCAATTCGCCCTCAAGTAGCGCTTTGACATCGTCGACAACGTTGTAAATAACGTTGTAGTAACGGATATCGACACCATTGCGCTTGGCTTGGTCGCGTGCCTGGGGAACCGCCCGAACGTTGAAGCCGACAATGAGCCCGCCGGATGCCGCGGCCAGTGAGACATCAGATTCATTAATGCCGCCCACACCCGAATGGAGCACTTGAACCTTGACCTCGTCGGTGGACATATTTTCCAACGTACCCACGATCGCCTCGACTGAGCCCTGGACATCGGCCTTGATGACAATGGGCACCAATGAGGCTTCGCCTGCTGTAATCTGCTGGAACATTTCGTCCAGCGTACCTCGAGCACCTGCCGCGATGCGCTGGTCTTTCAACAGATCAGCGCGATACTCGGTAATTTCACGCGCCCGCGTTTCGTTTTCGACGACGGCAAAATCGTCACCAGCCTGCGGGGTACCGTTTAAGCCCAGCACCTCGACCGGCATCGACGGGCCAGCGGATTCGATGTTTTTACCGCGGTCGTCAATGATCGCGCGCGCACGACCCCATTCGGCGCCAGCGACGAAGATATCGCCGATGTTGAGCGTACCGCCCTGCACCAAAATCGTCGCCACGACGCCGCGGCCCTTGTCCAGCTTGGCCTCAACGATGGCGCCGAACGCCATACGGTCGGCGTTGGCCTTGAGTTCGAGAATTTCCGCCTGCAACACAATCGCCTCTGTCAGGTTGTCGAGGCCCTTCTTTTCGGTGGCCGAAACCTCGATGCACTGCACTTCGCCGCCCATTTCCTCGGACACTATTTCATGGTTCAGCAATTCGTTTTTAATTCGAGCCGGATCGGCTTCCGGCCGGTCGACCTTGTTGATGGCAACGATCATCGGCACGCCCGCAGCGCGGGCGTGGTTAATTGCTTCGACCGTCTGCGGCTGCACGCCATCGTCGGCGGCAACGACAAGGATAACGATATCCGTGACATGGGCGCCACGCTGCCGCATAGCGGTAAAGGCAGCATGGCCGGGAGTGTCGAGAAAGCTAATCTTTTCTCCCGTCGAAATTGCCACCTGGTAGGCGCCAATATGCTGGGTGATACCGCCAGCTTCACGGCTCACCACATCGGTCTCGCGCAACGCGTCGAGTAATGAGGGTTTACCATGGTCGACATGACCCATTATCGTAACCACGGGCGGGCGAGGCAATCCAACGTCCTCATCGTCTACTACCGCCGCGCCCAAGCCGATCTCGACATCGGCAGCCGACACAAGCTTGACCGCATGACCGAATTCCTCGGCCACGATCTGTGCGGTTTCCTGGTCGATCGTCTGGTTTATCGTCGCCATAATATCCATCTTCATCAGCGACTTGATAACTTCGTTACCCCGCACGGCCATCCGGTTGGCTAACTCGCTGACCGTAATCGTCTCGGGAATCTGGACCTCGCGAACAATCTTTTGCTGCGGTAGCGCCCCACTAGCTTCGCGTTGCACACGTTGGCGTTCGCGCTCCTGCCGACGGCGGAATGCCGCGACCGAACGTTGGCGCGCACCACCGTCTTCATCGAGGGCTTCGGAAATCGTCAACTTACCGCTACGCCGGCGCCTTTCAGTGCCAGGCTTCGCTCCCGTGGGCCGCGCCTCGGCACGGCCGCGGCCACGGCTGGGCGCCTCTTCGGCGGCCTCGTCATCGGCGCGGCGGCGCGCCGTTTCGGCAGCGCGCTGCGCCACCTCCTCAACAGAGCGCGAGGCCTCTGCTTTTACAGCCTGGCGTGCTTCCTCTTCTTTGCGTCGCAACTCCTCAATGGACTTCGCTGACGGCCCTTCTTCAACCACCTCCGGTTCTTCGGTGGGTCCAGGTTCCGGTTGCGCCGCTGCCCGTTGTGCCTCTTCGATCGCGTGTAATTCGGCTTCTTCGCGTACTTTTCCCGCCGCCTGGTGAGCTTCTTCGAGCGCCCGGACTCGTGCAGCCTGCTCGGCCTCGGTCAGCGTGCGCTCCGGCAGCGCTTCGGCCACCAGTCCCTCGACTGGTGGTTGCGCCGGCACCTCTGGCCCTTCTTCCGGTTCCAGTTGCAATGTAACCTCGGTCATTTCGCCACCCGCATCCTGGCGGAAGGTGCGCTTCTTCTTGACCTCGACCGCAACGGTCTTCGACCGGCCGTGGCTAAAGCTTTGCTTAACCTGGCCGCTTTCGACGGTCTTCTTGAGCTCTAGCCGGCCGGGGCGCGACAATATCAGCGGCTTCTTCTTTTTGGTTTCTTCTTCAGTCGTCGCCATAGCCTTATTCCATATCAACCACATCTGCGGGTGCCAGTTCAGCGCCCCTCAATTCCACCAACGGTACGACACCGCGATAGACTGCCAACCGCCACATCGCAACGTGTTGCCGCTTGCCGACCTTATCCGTTTCTAACAACGCGTGGACAATTTGGTCACGTCCAATTGCCCGCCCCAGCGTTTTAGCATCGAACAATGCCAATTGGGTAACTTCCGCACCGTTTTCGTTTACTCGCTCTGCTAGCGCCCTGAGTTTATCATGGCCATCAGCAGCGGCGTCTTGTGCAGCCAACAGCACTGCCGACTTCCGATTGGAGCCAGCGGCAGCTATCATGCCTTTGAGCGTCGCTCGTACCTGACCGAACCCAACGATCAACTGGCCCGCCCGGCGAGCTAAACCCAGGGCCTCAATGCACCGCCGGGTCAGTTGAGCATCTACCAGGGCTGCCAGATCTTCGCCATTGGGACCAACGAGCGGCATGACCGCGCCACGCGCAGCACGATGAAAAGCACCTTTGGCACACGCTTGCTCCAACATATCGTGACGTCCAGTCACCCACAGCCCACGCCCCGGCAGGCGTTCAGAAAGGTCCGGCACAACAATACCGTCGGGACCGACAACGAAGCGGATTAGCATCTCGCGCGGCAGCGTGTCCCCGGACATGATGCAGCGGCGCGCCGGCGTATCGTTATGCCGTGCGTGGGCTCCCTCGGCCCTGTCTTCGCCTGCCGTCATCTCGTACATGGGCGCTACTGTCGCTCACTCACCTACGTCGGCTGGCGTGTTGAATAACGCCTCCGCCTCGGCTCTCGATGGATCAACTACAACCTCTAACTCTGCCTCCGTTTCTTCAACCTCTTCAACATCCGGTTCGGGTTCCGGCGTCAGCACGTCGTCGCCATAGATTATCTGCCGGGCCGCCATAACGATGGTGTTTGCGTCATCCGCATTAAGGGGACTGTGGCGCACCAACCGTCCTACATCGGCGTCCGACATCTCCCATAAATCGTCGACACTGACTTCAGTTTCGATTTCCATCAACAAAAACCGCAATTCGTCTGACGTCAACCCGGCAACATCTCCGACCGTCCGGGTTGCCTTGCGACCCAGCAACACGATTTGTTCCAACGACAGGCCTGGAATGTCGATTACCGCGTCCTCAACGCCAAGCTTTTTGCGCTCAACGTCGAGTTCCGCGTCGCGCTTTTCCAACCAAGTGCGAGCGCGCTCTTGCAACTCTTCGGAAATTTCCTCGCCAAAACCTTCGATGGTCGACAAATCATCTAGCGGTACGAACGCCACTTCCTCGACAGTCGCAAAACCTTCGGTTACCAGCAGGTGGGCGATGACGTCCTCGACGTCGAGAGCCTTAATAAACATTTGGCTGCGCGAATTGAATTCATCTTGGCGACGTTGGGATTCCTCCTCCTCGGTCAAGATATCAATATCCCACCCGCTCAACATCGAGGCTAATCGTACGTTTTGGCCACGACGGCCAATCGCTAGCGACAGCTGCTCGACAGGCACGACGACTTCGATTTTGTGGGCATCCTCGTCGAGTACAACCTTGGTTACCTCAGCGGGCGCCAGCGCGTTGACGACGAATGTCGCAGTATCCGGCGACCAGGGAATGATGTCAATTTTTTCGCCCTGCAGTTCGCCAACAACCGCCTGCACGCGGCTGCCACGCATGCCGACGCACGCGCCAACCGGATCGATTGAAGTGTCTCTCGAAATCACAGCGATTTTCGCGCGGCTGCCCGGATCGCGGGCGGCGGAACGAATTTCGATAATGCCATCGTAAATCTCAGGAACTTCCTGAGTAAACAACGCCTTCATAAATTCCGGCCGCGTGCGGGTTAGAAATATCTGCGGCCCGCGCGGTTCGCGGCGGACGTCGTAAATATAGGCGCGCACCCTGTCGCCGGTACGAAAATTTTCCCGGGGCAGGCTTTCGTCGCGGCGCAGTATCGCTTCGCCACGACCCAAATCTACCGTTACGTTACCGTACTCGCCACGCTTCACCAGGCCGTTGACAACTTCTCCGGCGCGATCTTTGTACTCTTCGAATTGGCGCTCACGCTCAGCGTCACGGACCCGCTGGACAATCACCTGTTTCGCGGTCTGCGCCGCGATACGGCCGAAATCAATCGGCGGCAATTCGTCGATCAAAAAATCGCCGACAGCAGCATCTGATTTTTCGAGGACGGCCTGCTCAGTGGTCAACTGCGTATGCTCGTCCTCAACCTCTTCAACCACCTCGCGATAGCGCGCCAACGAGATATGGCCAGTGTCACGGGCAATGACCGCGCGAATATCGTGCTCGAGCCCATATTTAGAACGGCCAGCTTTCTGGATGGCCTGTTCCATCGCTTCCAGAACTTCTCCGCGCTCGATTCCCTTGTCGCGGGCCACCGCATCGGCAACTGCCAACATTTCAATCCTGCTGGGACCTCCGTCCATAGCGTCCTACCCCTGGTTGGTTCCGTCCCGCTGCGCAGCAGCGAGAAGTTCATAGGTTAGTACAAGCTTTGCTTTCGCGATTGCCTCAAGCGGCAAGGCAAACTCGGATTCGGCCGCATCGGGTGGTGCCGCCATGCGGACAACGTCCCCCTCCAACCCGAGAAGGCGTCCGCGGAAACGGCGCCGACCTTCTATGGCAGCTTTCAATTCCACCTTGGCCAAGTTTCCGCTGTAGCTGAGAAAATCTTTGGCCCGCGTCAGCGGCCGGTCCAGTCCAGGCGAGCTTACTTCGAGCTCGTAGGCACCGGCAATCGGATCGGCAACGTCCAGTAACGCCGAAACCGTTCGGCTCACCAACGTACAGTCCTCGACCGTCACATCAGTGCCGTCAGCGCGATCAATCATAATTTGCAAGACCGGCCGACCGTCGCCATGCAACCGTATTCGTACCATCTCGTAACCAAGATCGTTCAAAGACGGCTCAATCAACGCCAAAACGGTGTCGGTCTGTACAGTATCGCTAACAAGGCTCATAAAAGTCGTTATCTCGTCCACTTTCGCTATTACTCGCCCTTGCGAATAAAAAATTGCAACAAAAAAGGCGGCACCGGTTCTTTCCGGGCCACCCCTTGTTCGCCTGTTCCCAAGCTTCCGGGATTTGTTAACCTAAATATAGGCCAGATCACTAAAAACGCAAGCTTACCGACAAAATTCTCCTAATCCCGTGCTCGCCGCCGAAATCGCAGGAAAACCGGGCCTTTGCCACCGCTACGGTTTTTCTGCTCATAACGCGTGGCTGGCCAATCGTCGGGCCGCCGACGCCAATCGTCGGGCCGCCGCGCTAACCATTCGAAATCTGGATGGGCCAGACCGATACGCAACATCCACGCCATATAATCGACATCGTCGGTCGCTAAGCGCAATTCCGAGCCATCGGTCATGACATCGGCCAGGCGATCCAGGGTCTCCTCGTTAACCAGCCGCCGCTTGTGGTGGCGCGTCTTCGACCACGGATCGGGAAACAGGATAAAAACCCAGCCCAGCGAAGCGGCGGGCAATCGCGACAGGAACGGGCGCACGTCGTCAGGAACTACTCGTATATTTTTGATCTCGCTATCGGCGATGTGAGAGAGTAGCCGGGCGACCCCGTTGAGGAACGGCTCGGCACCAATAAACCCAATATTGGTATGGTTCTGAGCCTGCCAGACCAAATGCTCGCCGTTGCCAAAACCGATTTCTAGCCAAACCTCGCGCACCGGTGGGGTAAATAACGCAGATGGATCAAGCGTCGCGTCGCCCGCCGGCAGCGATATTTCGAGTGCCGGCAGTAGCGCATCGACCAGCTCCACCCGGCGCGCACGTAACCGGCGACCGCGGCGGCGGCCGTGAAATCGGGGATCGGTCGATGACACTTTCGCGCCCACAGAGCAGTATCCAGCTATATTAATGCGCCGGTTGCGCGCCCTCAGAACGCACTGCGCAAGGCATCCGCCAGATCGGTCTTTTCCCAGGAAAATCCGCCATCGGCTTCCGGCTCACGGCCAAAATGTCCATAGGCCGCCGTCCGCGCATAAATCGGCCGACTAAGGCCAAGATGTTCACGGATACCACGGGGGCTCAGATCCATGACGTCGCGTAGCGCATCAGCAATCCTTTCTTTATCAACCTCGCCTGTACCGTGGGTGTCGACATAGACCGAAAGCGGATGGGACACGCCGATCGCATATGCCACTTGAATTGTGCAGCGGTCTGCGAGGCCCGATGCGACGACGTTTTTGGCCAAATAGCGGGTGGCATATGCCGCCGACCGGTCGACCTTGGTCGGATCCTTGCCGGAAAATGCACCACCGCCGTGGGGTGCCGCACCGCCATAGGTGTCGACAATGATCTTGCGGCCAGTCAAACCCGCATCCCCGTCCGGGCCGCCGACGACGAAACGACCGGTAGGATTGACATAGAAATCATCCTCGTCACACATCCAGCCATCAGGTAATACATTCATAACGTGCGGCCGCACGATTTCGCGTACATCGCCCTGCTCAAGGTCTTCGGCATGCTGGGTGGAAACGACGACTGACGTCGCGCCGACCGGTTGGCCGTTTTCGTAGCGCAGGGTGACCTGACTTTTCGAATCGGGCCCGAGACCCGGTTCTGAGCCAGAGTGGCGCGCGTCGGCAAGCGACTTAAGAATTTCGTGTGCATAGTAGATCGGCGCCGGCATAAGCGCCTCGGTTTCGCGGCAGGCATAACCGAACATCAGCCCCTGATCACCAGCGCCCTCGTCCTTATTGCCAGCAGCATCCACGCCCATGGCGATATCGGGCGACTGGGGATGAACGTAACAATTGACTTCCATTTTTTTCCAGTGAAAGCTGTCCTGTTCGTAACCAATAGCGCGCACCGCGGCGCGGGCAATGCTCTCCATTTGCGCGGCGTCAACCGACTGGGGGCCGCGCACCTCGCCAGCCATGACAACGCGGTTGGTCGTCGTAAGAGTTTCCACGGCGACGCGACTATGGGGATCGGTGGTGAGAAAGGCGTCAACAACAGCATCTGAAATGCGGTCGCAAACCTTATCTGGATGGCCTTCCGAAACCGATTCACTGGTGAATAAATAAGAGCTGCTGGACACGTCCGATTCTCCCTGTTGGAACTGGCTAGCGTTTAGGCTTATCTTTGCAGTAACTTTCGAAGCAGCGGTGTATCAGCCCGTGCGGGCCGTCAATTGGTTCTGCGCGGCGGCTAATGATGCGGGCTGGTTTTGCAGAAACTGCGACCAGCCTGTCAAGAAATTTCGCGTTTTATTGCATGGAACACCACCCACCAACCCGCAGGGCAACGACCAACAACATAACAATCCCAAGCAACCCAGCGGGTAGCGCATTACCCCACCGGGCGTAGGGTGTCAGAGATGGCAACATGCGCGGTAACCCAGAATCGATTACCCCTTCAACACCAAGGCCGAGCATTGCAACCGGACGACCATAGGGATCGATAACAGCGGAAATACCTGTATTGGCTGCGCGCACCAACGGCAGCCCTTCTTCGACCGCCCGCGTTACGGCAATGGCAAAGTGCTGCTGCGGTCCCGCAAACGTGCCGAACCAGGCATCGTTGGTAAGGTTTAACAACCAACCAGGCTGCGCATCGCGGCGCACCACGGCACCTGGGAAAATGGCCTCGTAACAAATCAGCGGGCTGACCGGCGGCAATCCCGGTACGGTAAGCGTTTGCCGCCCTACCCCCGCCGAAACATCGCCTTGGTTGGGCACCAGCTTGTCGAGTGGTAGTATGCCGCGCAGTGGAACATACTCGCCAAACGGCACCAGATGGACCTTGTCGTAACTCACTGCAATCCGGCCATCGCCGGTAATCGCATGGGCCGAGTTCCAAAATTGTCCGTTGCCGGGCACGTCGCTGCGCCGTAGTGCCCCGGTAATCAGAGCGCCACCAATCGGTGCTGCGACCGCGGCTACGCTACGCATGGCGTCGTTTTGGGCCAAAAAGAACGGCACTGCAGTTTCGGGCCAAATAATGTGGGTTGGCGGTTGCGTTGACGAATTGGGCGTGGCTTGCCGGCTCATCGCGACATGCCGTTGCAGGTGGACTGCGCGCAGTTCCAAAATCCATTTCTGCCGCTGGGGAATATTCGCCTGAACGATTCGCAAACGCACATCCGGCACCATTCCGTCCATACTATCGGCGGCGTATTCAGGAGCGCTGCCTAAGCGCTGCGCACCACCGACCCAGACCGCAGCCGGCAGGACAATAGTGAAAACTAAGACGGCCACCCAGTTGCGCTTGCCGGTCCCCGCAAGCACCGCAGGAACCGCGCCGGCCACGACGGTCATCAGGCTGACGCCGAATATCCCAACAAAGGCGGCGGCCTGCATAACCTCCGGTGTCGCCGCCCAAACATAGCCGGCGAGGTTCCACGGAAAACCGGTAAACAACCAGCTGCGCACCCACTCAAAAACCACCCAAACGGCGGCAAATGTGAGCGCCTGCGCCACCCCCGCCAACACAAAACGCCGGGCAAGCGCAACGGTTATCAGGCCAGTGGCAGCCGGAAACAGCGCCAATCCGCCGGCCATACCGGCCAGCGCAAATGGAATGAGCCCGCCATGACGCGCGGCGTTTACCAGGAACGGTTCGACGATCCAGTGGACACCCACCAAAAAATAACCAAACCCAAACAGCCATGCCGTAGCGGTGGCAGCGCGCAGCGGCCGCGGCGAATGCGCAGCGGCATCGAGCAGCCACATGAGCCCGGTGAATGCCGGTACGACTAGCGGCACGATGTGCCATGGCGGCAACGCCAATGCCGACAAAGCGCCCAGTAATATTGCCAGCGCAGCGCGGCGCTGGTGGCTTAAGCCTACGGTACGATCATAGAAGCGATATAGCATTGCGGCCGATCTTTAACATTTCTGCCCAGCTGCATCGGTAAACAATTCGCTATTCGTCGTCGATCGGCCGTGGGTCGCGAACGCACAATCTTTTGACGCGGCGCGGATCCGCATCGACGATTTCGAATTCCAAACCTGACGGATGAGCGATGACTTCGTGGCGCCGCGGCACTCGGTCGATAATATTGAAAACTACACCGCCGAGGGTGTCGACTTCTTCGCGCTCCTCCTCGGTGGCAAACTCGCCGATCAATTTTTCCAGTTCTTCGATCTCGATCCGGGCGTCGGCAAGAACACTGCCGTCGGGTCGGCGAATAATTCTAGGGCCCTCGGTATCGTGTTCATCCTCGATTTCGCCAACAATTTCCTCGACCAAATCCTCAATCGTCACCAGACCATCGACGCCACCAAACTCGTCAACGACAATCGCCATGTGGGTGCGACGCGCCCGCATTTCGAGCAGCAGATCGAGCACGTGGATCGACGGGGCCGCGAACAGAATAGCGCGCACGATATTCTCCACCGCCACCCGGGGCGTGCAACGCACTGCGACCAGTACATCTTTTATGTGAACGAAGCCAACCACATTATCGAGTTGCTTCCTATAGACCGGCAGGCGCGAATGTGCATCCCGCGCCATGACGTCGACCAGCTCATCGAGGTCGCTACCAATATCGGCGGCAACGATGTCGGCGCGAGGCACCATCACGTCTTCCGCAGTGAGCTCGTGCAGTTTGAGAATATTGACTATCAATGCGCCCTGGTCAGCGCCGATTTCCATTGCGTCGTCGTCGACTTCCTCGATCAACTCCTCAATGACCTCGCGCATCGACCCCTCGCCGTTGCGACCAGAAATAAGTGCCCATAGCCAGCCACCCATGGACTTCAACGTCGAGCTATCGCTCGGCTTTTCGCTGCGTTCATCCATTTTACCAGTGTGTGGAAGGTCTGCCATATTCCGTAGTTCTCTGTTCTACACAGTAGCGCGGGCGTAGGGATCAGGTACGCCCAAGCGCGCCAGAATATCGCGCTCCAGTGCTTCCATTTGCGCCGCTTCGGTTTCGGCTTCGTGATCGTAACCAAGCAAGTGCAAAACGCCGTGCACCACCATGTGGTGCAGATGGTCGGCCAGCGACTTCACCTGATCTTCGGCTTCACCAGCACAAGTTTCGTACGCTGCTACAATGTCCCCCAACAATATTGGCGCGTTGTCCAGCTGCGAAACGCCGGAGACGTGTGTGGCATCGCCTGCCGTCAACGCAAACGATAACACATTGGTCGCCGTGTCGCGCCCGTTGTACTCGCGGTTAAGATCTCGCATTTCGCCATCGCCGTTTAGCCGCACGCTGATTTCAACCGGATGGGACGGCCCGGCGCTCGCCAACGCTGCCTTAGCAGCCGCCACCGCTATCGATTTTGCCGACACCGGGGCGGCAATGCCGACGCTCCAGCCGTCGACGGTGACGTCGACTACGACCGTATCGTTCAAGCGGGTATTTGGTTGTGTCACCGGTTTGTATCAGTTGCCTTATTCCTGACGTCGCGCGCATCGTAAGCGCGCACAATGCGCGTCACCAGTGAATGGCGCACGACATCGGCGTCGGTGAAATTTACCGTACTGACGCCGGTGACTCCTTTAAGCGCATCCAGTGCATCACCCACGCCAGAGCGCGTACCAGACGGTAGGTCGATTTGGCTCATATCGCCAGTGACTGCCATGCGTGAATCTTCGCCCAGGCGCGTCAAAAACATTTTCATCTGCATGGTAGAGGTGTTCTGCGCCTCGTCGAGAATTGCAAAGGCGTGGTTCAAGGTGCGGCCGCGCATGAACGCCAAGGGAGCGACTTCGATCTCGCCGTTGGCCAATCTCCGGGTTACCTGATCGCCTGGTAGCATGTCGTGCAGCGCGTCGTAGAGCGGGCGAAGATAGGGGTCAATTTTATCCTGTAGATCGCCGGGCAAATAGCCGAGGCGTTCGCCGGCCTCAACGGCAGGGCGCGATAAAATGATGCGGTCAACCTTACCTTGCAGCAAATGGGTTACTGCCACCGCCACCGCGAGGTAGGTCTTACCGGTACCGGCCGGCCCAAGGCCGAAAACGAGGTCGGACTGTTCGAGCGCGCGTACATATTCGGCCTGCATTGGCGAGCGTGGCATGACGGTACACTTGCGGGTATGCAGCGCCAGATCTTCACCTGTCTCGCCGTTGCCAGCAGCCATGCGAACGGCCGCCTGTACATCACCAGGTGTGACTTCGAGGTCATTTTTTAAGCGTGCGTATAGCGAGCTAATCGCGCGGTCGGCAATTTCACGCGAAGTCGTAGCCCCCAATATTTCCAAATGGTTACCACGATAGCGCAGCTTCACATCGAGGAGCTGCTCAATTTGCAACAGATACTCGTCGTGGTGGCCAAACAGAGCCGGCAACAAGGTGTTGTCATCGAACTGTATTTGATCCGGCGTTACGCTAACCGCCTCGGTGGAACTCAAACGCCTAACCTTTCCGCTACTTCTACCGCAGGTCTGTTCAATGCAGACTTAGCGCTATCAGTAAGCACGCCGCCTAGACTATGGGTCAAGCATGAATCAATTCTAACGTTGGCGAGAATACCCAAATCGACACCAGGAGCGACGGCGTGAACCGCCTGATTATAAGGGGTGCGGCCAACTAGCTGATCGGCGTGCCGTCCCTCGCGCTCAAACAATACAGGTACTGTCTGTCCAACAGTAGCCTCGTTAAAGGCATTCTGCTGCTCCTGCAGCACGTCTTGCAAAATCGCCAAACGAGCCTCTTTGACGGGCTCGGAGACCTGGTCCTCCAGGGTTCCCGCCGGCGTTCCGGGCCTGATGTTGTATTTAAACGAATAGGCCTGAGCAAATTCTATGTCACGAACCAACTCTAGTGTCGCCTCGAAGTCAGCATCGGTTTCGCCCGGAAAACCGACAATAAAGTCCGAGCTTAGTGCGATGCCGGGCCGCGCCTGCCGCAATGCGGCAATCGTATCGCGGTAGGTCTCCACTGTGTGGCCACGGTTCATCGCTGCCAGTACCCGGTCACTACCCGACTGAACCGGCAAATGCAGATAGGGCATCAATTCGTCGACTTCACCATGGGCGGCGATTAATTCCGCCTCCATGTCGTGGGGATGGCTTGTCGTGTAGCGGAGGCGCACCAAGTCCTCAATTTTCGAAAGTTGTCGGATCAGTTGTCCCAGGCCGATCACGCGACCGTTTTTTTCCACGCCGTGATAGGCATTAACATTTTGGCCAAGCAGCGTGATTTCGCGCGCGCCCTGATCCACCACGCGCCCAGCTTCCACCAGAATCTGGTCCACCGGGCGCGAGAATTCAGCGCCCCGCGTGTAAGGGACGACGCAGAAAGTACAGAACTTGTCGCAACCTTCCTGCACCGACAAAAACGCCGAGATACCCTGCGGCGCACTTTCGCCGGGCAGATGGTCGAACTTGTTCGACCCCGGAAATTCGGTATCGAGCACGCCGGCTCCGTCGGCGGCCCGGGTCGCCCGGGCGACCATTTCTGGCAGGCGGTGGTAGGTCTGCGGACCTAAAACGATATCGACATGGGGCGCCCGCCGGAGGATTTCTTCGCCTTCGGCCTGCGCCACACAGCCGGCGACGGCGATCACCATACCTGCACCCAATGCCGTCCGGCTTGCCTTCAGGTGCCGCAGCCGACCGAGCTCCGAATATACTTTTTCACTGGCCTTCTCGCGGATATGACAGGTGTTCAAAATAACCATATCAGCGTCATCGAGCGCATCGCTCGAAGCATAACCAAGGGGCGCCAGGACGTCCGCCATGCGGGCGGAGTCATAGACATTCATCTGGCAGCCATATGTCTTAATGAAGAGTTTCTTGGCCACGCGCGTTATGCCGTTCGCCAATCCAGATTGCAAAACCTAGCAGGTTTTTTTCCCAAGTTCGCAGCCAAGGGCCTGTAATTCATATTAAATTCACACCTAAGCCTTCGCCCGACTGGAGTCAAGACGGCGGCGACGGTGTAATCTAGGCCTCATCTTGATGCCCGGTGCCCGGCGGCGGCCCCGCAGATCACGCAGACGCGGGCGGCGACGCCAACGGATCCAGTCCCAGCGTCCTGCCGCACCAACTTGCGGCTGTAGCCGCCCGGCCAAAGCATCGGCGTGCCCCCGGAAAATGGTTTCGAAACAATACGCCGCCAATTCCTTGCGTGATCCAAACTCTTCTATGGTGACGGGATCGTGGAAGCTGACCGTCACGGTCAGGCGGCCCAACCCTAGGAGCCGGCGCGCGTGAGGGAGCAGTTCCATATTGCCGTACCAGGCAAAGAAAGGACGCAAGTGGCGTCCGATCGGAACGCCGTCGAGGCGCGAATACGTGAGCGACACTGGTTGAACAACCAACGGATCATCTCGCGGTTTTATTTCCGCAACGGCGAATAATGCGCTCTTGAACGGTAACACCCGGTTGCCATCGTTACTGGTGCCTTCGGGAAATAAAATCATACTGTCGCGGGCGTCCAGCCGGTTGCCTATATCACTGGCCTGGACACGGGACGTACGTACCCGGCGATCGACAAATACCGAGTTTTGTAATTTTGCCAGCAGCCCAAATAGCGGCCATTTCGCCACCTCGGACTTGGCGACGAACGAACCTGGTATCAACGCACCATAGATCGCGATGTCCAAATAAGAAGTATGGTTGGCCACAAACAAGGTTGGTCGCGCGCGCGACCGGCGGCCAAAAACTTCGAGCCGGATGCCGAGAATTCGACACGACAGCCTGTGATACCACATCGGCAAGCGCTTCGAGAGCGGCAGGCGCAGCAACAGTGCCACTAACTGTACCGGCATGAGCGTCAACGTCAGTGTAATGTATAAAAAGGCCCTAAAAAGTGCAGTGACCTGCGAGCTACTCGCTGTTGCATCTAATGCTTGTGCCATGGCCACGCCGTGCCTCAATCAGGCTCGTCCACAGGAACCGAGCCCATGCCCGAAGTGGTCCGGCGGTAGTGCCGATAGTATTTATCGGTCACGAGATCGGTCTTCACTAGAATGCAAACATCTGTTGTGTTGAATTGTTCGTCGATAACTGCACCATCTCCTACAAATCCACCAAGACGCAAATAACCCTTCACCAAGGGTGGTAAAGCCGCCAGCGCCTTTTTAGAGTTGACCGCGTCGGGCGGTAAAAAATTCATATCCACGTAAAGGTCCGGCAGTGCCTTGGTACGAAACGCCGGCGGCGCCAAGTGAAAATGATAGAGATAGCTAAGCGGCAACGCCAACACCGTAGGGTCCGTGCCGTGAAGACTGGCGCAACCGAACATCAGGGAGATGTCGTAGTGGAATACGTAAGCAGCGATACCGCGCCACAATAATTGCATTATCGGGCGATCCCGGCTCCTGGCATCGACGCATGATCGCCCGAGCTCGAGCATTTCGCCCGGTAAATCGAATAGATTTGAAATATCGTATTCACCCGCTGTGTAAAAACGGCCGAACGAGGCGGCTACAGAACCGCGCAGAAGCCGGTAAGTCGCGACCACTGCATCGGCACCGCCACCAAGCGAGGCGTCTGTCACCAATATATGGTCACAAACATCATCGAACGGATCGAAGTCGCGCTTTAGGTGCACGGTTTCGGCCGACGGTTTGGCCGCCATTTCTTCATAAAACACGCGGTAGCGCAGGGTCTGTGCTGCGTCGATATCGGTGTCGCTCTTCGCCAAGCGTATATTTAGTCTATCCGTTTGCAGGGCGCTGAGCGCAGCATCAATTTCAGTTGCCACCGGCAACGGGGGAGCGCTCATATTCGCCATGTCATCAAACGGCACTGATGCGGTAGGATTCGGTGCCGCCGGGGCTACGGCTCACGATGAAACACCCCCGCCATCTGCTAGATCAGCGGCTGCGGCGGGTACCGCATATAACTCCAGCCGGTGATCAACTAAATCGTAGCCGAGCTCTTTAGCTATTTTTTTCTTCAATAATTCGATATCACTGTTAAAGAACTCAATCACCTCGCCAGTTTTTATATTGATCAGGTGGTCGTGGTGATCGATGGTCATTTCTTCATAGCGCGCGCGACCATCGCCAAAATCATGTTTCTCCAGGATATTCGCTTCTTCAAATAACCGAACAGTCCGGTATATTGTCGCAATTGAAATTCGCGGATCAAGCTCAACCGCCCGTTGATAGACCTTATCGACATCTGGATGGTCCGCACTTTCCGACAAAACCTGCGCGATGATTCGGCGCTGGTCTGTCATTTTGAGACCTTTATCGGTGCATATTTGTTCGACTCGCGACTGCATGTCACTCCTCACATGGCTGAGCTTTGTGGCCCTAGCGTCCAGCGCCATGACCGGACGGG
>PVBE010998750.1_pt1 | contig 16010 bp, 18 predicted proteins | sample 1631181 | NCBI WGS metagenome assembly PVBE01 (sample SAMN08397723, study PRJNA350692) | Marine metagenome, whole genome shotgun sequencing project. | isolation source: water | place: Pacific Ocean | collected 2012-04
CCATTGGTGCCGCGGGCTGCAGCCCGCGCGTCGTCAACGGCGGGAGACCACCGCGGCGTCGTCGAGCTGAAGTTCGCCGTCGAGCAGGGCGGCGCCGCGCTCGTCGCCGAGGACGTGGCGGGCGGCGAAGGCGATCGACCAGGCCTTCACGATCCGGTGCACGCGGGCCGGCTCGATGAAGCCCTCACCGCAGCCGGCCTCGCGGATCCGCTCGCTGACGCCCCCGAGCACGGTGCAGAAGTCGGAGAAGCTGAGGTGGCCGGCGTCGGTGACGTCGACCCGCACGTCGTCTGGGCCTGCGAGCCAGGCCCAGATGCGGTCGCCCTCTTCCGCGTTGGGCAGCACGGTGTCGCGTGAGCCGGTCATCAGCAGCACGGGTCGCCCCATCTCGTCGAGACCGCCCTCGAAGAAGCGCGCCCAGACCGGGGTCATCGAGATGACCGCGTCGACGCGGGGGTCCGCGAAGCCTGGGCGGATGCGTTCGGCGGCGGTCTCCAGGTACTCGCACAGCCCGTCGAGGTCGAAGGACTCGCAATCCTCGACGATCTGGTCGACGGGCAGCGTGGCCCCGCCGTATGCCAGCGCGGTGTAGCCGCCGAAGCTGTGGCCGACCATCAGGATGTCGTCGCCCACTGCGTCCGCGAGCGGGTCTGTGGAGGGGAGCCCGAGCACGAAGTCGAGGGCCTCGGAGAGGTCGCGTGGCCGCAACTCGAACTGCTCGTACATCTCGCCGGAGTTGTCGATGAAGGTGTTGCCCGGATGGTCCGGCGCCACCACGACCCAGCCGTGACTCGCGAAGAACTCGGTCAGGAAATAGCTCTGCTCCGCGATGCCCTGACTCCCGTGGGAGAACAGCATCAGCGGCGCGGGCCCATCGAGTGCGGGCGCGGCGTGGTCCCACACGTCGTCGCGGAAGATGAGCGACGCGTAACGGGCCGTGAACCCATCGGTGTCGTGGGTCGGGTACCAGACGGCGATCCGCAGCGTCCGCTCGCCCAACGGGCTCTGGTAGGTGAGGGACTCCTCGCGATAGCCGACGCCGAACGGGCCCGGCGCGTCCAGCGGCGCTGCGGGCTCGGGGCTCGCGTCTGGAATCGGTCCCGCGTCGGTCGCGGCGTCTATCGCGGCGTCTGGTGGCTCCGTGCTGACGTCGGACGCGGTGATACCGACGTCGTGGACGGCGGCCTCGGCCGGGTCGTCGTCACAGCCGAGCGCGACGAGCGGCACGAGGCAAAGCAGCAGCAGGGGAGGGCGAGGACGCGGCACCGCCGGGCCACCCTAGCGTAAAGCTAGATGCCCTCGGCGGAAGTGCTGCACCGGTCGCGACGGTCGCTGACGCCGATGCCGGCGTTCCTCCTCCTCGACGCACCCCCGGTGCACCTTCGTCGTCGCGCCTTGGCGTCGGCGCCATCGCCTCGCCGCGTCCGGCTCATCACTCCCGCCGAGGTCATCTAGGCCGCCGCGCCGGGAGAGAAGCCGGCGCTGATCTCACGCCCGAGCGCGGGTAGCCGCCAGCCGATGTTGTAGAACGCTGGATACACCACCCGGGCGCGGCCACGCTCGAGCGCGGTCAAGATCTGGGCCGCGAGCGGCCCCGGATCGCCGGTCGGCACGAAGCGCGTCATCAGGCCCTGCTTCATCTCCGCCTTGGCGCGTCGCTCCAGCGCGGACCGGACCGGGCCCGGATACACCGTCACCACCTCGACCCCGCGTGGGGCGAGCTCCATCCGCGCGATCTCAGACGCCACGAAGGGCGGATGTCGGTGGTGAAGGGGAACAGCCGATGGCGTCCCCACAGCCGGACGCGGTTGATGCCCGACCCGGCCCGCGGCCCGCTGGCCTGGAAGCTCTTCCCGCCCCACGGAAAGCCGTCGCCGCGCGCGGTGCGACGGAGCAAGCCTGCGGCCGGGCGGGTGTAGCGCACCGCGAGCATCCGCCCGGTGAGGTCGCCGTCGAGCGCCTCCATCCGCTCGGGGACCCCGCCCGCAGCGAAGAGGGCGGCGAGGGCGTCGGGTCGCATCGCGGCGAGCGCGTCGAGGTCGAGGGTGCGTTCGTGGCGGATATCTCGAGCAGCCAATCCCATCTTCAGCTCCGGTCGTCTGGGGCCACGCAGGCGGCCCAGCAGGCGGCCTCCGCGGCGGTCTTCAAGTCGTCGTTCAAGGTGAAGAAGCCCTGGCGCGCCGCCTTGTTCAGGCCCACGAGCGCGCCCCAGATGAACGCCATCAACGCGCCCGCCTCGAGGTCGGCGCGGAAGAGGCCCTCCTGCTGGAATCGCCAGGCCGCGGCGTGCAGCGGCGTGAGGATCTCGAGCTCGACCGCCAGGCTCTCGAGGTCGATGTAGCTGGCGTGGTCGTGCAGCTCGAGGAAGTGGAACGCCTCCGGCTCCTCGTGCGCGAAGTCGAGCAGCTCGACCCACAGCCGGTGGAACTGCTCGCGAGGCGCCTCGTCCCCGACGAACACGTGCTCGAGCCGCGCCCCGAGTCGCCGCTTCGCCTCGCGGAAGGTGGCGTTCACGAGCGCCTCCTTGTCCGCGAAGTGACGGTAGATCGTGCCTGGGCCGACGCCCGCCCGCTTCGCCACCAGCGGGACCGCCGTGCCGTAGTAGCCACGCTCCGGGAACAGGACGAGCGCCGCGTCGAGGATTCGGGTGCGCGTGCTCGCCTTTCGCTCGGCCTGAGAGCGTCGTTCATTTGCGGGCGGAACGTTCATTCCGTATTTGTAGGCTCGCACTCCTCGCATGTCAAGCGACGGGCATGGCTCAAGTTGCGGGTTGCCGCGACGCGTGTTGAAGTCGCGGCGGGGACTTTTGCACGAGGGGTCGTGAAGCATTCGCTGGTGCTGTTGGTCCTGCTCGCCGCGGCCTGGGTGCTGTGGAGCGGCCACTACCATGCGTTGACCCTGGCGCTCGGCGCCGCTTCCTGTGTCGGGGTCACGATCATCGCCGCCCGGATGCGGCAACCCGACCACCAGGATCCTTACCTCTTCGCCCTGCGCTCGTTCGGCTACGGCCCCTGGCTTCTCTGGGAGATCGTCAAGGCCAACATCGACGTAGCGAAGCTCATCGTAGCGCGTGACATGCCTATCTCTCCGCGTCTGATCCGCGTCAAGGCGAGCCAGCGCACGGTGGTGGGCGAGGTCGTCTACGCCAACTCGATCACGCTGACCCCCGGGACCATCTCCCTCGATCTGCGCGACGGCGAGATCCTCGTGCATGCCCTGACTGCCGAGAGCGCGGCCGGCGTGATGGAGGGCGAGATGGACCGCCGCGTGACCGCGATCGAGGGCAAGGCCTGATGTTCGAGGTCGCGATGTTCGGCATCGTCCTCACGATGTTCCTGGCGCTGGTCCGGGCGCTGAAGGGTCCGACCGTCTTCGACCGCATCCTCGCCGTGAACATGTTCGGCACCGCGACGGTGCTGCTCATCTGCGTGGCCGGCTTCCAGATGGGCATGACCTCGACCACCGGGCAGGTCATCGCCGAGAGCCGCCCCGAATTCGTCGACCTCGCCCTGGTCTACGCCCTGGTGAACTTCGCCGGGACCATCGCGGTGCTGAAGTTCGTGCGCTTCGGCAACCTCGCCCACGACGACCAGCGGGCGGGCTCGTGACGTCGCCATTTGACCTCGTCATCGACGTGCTCAGCTGGATCTCGCTGGGTGGTGGCGCGGTCTTCTGCGTCATCGGCGCCGCGGGCATGCTGCGCTTTCCCGACTTCTACACGCGCACCCACGCCGCGAGCATCACCGACACCCTCGGCGCGCTGCTGATCGTCCAGGGCCTCGCCCTGCAGGCGCTGAAGCTCGCCTGGCACAGCGACTGGAACATCCTCGCGCTGCTCGTCGCCGTGAAGCTCGTGATGGTCATGGGCTTCATCTTCCTGACCAGCCCCACCGCGGGCCACGCGCTCGTGAAGGCGGCCTACGCCTCGGGGCTGAAGGTGCGGACCAACGAAGACGGCCTGCACGTGCTCCACGAGGGGGAAGGGGAGGACGATGCCGATTGAGCTGATCCTCTTCGTGCTGCTCCTCGTCGTCGCCGTGGCCGTGGCCCGCATGACCGACCTGTTCAGCGCGGCGATGCTCACGGGCATGTTCAGCCTGCTGTCTGCCGGGCTCTTCGTGCTGATGGACGCGGTCGACGTGGCGTTCACCGAGGCGGCGGTCGGCGCCGGCATCTCGACCATCCTGATTCTCGCCACGTTGGCGCTCACCTCCAAGGTCGAGCACCAACAGGAATTTCGCGTGATGCCCTTCGTGGCGGTGCTCGTCACCGGGGGCGCGCTGCTCGTCGGCACCGTGGACATGCCGAATTACGCGGATCCCAACGCGCCGATCCACGGCCACGTGGCGCCGGATTACATCAAGGGCACCGAGAAGGAATTCCAGATCCCGAACATCGTCACCGCCGTGCTCGGCAGCTATCGCGGCTACGACACGCTGGGTGAGACGGCGGTCATCTTCACCGCGGGCGTCGGCGTCATGTTGCTGCTCGGCGGTCGGCGCAAGCGCGAGGACGAAGCGCCAGCCACCGACGAGCCGGCCAACGACGACGAGGAGGAAGCGGCGTGAGCGCGCCCGCCAGGCCTCCGCAGCGCATGCACGAGAAGGCGATCCTCCGGGTCGTCTCGAAGGCGCTCGTGCCCTTCATCATGCTCTACGCGCTGTACGTGCAATTCCACGGCGACTTCGGACCGGGCGGCGGCTTCCAAGCGGGTGTCATCTTCGGCGCGGGCATCATCCTGCACGGCCTCATCTTCGGTCTCGCAGACGCCGAGCGCGTCGTGCCGCCGAAGGTCGTCGACACGATGCTCGCCATCGGCCTGATGCTCTATGCCGGCACGGGCGTCGCCTGCCTGCTGATGGGCGGCGCGTTCCTCGACTACAAGGTGCTCGCACACGACCCGCTCCACGGGCTGCACTACGGGCTGCTTCTCATCGAGGGCGGCGTGGGGATCACCGTGACCGCGGCGATCACCACCATCTTCTACCACTTCGCCGGGCGGGCTCGCGCGTGACGGAGCTGCTCGGCCTCTGGAATTACTGGATCGTCATCGTGCTGATGATGATCGGCCTCTACATCGTCATCGCGCGCGACAACCTCGTGAAGAAGATGATGGGCCTCAACATCTTCCAGGTCGCCGCGATCATGTTCTACGTGTCGATGGGGAAGGTGGAGGGCGGCACCGCGCCGATCATCCCCGACGGCCCGAAGGACGTCCTCTACTCGAACCCACTGCCACACGTGCTCATGCTCACGGCCATCGTCGTCGGCGTCGCAACCACGGCGCTGGGGTTGGCCCTCGTGGTCCGCATCTACGAGTCCTACGGGACCGTGGAGGAGGACGAGATCTTCGACATGGAGCGCGAGGCGGAGTGACGACGCGTTGAGCGCCCATTTTCCAGCCCTCCAGGTCGTGCTGCCCCTGATCGCAGCGCCCGCCTGCTTCCTGATCCGCCAGCGCACGGCCGTGCGTTTGTGGGCCATCGCCGTGGCGTGGTGCTGCCTCTACATCTCGTTCCAGCTGCTGCTCGCCGCCGGTGACGGCACCCTGTCCTACGAGATGGCGAACTGGGCGCCGCCGCTCGGCATCGAGCTGCGTGTCGACCTCGCCAACGCCTACATCCTGGTCATCGTGAGCGCCATCGCGTCGGTGGTGCTGCCGTTCGGGCCGACCGGCGCGGGGCTCGACCTCGAGGAGGGGCGCGAGTACCTCTTCTACGCGGCCTTCCTGCTGTGCATCGCGGGCCTGCTCGGCATCGCCATCACCGGCGACGCGTTCAACGTCTTCGTCTTCGTCGAGATCACCTCGCTGTCGTCCTACGCGCTCATCTCGATGGGCAAGCACCGGCGCGCGAAGACCGCCGCCTTCTACTACCTCGTGATGGGCACCATCGGCGGCACGTTCATCCTGCTCGGCATCGGCCTGCTCTACCAGATGACGGGCACCCTCAACATGGCCGACATCGCCGCGCGCCTGCCGGCCGTGATCGGGACCCGGACCGTGGTCGTCGCGCTGGCGTTCATCATGGTGGGCGCGAGCATCAAGCTCGCCGTCTTCCCGCTGCACCAGTGGCTCCCGAACGCCTACACCTACGCGCCCGACAACGTCAGCGCCTTCCTCGCGGCGACCGCCACCAAGGTCAGCTACTACGTGCTGGTCCGGGTCGTGTTCACCATCTTCGGCGCGGCCTTCGTCTTCGGCACGCTGGGGCTGCACGTGGTGCTGATGCCGCTCGCGTTGACGGCGATGTTCGTCGGCAGCATCGCGGCGATCTACCAGACCAACATCAAGCGGCTGCTCGCCTACTCGAGCATCGCCCAGATCGGCTACATGGTCCTCGGCCTGTCGCTGCACAACCTCAACGGGCTCACCGGCGGCATGGTGCACCTCTTCAACCACGCGTTGATGAAGGGTGGCCTCTTCCTGGTCGTCGCCTGCGTGGCAGCGCAGCTCGGCCCGAAGGTCTCCGACTTCCGCGGGCTCGGGCGACGCATGCCGATCACGATGGCCTGCTTCGTCGTCGGCGGCATGAGCCTCATCGGTGTACCCGGCACGGTCGGCTTCGTGTCGAAGTGGTACCTCGTGATGGGGGCGCTCGACCGCGGCTGGATCTTCGTGGCGCTGCTCATCCTGCTCAGCTCGCTGCTCGCCGTCGTCTACGTGTGGCGCGTCATCGAGCTCGCGTACTTCGCCGAGCCCGAGCACGACGTCGAGGTCCGTGACCCCGGGCTGTCGATGCTGCTGCCGACGCTGGTGCTCATCGGCGCGACCCTCGTCTTCGGCTTCCAGACCGAGCTCACGGCGGGCGTCGCCAAGGCGGCCGCCGCGCAGCTCCTCGGGGTGTCGCCATGACGCCGAGCGTCGCCATCGGGGTCGCGATGCTGATCCCCGCGATCGGCGCCTTGCTGGTCGGGGTCGCCGGCCGCTTCACGAGCCCGAATATCCGCGAGATCGTCTCGGCCGTCGCCACCATCGCGACCTTTGCGGTGGTGGTGCAGCTGCTGCCGCTCGTGATGGACGGCGCCCGCCCCGAGCTGGTGCTCTTCGAGGTCCTCGCTGGGGTCCCGATCGCGTTCAAGGTCGAGCCGCTCGGCATGCTCTACGCGCTGGTCGCGTCGGGGCTGTGGATCGCCACGAACGCATACGCAGTCGGCTACATGCGGGCCCACCACGAGGAGAACCAGACCCGCTTCTTCATCTGCTTCGCCGTCGCGATCTTCGCGGCCCTCGGCATCGCGTTCGCCAAGAACCTGTTCACGCTCTTCCTCTTCTACGAGGTCCTGACCTTCTCGACGTATCCGCTGGTCACCCACGCCGGGACCGACCACGCGAAGAAGTCCGGCCGCGTCTACCTCGGCATCCTGGTGTTCACCTCCGTCGCGTTCCTGCTCTTCGCGGTGCTCTGGACCTACCAGGCCGCGGGGCACGGCGACTTCAAGCTCGGCGGCATCCTCGCCGGCAAGGTGACCGGCGGTAAGCTCGTCATCCTGCTCGCGCTCTTCGCATTCGGCACCGGCAAGGCGGCGCTGATGCCGTTCCACCGCTGGCTGCCGGCCGCGATGGTGGCGCCGACTCCGGTCAGCGCGCTGCTGCACGCGGTCGCCGTCGTGAAGGCCGGCGTGTTCACGATCACCAAGGTCATCGTCTACATCTTCGGCATCGACCATCTCGCGCAGACCGGCGCCTCGGTGTGGTTGATGTGGGTCGCCGGCGGCTCGCTCGTGATCTCGTCTGTGATCGCGCTCAGCCAGGACAACCTCAAGCGGCGGCTCGCCTACTCGACGGTGAGCCAGCTCAGCTACATCACCCTCGGCGCCGCGCTCGCCACCTCCGCCGGAGTACTCGGCGGCTCAATGCACATCGCGATGCACGCGATGGGCAAGATCACCCTCTTCTTCTGCGCGGGCGCGATCATCGTCCTGGCCCACAAGACAAAAGTCAGCGAGATGGACGGCCTCGGGCGAAAGATGCCGTTCACGATGTTCGCCTTCTTCCTCGGCTCGATGAGCATCATCGGGCTGCCGCCGTTCGGCGGGTCCTGGTCGAAGTGGTACCTCGCGATGGGGGCGGCCCAGGCGGAGCAGTACGTCTTCATCGGCGTCTACATGCTCTCGTCGCTTTTGAGCATCGGCTACCTGATGCCCGTCGTCGGGCGCGCCTTCTTCTTCGCGCCCAAAGAAGACGAGCATCACCACGACGACCACGGCCATCATCACGAAGCCTCGCGCGCGCACGCGGGACTGATTGTCGTGCCGCTGTGCCTGACCGCGCTGGGGTGCTTCGGGTTGTTCGTCTACGCCCCGGAGCTGCGCATGCTGCTCAAGCCGATCCTGGGGGGCGGATGAGCCACGACCACGAGCCGTCGGTGTCGCCGGCCGTCACCAAGAAGCTGCTGTGGGCGCTCTACGGCCTGTGCTTCGTGACGGTCGTGCTCGATTTCACCTACCACAAGCACGGCTACTTCGGCGTCGACGAGTGGTTCGGCATCCACGCCGCCTATGGCTTCGTCGCGTTCCTCTTCATCGTCTTCGTCGGCGGCGCGCTGCGGAAGGTGCTGATGCGCCCCGAGGACTACTACACCTCGGAGGACGGCCCGGGTGATTGAGAGCTTCCCGCCAGGGCTGCTCCTGATCGTAGGGGCGCTGCTCATCCCCTTCCTGAGGGGGCGGGCGCTGCAAGCCTACATGCTGGCGCTGCCGGTGGTCGGCTTCTGGCACATCACCCAGCTGCCGGACGGCCTGACCGTCAGCTTCAAGCTCTTCGAGACCTACGACCTCGTCATCCTGCGCAACGACCGGATGGCGCGGCTGTGGGGCTACATCTTCCACATCGCGGCGTTCCTCAGCGTGATCTACGCGCTGCACGTGAAGGACAAGGTCCAGCACGTCTCGGGCTTGATGTACGCCGGCGCCGCCATCACGGCGGTCTTCGTCGGCGACTTCATCAGCCTCTTCGTCTTCTGGGAGGCCACCGCGGTCACCTCGGTCTTCCTGATCTGGGCGAGCCGCACCGAGCGCTCCTACAGCGTCGGCTTGCGCTACCTGATCATCCAGGTGACCTCGGGCGTGGTGCTGCTCGCGGGCGTGATCATCCACGCCAACCAGACGGGCTCGATCGCCTTCGACTCACTCGTGGGCCCCAGCCGCAGCATTCAGAGCGCAGGCGTGTGGCTCATCTTCCTGGGCATCGGGGTGAAGGCGGCGTTCCCGTTCCTGCACGCCTGGCTGCAGGACGCCTACCCGGAGGCGACCCCGACCGGCACCGTCTTCCTGTCGGCGTTCACCACCAAGCTCGCGATCTACACCCTCGCGCGGGCGTTTCCGGGCACCGAGATCCTGATCCCCATCGGCTGCACGATGACCATCTTCCCGGTCTTCTTCGCAGTCATCGAGAACGACCTGCGGCGGGTGCTGAGCTACAGCCTCAACAACCAGCTCGGCTTCATGATCGTGGGCATCGGCATCGGCACCGAGATGTCGATCAACGGCGCGGCCGGCCACGCGTTCGCACACATCCTCTACAAGGCGCTGCTGTTCATGAGCATGGGCGCGGTGCTGCACCGGGTGGGCACCTGCAAGGCGTCGGAGCTCGGCGGCCTTTGGCGCTCGATGCCGTGGACCACCGCCTTCTGCATCATCGGCGCGATGTCGATCTCCGCGTTCCCGCTCTTCAGCGGCTTTGTGACCAAATCGATGGTGCTCGGCGAAGCCGGCAGCCTCGGCTACATGGTGACCCTCTTCATCCTCGTCTTCGCCAGCGCCGGTGTGCTCGAGCACTCGGGGATCAAGGTGCCGTTCTTCGCCTTCTTCGCGCACGACTCCGGCAAGCGCTGCGAGGAGGCGCCGCTGAACATGCTCGTGGCGATGGGCATCACCGCGGTGCTGTGCATCGGCATCGGCTGCTACCCGGCGCCGCTCTACGCCATCTTGCCGTACGACGCCGGCGACTACTCGGCGTACGACATGACCCACGTCGTCACCCAGCTGCAGCTGCTGCTCTTCGCGATCCTCGCGTTCGTGGTGCTGCAGAAGACGAAGCTGTATCCGGCGGAGCTGCGCTCCACGGTGCTCAATTGGGACTGGATCTACCGCAAGCCGCTGACCGGCCTGGTGCGCTGGACCTGGTGGTTCGGCGGACACGCGAGGGCCTGGGCCGGCGGCGTCTTCCGCGGGGCGTACAGCCGTGTGATTGGCTTCGTCGCCGAGCATCACCGCCCCGGCGGCGCGATGGGCGAGCCCTGGCCGACCGGATCGGCCGCGCTGTGGGCCGCGATCCTGCTGTACGCGTACCTGGTGCTCGCCTACCTCTGACGGACGGTCAGCTGAGGACCGAGTCGTAGAATACGGTCAGCCAGGCGCCGACGCTCAGGACGAAGACCACCCAGGGCGCCACATCGAACTCCGGATCGCGCAGGAGGACCTCCTGGGGTCCCTCGGCACCCCCGTCCTCGGCGGGCGCCTCCTCGGCTGTCTCTTCAATGTTTTCAGGTACTTCCGAGTCCATGCGACATCGTCCCACAGTCGTATCCAACTGTCGATAGAAGATATGGAGCCTTTGGTATAAAGAAAAGCTAGCCCGTCTCCGTTCGGTTCAGTCGCAACGGAGGTCGGAAATGAGCCTGATTCGAGTCATCGCCGCGCTGGTCGTCATCTCGACCGTCCCGGCCCATGCCGCGAGCGACAGCCTCGTGGCGCTCGCAGTCGGCGCTCAATACGGCTTTGTCAGCGGCGAGGTCTCGGACGCGCATTCCGAGGCCCCCGAACATCAGTACGGCTTCATCACCCGGCTGAAGCTCGTGCGTTTCGTCGGCCTCGAGTTCGCCGGCCAGCTCGACCACGACCCGAAGACCCAGCGCCAGCGGCTCTTGTCGCCTCGCTACCAGGTCTCGCTGATGGCGAACGTCTTCCCGAGCGACTACGTGAACGTGTTCGTCGCCGGGGGCCTCGCGGCCCACACGTTCGGCGACCTCTTCGACGCCAACGCCAGCACCACCAGCTACCACGTCGGCCCTGGCCTCGAGTTCTTCCTCGGTCCGCACCTCGCCCTCGGCGGGGACGTGCGAGTCCGCGTCCCGAACGCGGCGCACGTGAAGGCGAGCGTGAAGGACAAGCTGAGCGCCGAGCCCATCAACGGGCTGCTCGACGTGTGGCAGGCGAACCTGACCATCTCCTACTACTTGTGATTTTCGCGGAAGGAGGCACTTAACGCGAAACAACGACCCGACCGGTGTGTGTTCGACGGCCCTGCCCCACCTGGCGGGGCCGTCGTCTTTTCAGCCCTCGGACAGGCCGCCGTGAGCGCTTGACGCGCCCTCCCAGCGACCCGTAGCGTCGAGCGCGGGACGTCACAAACCGCGGAGACGGTGTCGTGAACTGGTCAGGGCTTCGGCCGCGCGTCGTCTCCTTGATGGTGGTCGTCGTCGTCGGTTGCAACAACCATCCGGTGGAGCGTCTCGACAAGACGATCGACGCCATCGGACACGTCTCGACGCAGCGCAAGCTCAACCAGATCGACATCCTCTTCGTCGTCGACAACTCCGGATCCATGTGCCAGGCGCAGCAGCGGCTGCGGGACGCCTTCGATGCGTTCGCCGACCAGCTCTGGTCGGCGGTGGGCGGGGCCGGAAACAACCGGCAGATCGACGTCCACATCGCCGTCACCACGACAGATCCGTCGAACGCCGGCGCCTTCCTGGGGCGCACGAATCGCGCGGATGACTGCAGTCCGCCCGACCTGGCGGACTGCGTGGGCTCCGGAGAGGCGGAGGTCCTGAAGCCCAAGGAGGAGGAGGGGGAGGGCGCAGGCTCCGCCCAGGCGCGTTGGATCAGCGAGCTGTCGTGCCTGACGGCGGTCGGCAGCAGCGGTGACTCCATCGAGCAGGGCCTCGAGATGATGCGCCAGGCGCTCTCTTGCGGCGGCGCGAATAGCGCCCTCTTCGGACGGTGCTGCGAGGGCGAGAAGTACGACACGCGTTTCTGTGCGGACGGCCCCGCGCCCGAGTTCCTGCGCCCCGACGCCACCTTGATGGTGGTCTTCGTCTCGGACGAGAACGACTGCTCCCACGGCGCGGGCAGCGGGCTCGACACGAGCGACGCGGACGCCTGCGAGTGGGAACGCGACAAGCTCACACCGACGGCCGAGTATCGCGAGTTCCTGCTGGCGCTGAAGGCGGATCCGGCCAACCAGATCGGGGTGGCGGCGCTGGTCGGCCCGCGCAGCTTCGCGCCCGAGCGCGTGCCCGTCTTCTTCGATTACACGCCCGGCGCGCCGACCGGCACGGAGTGCGACCCGGCGACGGGCAGCTGCGCGTGCGAGGCGGGGATCTGCCTGGGTCGGCCGCAGAAGACGTGCGTGTCGGCCGAGCGCGACACGACGGCCGACGCGGGCTGGCGCTACCTGGAATTCGCCGAGATGTTCGGCGAGAAGCAGGGCATCGGGTGCCCGATCGAAGCAGAGCGCGGCGACGAGGCGTGCAACAGCATCTGCGAGGACCGCTTCGACGGCCTGCTCCAGCAAGTGGCGGAGCTCAGCCTCGACCTCGGTCGCACCTTCTGTCTCGACCGCGCGCCGCGCTGCCAGGTGCTCGACGCCGGGCAGGAGCCGCAGCCGTGCGACGCGGACGCGCGCCAATACGCCGAGCATTACGGCATCACCGTGCGGGTGGACTGCCCGCCGCCTGTGGTGGACGACTCGGCGTGCGGACTGCGCGACGACTGGGAGCTGCTGCTCGAGCGCGGCGACTGCGGGGGCGGCGTGGCCATCCGGCTGGAGCGCACCGCGCCGGCCGAGGCGCTGGTGACCATCGACTACGCGGTCGAGGTCGGTCGAGACGGCGAGAGCGTCCAGCGGTGAATCGATGACGTCCGGGGGGACCATGAAGCGAATCTGGATGTGTGCGGCCCTGGGCCTTTTGGGCTGCGACGACGCGGCGAAGTCCACCGAAGAGGACGCCGGCGCGGACGCGGCGCCCCCGGTCGACGCTGCGCCGGAGCCGACGGATGCGAACGTCGAGCACCGGGAGATCTCCGAAGCCTGTGAGGGCCATCACCAGTGCGCGAGCGGTTGGTGCATCGAGGCGCGCGGCACGGCGCTCTGCACGAAGGTCTGTCCGAGCCGGGGCGAGGCGGGTCAGCAGCCGGGCGATTGCCCGGAGGGGTGGGCGTGCCGGGTGGTCGAGACGACGGGCGGCGACGTGTCGGTGTGTCACCCGCCCGACGATCTGCTCTGCGTGCCCTGCCGCGACGACGACGACTGCCCCAGCGGGGCCTGCTACGAGGTCGAGCCGGGGACGAGCGTCTGCGGGCTGGACTGCAGCGCCGACGACCCCGTGTGTCCGCTGGGCTTCGGGTGCAGGGACGGCCAGTGCAAGCCGGAGACGGACTCGTGCACCTGCAACCTCGCCGCGTCGATCGGCGAGGCGGGGCGAGCGCGCCGATGCGCGACGGAGAACGCGGTCGGTATCTGCATCGGGCGCGAGGTCTGCGGTGAGGACGGCTGGGCCGGCTGCGACGCGCCGACCGCGGTCGAGGAGGTCTGCAACGGCCTTGACGACAACTGCGATGGGCGGCCGGACAACGTCGAGCTCGAGGTGTGTACGCAGGCGTTCGAGTTCGAGGGCCGGATGGTGACGTGCCCCGGGCGGACCCGATGCACCGAAGGCGACGACGTCGAGACCCTCTGCGACGCTCAGCCGCCGGGGGCGGAGTTGTGCAACTTCCGGGACGACGACTGCGACCTCGAGATCGACGAGGACTTTCCGCTGCTCGACACGCAGTGCGAGTCGGGTGGGATGGGCGCGTGCCAGAACACCGGGTTCTACGAGTGCGCAGGCGACGGGAGCGGCGCGGTCTGCAACGCCGCAGAGGGCCAGCCGGTCGACGAGGCGTGCGACGGCATCGACAACGACTGCGACGGCTCGGTCGACGAGGACTTCGCGGACGTCAACACGCTTTGCGAGCTCGGAGTCGGCCTCTGCGCCCGCCAGGGGGTGCAGGTCTGCGCCAACGATGGGCTGTCCGCCGTCTGCGGCGCGCAGCCGGGCGACCCTGCGGAGATGGACCTGTGCGACCTGCAGGACGACGACTGCGACGGCGAGGTGGACGAGGACTTCGTCGACGAGCAGGACCGCTACATCGGGGTCCACGATTGCGGACGCTGCGGGGTCGATTGCGATGAGCGCTGGCCCGACGCACTTCACATCGCGCTGCGCTGCGAGGCGGTGGGGGAGGGGGCGCCGGGCTGCACCTTCGACTGCCTGGAGGGCTTCCTCGACCAGGATGGGAGCCGCGACAACGGCTGTGAGGTCGAGGTCGACCCCGGCGCCGTCTACGTGTCGGTCGAGGACGGGGTCGACGGCGACGCCTGCGGCGAGATCCTGGCGCCGTGCGCCTCGATCACCGTCGGCATCCAGCGCGCGCAGGCCGACGAGGCGAAGCTGCGAGTGCGGGTGGCGGACGGCATCTACCGCGAGAGCGTGGATCTGGTCGACGGCATCAGCGTCCTCGGCGGTCACCACCGGGTGCGTTGGGCGCAGGATCCGGAGGCGTCACCGACCGTGATCGAGGCCGATGGCGCGCCCTACGCGGTGAGCGCGGTGGACATCACGGGCGCGGTCACCGACCTCGACGGGTTCACGATCTTCGGGCCGTCCGTGCTCGAGGCGGGCAACAGCTACGGGGTCTACATCTCCGGCAGCAACGGGATGCTGCGCGTGCGGCACAACCGGATCTTCGCCGGCGGCGGCGGCCAGGGAGTCGCGGGTCGGAGCGGCGACAACGGCGCGCCGGGTGTGGCTGGCGCGCCCGGGAACGCGTCCGCGCATCGCGAGGGCGCGGGGGTCTGCAGCCCAGACGACCCGGCGGGCATCGGCCATGCGGGCGGGCGAGGCGGCCAGCGCGACTGCGGTGGTGTGGCGGTGCACGGCGGCGACGGCGGCGGGGCGCGCGCCTGCCCTGGCGCGGGCCGCCAGGAGGACGGGGGCGGCGCAGGTGTGGGTGGCGGCGGCGCGGGCGGTGTGGGCGCGTACGGGTATCGCGGGGCGCTGCTCGCGAATGGCGACCAGTTCGACGCCTGTGTGCCGAGCTTCGACGAGGCGCGGGTCGGCGGCGCGGGTCCCGGTCTCGCCGGCGTGGCGGGCGGTGATGGCGCAGGTGCGGACGGTGCGGCCGACGGCGATGGATCAGTCGAGGCCGGCCACTGGCGCGGCGCGACCGGGGGTGCGGGCGACGTGGGTCAGTCGGGGCATGGCGGCGGCGGTGGTGCTGGATCCGCGGGCGTGCACATCACGCACGAGAACGACGCGGACGACGTGTTCGACATCGGCGCGTCGGGCGGGGGGGGTGGCAGTGGCGCGTGTGGTGCGAATGGCGGTGCGGGTGGCGGCCCGGGAGGCGGGTCGTTTGCGGTGTTCGTGGCGTTCGGTGGTGAGGGGCCTGGGGACGCGGGCGCGTTCCCGGTGATTGAGGACAACGATCTGACCCGTGGGCGCGGCGGTCGTGGGGGTCGCGGCGGTAATGGCGGAGTCGGTGGTGGTGGCGGAGAGGGCGGCGCGGGTGGCGCGGTCGGCGACGGGTTGTTCCTGGAGGCGCTGTGCGCGTTCGAGGGCGGCCAGGGCGGGCCGGGCGGTCGCGGTGGACATGGTGGGGGTGGTGGCGGCGGTGCGGGCGGGGCGTCGTACGACCTGCTGCTGCACAACCACAATGGGAACGCGCCGGACTATGAGGCGGTGAATGACTTCCCGCGGGCGGCGGATGAGCCGACCGGGGGCGGTGCGGGGGAGGGCGGTGGAGCGCTGGATGTGGAGGGCGGCCTGGGGCGCGCGGGCGCGGCAGGACGCAGCGGGCGCGTGGGGCGGCTGTAGCGGCGCCGGCGCTCTCGCTCGCCTTGCTCGCGACTTGCCCGGAGCCCGTCGTCGATGCGTCGCTCATCGGGGTCTCGGTGTCGATCGGGGCTGGGGGTCGATTCGGACCGGGGTAGTGGGGTGAGCGTGGGGCCGGGGGCCTGGGCTCCA
>PVBE012768274.1_pt1 | contig 16008 bp, 10 predicted proteins | sample 1631181 | NCBI WGS metagenome assembly PVBE01 (sample SAMN08397723, study PRJNA350692) | Marine metagenome, whole genome shotgun sequencing project. | isolation source: water | place: Pacific Ocean | collected 2012-04
GTTGAGAAAAATGGCAATATTTTGGCTGAGAATAAAATATTAACCACTGATTATCCTGTAATTAATGATTTTGTTTTGGCATTGCACAGATGTATCCAGGAAACTGTTTCAGGTATTGAAAATATTTCAATTAAAGCTATTGGTATTGGTGCTCCAAATGGGAATTATTATAACGGAACAATAGAATATGCACCAAACCTTGCCTGGAAGGGAATTGTTCCCTTATGTGAAATGTTTAAAGAATATTACAAAGAACCTGTGGTATTAACTAATGATGCAAATGCTGCAGCAATGGGTGAAATGATTTATGGTGGTGCCAGAGGAATGAATAATTTTATTATGATTACATTGGGTACCGGACTGGGGAGTGGGATTGTTGTTAATGGAGAAGTATTATATGGCTCTACTGGTTTTGCTGGTGAGATAGGACATACAATTGTTGATCCGAATGGTAGAGATTGTGGATGTGGCCGAAAAGGCTGCCTGGAAAATTATGCATCAGCAACTGGTATATGCCGAACTTTTTTAGAATTGCTGGGAATAAGAAGAGATAAAAGCGATCTAAGAACAATAGGATTTGAAGACCTGACTTCAATAATGATAACAAGGGAGGCAGAGAAGGGAGACAAAGTTGCTCTGGAAGCATTCGATATTACCGCCAAATGGCTTTCACTGGCCCTGGTTAATTCAGTGGCTTTTTCTAGCCCTGAGGCATTCTTTCTATTTGGTGGACTAGCTAATGCAGGTGAGTATATTTTTAAACCGGTTCAAAAATATTTCGACCAGAATGTTCAAAGGATATTTAAAGATACAGTTAAAATTCTTCCTTCCGAAATAAAGGAAAGTAATGCTGCAGTTCTTGGTGCAAGTGCTCTTGCATGGAATGAGTTAGCCAATTAGGAATTAGGAACCCTACCAAGCGAGCTCATTGTACAGAATGAAATAATTAGGAACCGATCCGCCTCAGGCGGAGAGCTCAACGACCAGAGGGAGTTAATTGTTGAATTGTTGAAGATTTTTAGAAAGTGTTACAAATAAATAAGATAGATATTGGGTTTGATTATCCAGAACTTGAGAAGGTTTCTGCAGAGCTTGATAAAATAAACAGGGGCTGTGATCTAAATATTATTAATTGGAAGGAGTTCTCATATAAACCAGATGTTAGGTTTAATATTGCTTATAGTGAGAAAGAATTATTCCTGAAATATTATGTAAAAGAGAAATATATCAGGGCTGAAAAAACAAATAGCAATGAGATGGTTTGTGAGGATAGCTGTGTTGAGTTTTTTGTTAGTCCTCCAGGTGAAGATTATTACCTGAATTTTGAATTTAATTGTATTGGGACATGTTTACTTGGGAAAGGATACTCAAGAAATGATAATAAAGTTGTAAACCCTGAAATAATAAATAAAATTAGAAGATTATCCAGCCTGGGGAATAAATCAATTGAATCTAAATCTGGAAATTTTGAGTGGACTCTAACTATTGCTATTCCCCTTGAAATATTTTTAGATTCTAAAGTTAAAAATTTAAAGACTAAGAAATTCAAAGCAAATTTTTATAAATGCGGGGATAAACTTGAAGAGATCCATTATTTGACCTGGAACAGGGTCAATACCGATAATCCTGATTTTCATCGCCCGGAATATTTTGGAGAACTTGAATTTGTTTAACAGAATAATTATTTAGAAATATTTAAAAGTTAATTTATTGTAAATGTTAAAAGGGAATGCAATAATTGGACAATCAGGAGGTCCGACATCAGTAATAAATTCGAGTCTTGCAGGAGTAATTGAAGCAGCTATCCAATCGGAATTGATAAATAATATTTATGGGATGAAGTATGGTATTGAAGGCTTCATGACCAGGAAAATTATCAATCTTGGCAATCAAGCTAAAAATATTATTGAGGGATTAAAACTAACTCCTTCATCTGCACTTGGATCATCGAGGCGTAAGATCAATGAGGACGATTTTCCAAAAATTCTGAATGTTTTAAGAGAATATAAAATAAAATATTTTTTTCTTATTGGTGGCAATGATTCCATGGATACAATTAACAAAGTAGAATTATATTGCAGAAAGAATAATTATGACCTTATTGGTGTTGGTATTCCAAAAACCGTTGATAATGATCTTTACGGAACTGATCATACTCCTGGTTTTGCATCAGCTGCCAGATCAAATATTCTTAATGTGAAACAAGCAGGAATTCTTGGCAGAGATATGAAAAAAGTTGATAAATATGTTATTTATCAGACTATCGGTCGGGATGCCGGATGGCTGGGAGCTGCAACCTCCCTGGCAAAGGAAAATGAGGATGATGCTCCACATTTAATCTATTGTCCAGAATTTGATTTTAATAAGGATGTGTTTTTGAATGACGTTAATAGATGTATTGAAAATTATGGTTGGGTTTCAATTGTTTGTGGTGAAGGCCTCAGGTATGAAAATGGAAGCCCGGTAAGTGCTTCAGAAACAAAAGACAAATTTGACAATGTTGAATTTGGTGCTATGGGTGGATCAAGTGTTGGTCTAAATCTACATAAAATGATTAACAAAGAATTTGGGTACAGAGGTGAATTTCAAATTACTGAATCATTAATTATGTGTGCTGCTGACCGGGCAGTAAATATTGATGTAGAAGAGGCATACCAATGTGGCAAAGAAGCTGTTAAGCTTGCAGAAAATGGTGAATCAGGATATATGGTGGGTATTGAAAGAATCTCAAATAGTCCTTATACGGTTCAATACAACAAAGTTTCTCTTAAAGAAGTGGCAGTGAGAGCTAAACCTATGCCCAGAGATTATTTTAATGAGAAAGGAAATTATGTGAGCAGCAAATTTTATGAATATATAACACCCCTAATTGGGCAATTGCCCAATTATGTGAAACTAGAAAACGATTTTGTTTAATATTTAGCAATTAATTTATGAAGCGCAGATTTAATAAAACAATACTCTCCATACATGCCCATCCAGATGATACAGAAGCTTGGTGTGCTGGAACATTAAAATTATTAAAAGAAAAAGGATATAAAATTGTAATTGCAACTATGACAGCAGGTGGATTGGGAGGTGTAAATTCCACCGAGAAAGACACAATAAATATTAGAAAAAAAGAAGCAAAAAAAGCAGCTGGTGTGTTAGGAGCTGATTTTTATTGCCTCGATGGACGTGATGGTTTTTTATTTGATACAGAAGATTTACGCCTGGCATGTACACGTTTAATGAGAAAAGTAAATGCAGGAATTGTTATGACACACCTTCCTGTTGATTATCACAGCGACCATCAAGCAACATGTAAAATTGTTGAAATAGCGGCAATGATTTCATCACTACCAAATGTTCCTTGTGGTGAAAAGCCTTTGGAAGGCACACCCCTGCTATATCACACAGCACCACTCAGGCTTTCTGACCCTTTGGGATCAAAAATTGCAGAACCTCATTTTTATGTTGATGTTACTTCTGTAATAGAAACAAAAATGGAAATGCTTAGTTTTCATAAATCTCAGATTGAGCTGATGAGACTTATGCATAAAATGGATGATTTTTTTGGAGTAATAAAAGATGCAAATGCACATTATGGAGAAATTGCCGGGGTTGAATATGCTGAGGTATTCTGGCAACATCTGAGAGGTGGATTCCAGACAGAATCGCAGATACAGGAAGAACTAAGTGAATTTGTTATTGTCAAATAAATTTTTCATTTTAAAACAGTAATTCTAACTATTAGAATTACAAATATTTAACATAAACTTATCTTAATGAATAATTCAGAAAAATATTCAAGTTTTGCACTTGTAAAGGAAATGCTTGAAACAGTTGATGTTGTAAAGAAATTTGATCCGATTTGTTCAGCAAAATTTGTTAATCCTCTATTATCAAAAAAAGGATTATTTCTCACCGGAGAGGGTTCCAGTAGAATATTTCCTGCAAAAAACACTATTTATGAGTCGCTAAAATCTGGAGGATTGATTCCTATATTTACTGAGGGGGCTACCCAATCATTGGAATATCAGTTGGATGACTTTGTTGTTTTTGGAGCCTCAAATTCTGGAAGGACGAAGGAGGTTGTTAGGCTTTTTTCAAAACTGAAAGAAAGGGGCCATGAAAATATTTTCAGTCTTACAGCAAATAATAACACAATACTTGAGGAGCTTAGTGCAGACAGCCATATTCTTAACTGTGGTAAAGAGGACGCAGTTGCTGCAACCAAGTCAGTTATAGAACAAGCTCTCTTTTACGATAGTCTTCTGCGTAATTATGCTGGTATAGAAATGACCAGCCTAAATGATCTTCCGCAGAATATCAAAAATGCATTAAGCATTGAAATTGATCCTGAGCTTGTTAATATGATGAAGAATGCAGATATGATTTATTTTGGAGGTAGAAATACCGGTGTGGTTGAGGAATTAGCTTTAAAAACTAACGAAATAACTAGAAAAAAATCTGATTTTCTTGAAGGAACGTATGCCGTTCATGGTATTGAAGAAGTAATGGATAAAAATGAATTGCTTATTATTGTTGAACCATTTGAAAGTGAGGAGGAGAAATTCAGGGAATGTCTTATTGATGGAGTTGGAATGGAGGTAGTGGCAATTTCATCAAGAGAAAATAGTTTTCCTACAATAAAAATTCCTGATGGAGGACAATATAAGACTTATGTGGAGTTAGCTGGTGGGTGGAATGTTTTAGTTGAGATTGGCCTTGCACTTGGTATTGATCTGGACAAGCCTGTTCGTGCAAGAAAGGTTGGAAATGAATACATTATCAAATAATATTAACCAGAAAATTTTATGAAAGAAGTTGCAATTGGTATAGATTTTGGAGGCACAAACACAGTATTTGGAGTAATTGACCGACAAGGGAAATGTTTATATGAAGGGCAGGTGCCTACATGGGCGCATCCTGAGATAGAGGTATATGTTAGTGCTCTATATAAAAAAATAGAGGTCAGCTTAGGAAACATAAATGGGAAATTGAATTTAAAGGGTATCGGAATTGGTGCTCCAATGGGCAATTTCCATAATGGCTGTATAGAATATGCCGTTGGACTTCCATGGAAGGGTATTGTTCCGATAGGTGAATTATTTGAGAGTGCAAGTGGAGGGCCTGTTATTGTAACAAATGATGCCAACGCCGCAGCTGTCGGTGAAATGATTTATGGGGCAGCAAAAGGAATGAAAAACTTTGTGGTTATTACATTGGGAACTGGTTTGGGAAGTGGCTTTGTTGTTAATGGCCAGCTGGTTAGTGGTTCATTCGGCTTTGCTGGGGAACTAGGGCATACTCTTGTAAGACCAGGAAAAGAAGGTCGGCAATGTGGATGCGGAAGAAAGGGATGTCTTGAGACTTATGTTTCAGCAACCGGGATTAAAAGAACAGTATATAAACTGCTGGCTGATTCAATGGATGAAAGTGAACTAAGAAATATTTCATTTAATGATCTTAACTCCCGTATGATTTCTGAAGCTGCAAAAAGAGGAGATAAGATTGCTATAGAAGCTTTTGAGCATACTGGGGAGATGCTAGGATTAAAACTTTCTGATGTGGTAGCACATACTGATCCCGAAGCAATATTTTTGTTTGGCGGTCTAACTCTTTCAGGAGGATTGATTTTTGAGCCTACAAATCGACATATGGAAAATAACCTACTGAATATTTATAAGAATAAGGTACAGCTGCTTTCATCTGGACTTAATAGCCGCAATGTAGCTGTTCTTGGTGCCAGTGCCCTGGTTTGGCAGAAAATTGAAAATTCGAAATAATTTCAATTATTATAATTAGAAAAATACTTATTACTGGCAATAATAGCTTAAGGCTAATTGGAAATGGAAGATAATATTTTGTCAGCTAGTTTATCTGCCTTTATTAAATCAGATTTTAGCTGCTTAACGAAGCTGTTTGATTCATAATCTCCACGAACAGTATTAAAATCTTCCTCCTTTGCAGATTCATCTGCACCTAATCCATATCCAATTTGCGATATAGTGTTAAACTCTTTTTCAGCATCCTTCAAGACCAGATTAGTATAATTTTTGTTTATTATTTTCCAGTCTTTGATAATTTGCAGAATAACTTCCGGGCCAAAATCTTTTGATTTTTTCTGTAACTTATTTTCTAGTAACTTAATTATCCAGGTCCATTCATAATTTTCATAATGATCATAAATAGATTTTAGTCGATCCTCGAATGCTTTTGTATTGATTATCACGTCTTTTACTACATCCTCCATAAGGTTATCAATTACTATTTCTGGTGCTATTAAGCCGGCAATATCAATCCATTTACCTCCAATCTCTGCTTGATCTTCTTGTTTGAATATAGCCTCAAAATCATAATCAGATAGCCTGTTAAGCAGTTTATCTCCAATATATTTATTCAATATCATATCGTAATAGAAACAGTAATTTTCTAATTGGGAAACTTTAATATTAATTCCATTATGATTAATAAATTCCTTTTTCTCATTTTCTTCATCGAGATAGCCGTTTAACAAAAAGAGTCCGTTGATTACCTTTTGAATCGTAAAAGGTGATAATACATCATAAATAATATGATCAGTTTTGTTCAGAGTTTTCCTACGGTCACGGTTTGGCCATTTTACTCCATCACGTTTTGTGCCCACGCTGAAATAATTCACTCCAGGAATAATTTTACTTATACCCTTTTTTTCAGAGATATAGGAGAAAGGCAACATAGAACTATCAAACCTGTTGGAATGCTTCCCTATAACAGATGTAAATGCACCAATATGTGAAGGCCAGATTAGGTATGAAAATGAACCTGTTTTACATCCTCGCTCCAAAATTCCCTGATGAACCGGCCCAAGTCGGTACATATGATTACTTTTATTAGTACCACTTCCAGCATTATAAAAAGAATACATTCCGGCAATAAGTAATGAGGATTTATGATGACTAACAGTATAGGGTCCGGCAAATGCTGAAAGAAACTCACCATGATAAGCTTCTGAGTTAGCAAAAAATAAGGATTGTTCTGCAGATATTTGCTTTCCTAGCTGACATCCCTGCCCAATGAAACAATCATGAATTATTGCTCCATCATCAATAATACTTCCTTCCTTCAAAATAAAATTTCTTGCTATTACATTTTCTCCAATTGTGCAAGGATCTTCTTTGCAACTTGTTATTGTGCCATTTTCCAACAAGCTGGCGCCTGTTATTTCTGAATATTCTCCAATATTCATATTTCTTATACTACCGCAATTCTGAATTACAGTATTTCTCGAAACAATACCAGTATCCGATTTAATGGCCTCTGAAAAAGTATCAATAATTGAGTTTATCTTTTTTATAAACTTTTTATTTTGTCGATAGCATACTATGAGATATGCCATATGAGCAGATAAATCGTTAAAGATTCTCATTTCTCTGCCACCTGCTTCATTTAATACATTAATTTCGTTTCCATTACCAAAATATGAGTTTTGTGTAGTAGCCAGAAGACTAATATTATCAATAATCACATTTTCTTCAATAATATATTTTGAAATGTACAGTCGAGTATTATTTATATAAACATTGTTTTTAATAATACAATTTGATATGGTGGAATTATAAATGCCACAATTCAATTCTAAACCATCCTGATTAATAATCTTTTTATTATTAGCACCAAGAGAATTTTCTCCAATAAAAGTAACATTCTTAATGTATTTTGGATCGAAGTCTTCAACCACCTTTATTAATCCCCAATTGTTAGAATAACATCCCTGGGATTTGAGAATTTCTATTGCATCTGGTTTAAGCTTTTTATATGAACTTAATTTATTATTAGTCATTTATTTTATGTTATAATTAGATTGAACACAAGTTACATAAAACATTCATAATTTCTTATCTTAGCATGAATAAAAACCACCTATATAATGAAGCTATTCTTCTTTAAACGGCTATTCATATTTATTCTATCCATACTGTTATTAGGAATTCCCTTCAGGGTTTTATCTTCCTGTCAGAATGATAAGGACAAAAACAGACCTCCATTCTATTATGCAGATAAACAATGGGTTGACTCAGTTTTTAATGATTTATCTGCTGATGAGAGGATAGCACAGCTAATTATGGTGGCGGCATATTCCAACAGAGATGAGAAACATAAAAATGATATATTAAAACTTATTGAGGAACATAAAATAGGTGGCCTTGTTTTTTTTCAGGGAGGTCCTGTTAGGCAAGGAAAACTTATTAATTTGTATCAATCAGAATCGAAAGTCCCACTTCTAATGTCAATAGATGCAGAATGGGGGCTTGGTATGAGACTCGACAGCACAACAAGTTTTCCGTACCAGATAACACTCGGTGCAGTTCAGGATATCAGTCTTATTTATGAAATGGGGGAAGAAATTGCACGACAGATGAAAAGATCCGGATTGCATGTTAATTTTGCACCGGTTGTTGATGTGAATAATAATCCTGAAAACCCGGTAATAAATTTCAGATCATTTGGAGAGAATAAAGAAGAAGTGGCAATAAGGGGCCTGGCATTTATGAAAGGTCTTCAAAATAATGGGATTCTAGCAACTGCCAAACATTTTCCGGGACATGGTGATACTGATTCAGATTCACACTTTTCTCTACCTGTCATAAAACATAGTAAAGAACATCTTATTGAGCTCGAGATGCACCCATTTAAAATGATGATAAACAAAGGTTTAGGATCAATAATGATTGCCCATTTAAACCTTCCATCTCTTGATTCAACAAAAAACCTTCCTTCAACTTTATCAAAACCCATAGTAACAGATATACTGAAAAAGGATCTTGGATTTGAAGGAATTGTTGTTACTGATGCTATGAATATGAAGGGTGTAACAGACTATTTTTCACCTGGAGTTGCTGATGCAATGGCAATTATTGCTGGTAACGATGTTCTGGAATTTACTGAAGACGTTCCTGTTGCTATTGAGGAAATAAAAAAAGCTATTTCAGGGGGCTTAATAAGCTGGGATGATATTAATGAGAAGTGTAAAAAAGTTCTGATGCTTAAAAAGTGGGTCGGACTGGATAAGTTGAATAGTGTTCAAACCGAAAATATTGTTGCTGATCTTAATACTCCTGTAACTGGATATATTAACAGGATGTTGGCTCAGGGCTCATTAACATTGCTTAATAACAAAGATGGTATTATACCTGTTAATGATATTGACAGAAAAAAAATTGCCTCAGTATCTATTGGTGTAACTCAAAAAACATCATTTCAGAAAATGCTGGATAAGTATACATTAGTTGATCATTATAATATTAATAATCAGACGGGTAAGTCAGAACTGGACAGGCTAGCTGAAAAATTAGAATCCTATGATCTTGTAATATTAGGAGTTCATGGAATGAATAATTACAGAAGCAGAAACTATGGATTGGATCATACTGAAATACAATTTATAAATAAAATGATTCAGGAGTCAAATACTATTATTTCAGTTTTCGGTAATCCTTATTCTCTGGAGAAATTGGGAGATATCCATGAATCAAAAGGCTTAATCATGGCCTATGAAAATGATCAGGATTTTCAAGAACTCTCTGCCCAGCTTATATTTGGTGGAATAGGCTCTTCAGGACGCCTACCAGTGAGTGCAGGAGATAAATTTAGGGCTGGTGATGGGATTGACATTAATGATAAAATAAGGTTTTCTTATGGTTCTCCTGAAGAAGTTGGAATTGAATCAAAAAAATTATACACCAGGATTGATGAAATAGCAAAGCTGGCCCTTGAAGAGGAAACATGTCCTGGTTTTCAGGTGCTTGCCGCGAAAGATGGAAAAATATTCTATCATAAAACATGGGGCTTTCATACCTATGATAAATTAAAACCTATAAAAAAAAATGACATTTATGATCTTGCCTCTGTAACAAAGATATCAGGTCCACTTCCAGCATTAATAAAATTAAACGGTGAGGAGAAATTTGAGTTAGACACAAAATTCACAGATTACTGGACAGATTTTAAACATACGAATAAAAAAGACCTTGTAGTTAGGGAAGTATTGGCACATTATGCACAATTGCCTGCCTGGATAGCCTACTGGAAGAATACAAAAAGAAAAAACAACAAATATAAATGCTTTACTTTTAGACCAGATTCCTCAAGAAGATATCCTATTAAAATCACTGAAGATCTTTTTCTGCATAGAAATTATAAAAACAAGATTTATAAAGCTATTAAGAAAACTAAACTGACTGAAAAAAAGGAATACCTTTATTCGGGATTACCATTTTATATTTTTCCGGAGATTATTGAGAATATTTCAGGTGAAGATTTTCAAACCTATCTAAAAAAGAATATATACCATCCATTAGGAGCTTTTACCCTGACATATAATCCTCTTAATTTATATCCTATTGATAGAATTATACCAACAGAGAATGATGATTTTTTCAGAATGGAGCAAATTCATGGTATTGTGCATGACGAAGGTGCAGCAATGATGGGAGGTGTATCAGGTAATGCAGGACTGTTCTCAAGTGCTAATGACCTTGCAAAACTAATGCAGTTATATTTACAGATGGGCGAGTATGGTGGTGAACAATTATTGAGCAGATCGAGCATGAAGGAATTTACATCCTACCAATATTTTGAAGAGGGAAACCGACGGGGACTGGGATTTGATAAACCGCTTGTAAATAATAAAAGTTTAAGTTTAGACGAAGCTTATCCTGCCTATGATGCAAGCATAGAAAGTTTCGGACATTCTGGTTTTACAGGGACTATGGTCTGGGTAGATCCAGTTTATAATCTAGTATATATTTTCTTGTCAAATAGAGTATTTCCAACTAGAGATAATTCAAAACTTTATGATCTGAATATCAGGTCGAAAGTACTGCAAACCCTATATGAGTCATTTGATTCATTTCCTAATATGAACTAATCAGGAAATAATAGTTTGAATAGTAGTACATTTTTTATAATTTGCCTTGTAAACCTAATTGAATAATAAAATGAAAACAAAAAAAGCAATTCTTTGTCTTATTGTATGTTCTCTGGCTTTTGCCACATTTTCTCAGACTCTGACTCTTGATGAGCGGGATGGAAAATTCGGATTCATTGATAGAAAAGGGGCTTTAGTTATTGAACGGGATTATGAGGATGCCCATGAATTTTTCGGAGATTTTGCTATGGTGAAAAAAAATGGCAAAATAAGTTATATCAATAAAAAAGGTGATGCAATAACTCTTGAATGGTTCGATAGTGGAGAAGACTTTTTTGAAGGTTTGGCCAGGGTTGAGAAAAACGGGAAATTTGGTTTAATTGATAAGACAGGCAGACTGATAACCAGTGACTGGTACGATTATATAAATTTTGAATTTTACAAAAACCTTGATATGGTCTCTAAAGATGGGAAATGGGGTTTTATTAATAAGAAAGGTGAACTTCTTAGTGAAGTCTGGTTAGATGAAATACTTGAATTTCCAAGAACAATGGCAATGGTGAAAAGTAATGGGAAGTATAACTATATTAATAGTAATTGCTTATTAATTATTAATGAGTGGTTTGATGAGGTATATCCGTTTGTTGGTAATTTTGCTAAGGTAAAAAAAGATGATAAGTATGGTTTTATTAGTAAAAAAGGTGAAATAGTTACTGAAGACTGGTATGATGAAATATATCCACTGGAAGGTGGAAATTATAAAATAAAGAATGATAATAAATATGGATATCTTAATAAATCAGCGAAGATATTAACCAGAGATTTATATGATAATGTTTATCCCTATGTAAATGGAATTGCCAGAGTGATGAATGATGGTAAATGGGGCTTGATCGGAAAAGAAGGATCTTTAGTAACCCTGGAGTGGTTTGATGAGATATTCAGCTATGAGAGAGGAATTGCAAAGGTTAAAAAAGAAGGTAAATACAGTTTTATTGATATAAAAGGGAGGCTTCTGAGTAATACATTTTTTGATGTAGCATTTTCATTTATCGACGGGCCCGCTAAGGTAATTATTGATGGGGATGTTTTTTATATAGATGAAGATGGTAATCGGCTTGAGGTTAAGAAAAAGGGCGGAGGCCTACGTGATATTCTAAGATAGAATACCTAAATAATTCTATTACTGCTAATCAAATAAAGATTTAAATATGTTATTAAGTTCTATTGACTGGGTCATTGTTGGAGTATTTTTTGCAATAGTCTTGTTTATTGGATGGAGAGCATCCAAAACAGCTGGTAAAAACACTACAGAATTTTTTCTTGGGGGTAGGGGAATGCCATGGTGGCTTCTTGGAATATCAATGGTAGCATGTACATTTTCTGCTGATACACCAAACCTTGTAACAGGTTTCGTGAGAGAAAGCGGAGTGGCAAAAAATTGGAGCTGGTGGGCTTTTCTTATTACAGGAATGGTAACCGTTTTCATTTATGCAAAGTTATGGAGAAGATCAGGTGTTCTTACCGATCTTGAATTTTATGAAAAAAGGTATGGTGGTAAACCTGCTGCCTTTCTAAGAATATTCCGCTCTTTGTATCTGGGATTGTTCTTTAATGTACTTATAATGGGAACTGTAACACTTGCCGCTATCAAAATCGGAGGAGTAATGCTTGGATTAGAACCCTGGGTAATCGTGGTTGGTGCATCGATAGTAGTTGTAATTTACTCCACTCTTGGAGGGCTTAAAGGTGTTATCTGGGCTGATTTTTTTCAATACGGAATAGCTATGTTTGGTGCTGTACTTGCAGCAGTGGTAGCTGTAAGGCAACCAGAGGTTGGGGGACTTGGTGAATTATTATCAAATCCGTTAATTAAAGATCAAATTTCTTTTATGCCTGATTTCTCTGATCCTGCTGTTTATATTCCCATGTTAATAATCCCGATTGCTGTTCAATGGTGGTCAGTTTGGTATCCTGGTGCTGAACCTGGTGGTGGTGGATATATTGCTCAGAAAATGTTATCAGCCAAAAACGAAAAAAATGCTATTGGAGCAACTATGCTCTTTAACTTTGCTCATTACGCCCTGAGACCCTGGCCATGGATTATTGTGGCACTGGCGTCAATTGTTGTATACCCAGATCTTGCTTCTATAAAAAATGAATTCCCTGGTATAGCCGAAACCTATTTAAAAGATGATATTGCATATCCGGCTATGTTGTCAAAACTCGGACCTGGTTGGCTGGGTCTTGTGGTGGCATCAATAATAGCTGCATACATGTCAACAATTGGAACACACCTTAATTGGGGTTCTTCGTATATTGTTAATGATTTCTATAAAAGATTTGTAAAACCAGGTGCTCCTGAAAAAGAGTTGGTTGCGGTGGCACGTATATCTACTGCCGTTTTAATGGTTTTATGTGGAGTTGTCGCTCTGACATTTTTGGATAATGCCACACAGGCTTTCAACGTATTGTTGCTATCAGGTGCAGGGACCGGAGCAATATACCTTCTACGATGGTTTTGGTGGAGAGTAAATGCATGGACGGAAATTGTGGGAATGTTAGTTGCAACAGTGCTGGCAATCTATCTCGTTCTAATAGTTAATGATCTTTCACTGGCAAAACTTGTTGAAGGAATTTATCCCTTCTCTGCTGATGTAACAGAGCTTGATTCATCAACCTTGAGTCGTGATATCTTTCCTGTGAAAATGCTTCTGGCGGTATTTGGCACAACTATTTCCTGGATATTAACTATGTTGTTTACGAAATCAGAGTCAAGAGAAACATTAAGAAAGTTTTATAAATTGACTCATCCGGGAGGACCTGGATGGAAAAGAATTATTGATGAAGCTGAAGCTGATGGAGAAATTATTAACGAAAAAGACAGGGGAAAAGCATGGGAAATGCCAATTCAAATCCTTTGTGTTTTCGTAGGATGTATCGTAGTTTATTCTATGCTATTCTCAATAGGAAGCTTTGTTTATGGTAATAATTCAATGGGATTTATTCTTGCTGCTGTTTCATTAGCTGGTACTTTTTTCCTGTTTAAATCGTTTGGGAAATTAAGAGCAGACTAATTTCATTAGGAATTAGGAATTAGGAACCGATGCGCCCCAGGAGGAGAGCTTATCAACCGGAGGGAGATAATTAGAAATTGATAATTGAAAATTGATTTTGGAATTTGTGTTTGGATGTCAACTCATTTTGTAAGATTAACCATAAGTTTACGTCTAAAAAGTATTATTGTAAGAATTATCTGATATGAAATATATAAGAGTAAAAATTATTTTCATTCTATTTCTTTTTATTACCGGTTCCGGTTTTAGTCAGAAAAAACAAAAATTACCTGATATTGATCTTCGTGACCTGAATTCTAAGATTGTGAATACCAGTAGCTTTAATAATCAGGCTAAGCCTATTATTCTTACTTTCTGGGCAACCTGGTGTAAACCTTGTATAAGGGAACTTAGCGCATATAATGAAAATTATGAAGAATGGAAAAAGAATACAGGGGTTAAAATTATTGCTGTTTCTATTGATGATATAAGGAGTAAAAACAAAGTTGCACCCTATGTGAGAGGTCGGGATTGGGATTTTGAAGTTTATCTCGACTCTAACGAAGATTTGAAAAGGGCAATGAATATAAATACTGTTCCACATACATTTCTTATTAATGGTTCAGGAGAAATAGTTTGGCAGCATAATTCCTTTGCAGAAGGTGATGAAGAAAAGCTTTATGAAAGAATTTTGGCAATCAGTAAAAAATAATTACTCCAGGCTGTACTCATCGTCCTTGTTAGCAATGATGTTATGTTTTATTATTACACTTAATAATACTGAAACATTTTCACAGGAAACTACACAGGGTCGTTTAAATGGTAATTTCCAAATGGATGCAATGATTTACAATTATGACAGTTTACTTGGGGATCCTCAGGTGCGTGAAAAATTTCTGTCAAACTCCTTCTTAAACTTGAACTATTATAAGGGCGATTTTTCTGCTGGAATAAGGTATGAGGCTTATTTAAATACCTTGTCAGGATTCAACAGAAAAAACGATGGTACAGGAATTCCATATTATTATCTGAGATATAAAAAAGACCAACTTGATATTACAGCGGGAGCATTTTATGAGCAATTTGGTAATGGCCTTAGTCTTAGAGCCTATGAGAATTGGGATCTTGGATATGATAATAATATCCGTGGAATAAGAATAAAATATAATTTATTAAATGGAATATATCTTACCGGGATAATGGGGAAACAGAGGCACTATTTTGATGAGGGTGAAGGAATCATAAGGGGCCTGGATAGTGAGATTTTCTTAAATAGTCTTATAAGTTCCTTATCTGATAAAGATTTGCAAATAAATCTTGGAGGTAGTTTTGTGAGTAAATATCAGGAGGATTCTGATCCATTATATAAACTTCCAGAGAATGTTGGAATTGTTTCAGGAAGGTTCAATGTTGGCTATAAAGCACTACAATTATCTTCTGAATATGCACATAAAATTAATGATCCCTCATTAACTAATAATTTTATTTATAAAAATGGAAATTCTCTTGTTATTAATGCTTCATATTCCATAAGAGGTCTGGGAATAAATATTGATTTAAGAAGAGTTGATAATATGAGCTTTCGTTCCGATAGAAGTGCAAGCATTAATGATTTGAATATCAATTATATTCCTGCTAATTCGAGAAATATGGCCTACAGCTTACCTGATATGTATCCATATGGAACGCAAATGAATGGTGAAGAGGGCCTTCAAACTGAAATTATTTATCACATCAAAAAAGGAAAATTTGCTGGAGGAGAATATGGAACTGATTTGAGAATTAATTATTCAAGAATTCATAACATTGATAAACAGGCCATTAATGATAGCATACCTGTTGGCCAAACTGGTACCCTGGGATATTATTCCGACTTTTTTAAATTGAGTGATGAATTATTCTATCAGGATATAAATATTGAAATCGAGAAAAAAATAAGTAAAAAGTTAAAGACTATATTATTATATCAGAATCTAATCTACAATCAGCTTATAGTTGAGGGTAAGGGAGGTATGGTTTATTCAAATACAATTGTTGGAGATATATCGTATAAATTTA